>Ga0192242_10128_pt1 | contig 38032 bp, 28 predicted proteins | sample Koala_Koa27_J3_FD_131235 | JGI IMG/M metagenome (GOLD analysis project Ga0192242, IMG submission 131235) | Enriched cells from koala feces incubated with labeled cellulose particles, San Francisco Zoo, California, United States - Koala_Koa2-7_J3 ...
TGTCATACAGACCCCGTCGTATGACTGAGGATTGTCTATAAAGAAAGACCTTTCTTTGATATTTTCATAAGCATTCCTCCTTCTCACCCTCATCAGTAATTGCTGTACCTGTATCTTTATCTTCATCCCACGTACCCGTCTTCTCTCCAGCGCTTATTCTCTACCCACCTCTTTCCACCTCTTTTACAGGCCGTAGGCCTATCCTATGTTAGCCCCCAGCAACGCTGGAGGTGGATAACCAAAGTCTATATTGCGGGCTGTAGGCCCAGCATAGTCTTCTATATAAACTAAAAAAATAGGATTACCTCCGGTTATTTTTATCCTATGCTGCTCCTACGGAGCGAATTATCTTGTGTATCCCCTACACCCCAGCGTTGCCGGGGCCTAAGATAGGATAGGCCTACGGCCCGTCATAAATGTGGGTAGAGAGTAACTCAACAGAGGAGAATTGGAAATAAATTGTATGTTTGCATTTTCTAAATTATGCGTGTCTTTTGTCTTCTAAACTAATCTAATCAAATTTATTTTATAATTGTTATTGTGAGTGTATTGGATCTATCTACCGTTTTGTTAGTAGATTAAATACAAAGGAAGTGGTATTGGTGCTGTTGCGGTTATCCTCTACTTTTGGTGTGATCTTTAGGTTTCAAATTCTAAATGAACGATATGAAAAAAAAGAAAACTAACCTGTCTATTTCAAACTTTAAATACAGTAGCAGGGTCTCTGACCATTGTCTGAGTTTTTCTTTCGAATAATACATCTAATCCATTAAAATATGAAGTTATTACTACTCGACCGGGGAGTGACTCCCTTCTATGTCTTTAGAAAATTTGTCCAGTCGACAAAACTTATTTTTTTATCGGCATTCTTTGTATCTTCTGTTTCTGCGGTGGAAATAGTTTTACCTGTTACCCCTTTTACTCCTGAACCTCAACAACAGAAAAGAGTTTCCGGTACTGTACTGGATGAACGAAACGAACCTATTATCGGGGTAAATGTTGTTGTTAAAGGTACAACAGAAGGGAGTATTACAGACTATGACGGAAAGTTTAGCCTGGAAGTTCCTTCCAATGCTGTTTTACAGTTTTCCTATATCGGTTATATCCCTGTGGAAGTTACTATCGGAAACCAATCCGTTTTGAATATCCGGATGGTAGAGGATTCCCAGGCGATTGATGAAGTTATTGTGATAGGGTATGGTACTGTAAAGAAAAGTAACTTGACAGGAGCCGTTTCTTCAGTAAAAACCACAGAGATTCAGCAAACTCCTATGACATCTATCGATCAGGGATTGGTGGGACGTGCTTCCGGGGTTCAGGTAACCCAGTCTTCTGGTATGCCTGGTGCAGTGGCTTCTATCCGGGTGCGTGGAAGTAGTTCGTTGCAGGGAGGTAATGAGCCTTTATATGTAATCGACGGTTTCCCGGTGTATAGCGGTACAGGATTCGGAGAGACAGGAGGGAAAGTACAAATGAGTGGTTTATCTACTATTAACCCTTCAGATATTGAATCGATAGAAATTCTAAAAGATGCGTCAGCAACTGCAATCTATGGAGCACGTGCAGCGAATGGAGTTGTACTGATCACAACCAAGAGCGGAAAGAAAGGTCATGATGTGGTTACTTTTGAAAGCAGTTTTGGTATTCAGACATTGGCAAAGAAAATTGATTTGATGGATGCTCAGGAATATGCTGTACTCGTCAACGAAGCCTATACCAACGATGGATTATCACCCTACTACGATGCGGCACGGCTGGCTGAGATTGCCAAATTGGGAAAAGGAACAGATTGGCAGGATGAGTTATATAGAACAGCACTTACACAAAGTTACCAATTAACCTTTTCCGGTGGAGATGAAAAAACATTATATGCGATATCCGGAGGATATTATGACCAGGATGGTATTCTGATCCATTCTAATTTCAAACGTTATTCCCTTCGGTTAAACCTGGACCGGCAAATATCCAACACTTTTAAAATCGGTACCCATATATCCGGTAGCCATACGCTCAGCAAGTCACCTCCCACCGATACCGGCGGAGAGACGGGAGTTGTCAATGGAGGATTGAAAATGAATCCGATCTTACCTGTCTATTCTGATGAAGAAAAGGGAGAATATACCCAGGTCAATATTCCGGGAGTGCTTGTTCCTAACCCGGTTGCAACAGCCAACGAACGGATTGACAATAATGCGATGAGCCGCTTTTTAGGGGATATGTATGCCGAATGGGAAATCATCCCTGATCTGAAAGCCAAAGTTTCTTTAGGTGCAGATATTATGTATTTAAAGTCCAATTCTTATATTCCTTCCACTATTTATGAGGCCGGGGGACAGGCGAAAGCAACTGTAAAAGTAAACCGTTCGATTAACTGGCTGAATGAAAATATTGTGACCTGGAATAAAAATATTCAGAATACCCATTATTTCAACGTGCTGGGAGGATTTACTATCCAGCGGAATAATATAGAGAAAGTTTCGGCAACCTCTTCTGATTTTGTGAATGATATTCTCACGTATCATAATTTGGGAGCCGGATCGGTGTATGGACAGCCAGAGTCAAGTGCTGAACAATGGAGTCTGTTGTCCTATCTGGCACGGGTGAATTATTCTTATCAGGATAAATACTTAGCTTCTGTAAATGCCCGTATAGATGGTTCTTCCCGGTTTGGGACTAATAATAAATATGGATTTTTCCCATCCGGATCACTCGCCTGGAGAATGACAGAGGAAGAGTTTATGGAATCCCTGACAGGTGTTTTGAGTAATCTGAAAGTACGTGCCAGTTATGGCTTTACCGGAAATACGGAAATTGGGGTTTATGAATCACTGGCTACCTTAAACAATAATAGCTGGACAATCGGAAATCAGTTGGTTTCGGGATTTTATCCGGACAGGATTCCGAACCCGGATCTTAAATGGGAACGGACCGGTCAGTTTGATATTGGTGTAGATGCCGGTTTCTTAGATAACCGTTTACGATTGACTGCTGACTACTATCGTAAGAAAACAGTAGATCTCCTCTACAATGTCGCTATTCCTTCCGCTTCCGGATATGAATCCATGTTACAGAATATCGGAAGTGTAGAAAATAAGGGAGTGGAACTTTCTATTGAAAGTGATAATTTCCGGGGAGCATTCTATTGGAATACCTCTTTTAATATCTCATTTAACCGGAATAAAGTGCTGGAATTAGGCGGGGAATCCTATAAAGAAATGGAAGAATCTGATAGTCACCTGAAAACAGGATCTATCCGACGCCTGATCGTAGGACAGCCGATCGGTGTTTTTTACGGATATCGCTTTGACGGGATTTTCCAGAATGAAGCCGAGTGTGCCGCACAGACATCTTCTGCTTCTCCTATCGGTGTAGGTCTACGCAGATATAAAGACCTGAACGGGGATGGCATGGTGGATGCCGGTAATGACCGTGAAATTATCGGGGATGCAAATCCGGACTTCTTTGGCGGGTTGACCAATACATTTGGTTACAAAGGATTTGAACTGAATGTCTTTCTACAATATTCGTATGGGAATGATATTTTCAACTACAATGCGATGGAACTGGAAGCTCCGACAGGAGGACAAAATGTATATAAAGCATTGGTAAACCGCTGGACTCCTGAAAATCCAAGTAATCTTTACCCGAAAGCAAGCACAAACAGAAACCTGTTGGTCAGTGACCGTTTCGTAGAAGACGGATCCTATCTGAAACTAAAGACAGTTTCCTTATCATACAGCTTCCCTAAATTAAAGTTCAAACATATCGGTGGCCTACGAGTGTATGTAACCGGACAAAACCTCCTGACCTGGACTAAGTACCGGGGATATGATCCGGAAGTCAGTTACCGCGGTGCTTCTACCTTAGAAGCGGGAGAGGACTACGGAGGATACCCACAGTCCCGTACGTTTATGTTTGGTGTTAAATTAGATATTAAATAATTTATAAATCCGGAAATAATGAAAAGATCAATTATATATATATCGGCTCTGTTCTTCACTTTATTTATTTCAGTGAGTTGTTCTTTCCTGGATGAAAATCCGGTAGACCGTTTGGTGGAGGGAAACTTCTATAGCAATGAAAAAGATGCCCAGGCTGCGGTAGATGCCACCTATAATCAATTGAATGATCTATATCATCGTTTGATGTATATGCTATGTGAGTTGCCTACAGATAATATGAAAAACGGATTAGGAATGCCGAATGCCTATTTGCAGGATCTGGAATATCTGAGACATAATTCCCAGAATACGTTTGTTAAAGATATGTGGAAGTATTCCTATGCTGGAATTTCCAAAGCCAATACAGCTATTATAAAGATACCGGAGATCCATATGGATGCTACTGTCCAGGCCCGATTATTGGGTGAAGTTAAATTCCTTAGAGGGTTATATTATTTCAACCTCGTTCGTTTTTTTGGGGACGTTCCTCTGATCACTAATCTGGAATCGATCGAAGATGCGATGGGACCCCGGACTCCTGTAGAGGAGGTGTACAGGCAAATCATAGAAGATGTTACTTTCGCTGCGGATAACCTGCCCCGCCGTCCGGAACAGAGTGCATCCGATGCCGGACGGGCGAATCAGGGTGCAGCTAAAATATTATTGGGCAAAATCTATCTGACGAAAGGGGAATTTCAAAAGGCCGTAGACGTATTGGCTGAGATTGTGGAACATGAAGCAACGCATGGCTTTGGATTACATGCAGACTATGGCAGTAACTGGAAGAAAGGAACTGAATCCGGGATGGAAGCTGTTTTGTATATAGAATATGCAGGCCCTCCTTATCTTACCAATGGTGAAATGGCTATGGCAGGCCCAAAATATTCTATTCCCGAAAGTTTAGGGATCTCCGGATTAAACGAAGCCGATATTCCCACCCAGGAATTATATGATCAGTTTGATGATAAGGATACCCGGAAAGCAGTTAATTTCAAAACTGAATTCCAACACTTTACTACAGGAGAGATCATTCGTTCCAGTATCCCCTTATCCGGTAAATTCTGGGTGGAGGGAATTGAATCAGCCGATCTTTGTGATGTGAATGTGCATATCATCCGTTATGCAGATGCTATCCTGATGTATGCGGAAGCATTGAACGAAATAGGAGAATCTGATAAAGCATTGAACCAATTGAACCGCATCCGTGAAAGAGCTTTCGGAGATACTTCCGGGAATTATGCTCCTATGTCACAAGACGAATTCCGGAAAGTGATCCTGCATGAAAGACGGCTGGAGTTTCCACATGAAGGCCATCGCTGGTTTGACCTGGTGCGGACAGGTACATTGATAGAACGGATGAGAGAACACAGTGCCTATGAAGCAAGTGTGGCGGAAAGTAACAAAACCGACCTCGCTAAAAATCTGAAAGATCATATGGTCCTGATGCCTATTCCGCAGTCAGAATTAGACTTAAATCCCGAATTAGTTCAGAATCCGGGTTGGTAATAATATAAAAAATGCTAAAAGGTAATTGTTCCTGTGGCAGGACAATTACCTTTGCAAAGTAATAACACTCATTATGAAAGCACAATATGTACATCCCCTACTCTTAACCGTAGGATTATCCGGTTTTAGTACTACCGGAAAAGCAGAAGTAAATGCTAAGAACGAAACCACAGCGCAGAAGAAACCCGTAAATGTGGTTTTCATCCTTTCCGATGATCACCGCTATGATTATATGGGATTTATGAATACGGTTCCCTGGTTGGAAACTCCTCACATGGACCGGATGGCCCGGGAAGGAGCCCATATCAAAAATGCGTTTGTAACTACTTCCTTATCTTCTCCCAGCCGGGCATCCATTCTAACCGGTATGTATTCGCATGCCCATACAGTGGTGGATAATACTGCTCCGTTGCCTGATGGGCTCACTTTCTTTCCCGAATATATGCAGAAAGCCGGTTATAGAACCGCCTTTTTTGGTAAGTGGCACATGGGAAATGACTCCGGAGCTCCCCAGCCTGGTTTCCACCATTGGGAGGGATTCAAGGGACAGGGAGAATATTATAATCCACGGATTAATACGAATGGTACATGGGTGCAATATGAAGACAGTACGTATGTGACAGACTTACTGACCGAACATGCGATTGACTTTATGAAACAACAGGTGGAGAATGATCAGCAATTTTTTGTTTATCTTTCCCATAAAGGAGTACATGATAACTTCTCACCCGCTAAACGGCACAAAGGAATCTATCAGGATAAAGACCTGGTGATACCCCCTTCGTATGAGATCGCAAAATATGATTTGAAAAAACTCCCGTCGATCGATCCGGCTACCGGAAAAGCAGCTGCCGGAAAAGACTATTACGGAGAGAATATGACTCCTGATTGGGTAAAACATCAGCGTGAAAGCTGGCATGGAGTGGATTACTCCTACCATGGAAGGCCCTGGGACATACAGGTGCGTAACTATTGCGAAACATTACGCTCGGTAGATGAAAGTATTGGTTCTGTATTAGACTATCTGAAAGAAGCCGGATTGGATGAAAATACCTTAGTGATCTATATGGGAGATAATGGTTTTGCCTGGGGAGAACATGGATTGATCGATAAACGGCATTTTTATGAAGAGTCGGTAAGAGTTCCTATACTGGTACGTGCTCCGGGACTTTTTGAAGGAGGAAAAGTAATAGAAGAGATGGTACAGAATGTAGACATCGCTCCGACTATCCTGGATTATATCGGAGTGGAGAAAGCCCCTCAGATGGTCGGATATTCTTATATCCCGTTATTGAAAGGCCAACCCACAGACTGGCGGGAATGTATATTTTATGAATATTACTGGGAACATGAATTTCCTCAGACCCCCACGATGCATGGTGTCCGTACGGACCGTTATAAATACATCCGCTATCATGGAATATGGGATACGAATGAATTTTTTGATCTGCAGGCTGATCCGGGAGAAACCATGAACCTGATCGCTTCTCCGGAACATCAGGAAATTATTCAGCAGCTCAATCATGAACTTTATAACTGGCTGGAAGGAACAGACGGCATGAATATCCCTCTGAAACGTACGGAATGGCCACACCATGATCACCGGAACAGAGGAAATTATTAACTAAGAAATTGATTTAAATAAATCCATATAAATAAAAGACAGATGAGACACAGACTGAAAAACGGAGCCTTTCTGGCTCCTGCTATTTTGCTGTCTGCCTGTAGTACAGGAGAGAATAAGGGTGAACAAAAGCCACTGAACATTATCCATATCATGACGGATGATCATTCCTATCAAACAATCAGTGCATACGGACATCCTATTTCCAGGTTAGCACCGACTCCTAACCTGGATCGGTTAGCTTATCAGGGAATGTTGTTCCGCAAAGCGTTTGTGGAAAATTCCCTGTCTACTCCAAGCCGTGCCTGTTTGATGACGGGACTTTACAGCCACCAAAACGGGCAAAGGCAATTGGGCGCAGGGATTGATACCACCAAAGTCTTCTTCTCTGAACTATTGCAAAAACAAGGATACCAGACCGGAGTGGTCGGTAAATGGCACATGCAGTGTGAACCCAAAGGATTTAACTTCTACTATGTATTGGATGATCAGGGTGATTACTATAATCCGGAATTCAAAACACCGGATAGCAACGGTCAATATGTCCGGGAGGAAGGATACGCCACTACCCTCACTACAGATCATGCCATTGAATTCTTAGACGGAAGAGATCCGGAAAAACCATTCTGCCTGTTGGTGCACCACAAAGCTCCTCACCGGAACTGGATGCCGGATATCAAGTATCTGGATCTGTATGAAGAGGTGGAGTTCCCTTATCCGGATACCTTCTTTGATGATTATTCCACTCGTTGCGAGGCTGCCCGTACACAGGAAATGCGTATCGATAAAGATATGAACTTAGTCTACGATCTGAAAGTGGATGAGTTAAGAAACCGGGCAGAATACAAACAATCCTGGTTACTACAATCCTGGGACGCTTCCCTCGAACGGATGACCCCGGAACAACGGGAAGCGTGGCATGCTGCTTATAGTCATAAGAACAAAGCGTTCATCGAACAGAACCTGAAAGGGGAGGAACTAACCAAATGGAAATACCAACGCTACCTCCGGGATTATCTCCGTTGTATTAAAACTATAGACGATGAAGTAGGTCGATTGATGGATTATCTGGAAAAAGAAGGATTGATGGATAATACAGTCATTGTCTATACCTCCGACCAGGGTTTCTATATGGGTGAACACGGATGGTTTGACAAACGCTTTATGTATGAAGAATCCTTCCGGACCCCATTGATCATCAGTCATCCGGCTATGACAAACAGAGGATCTGTTTGTGACGCACTGGTTCAGAATATTGATTATGCACCCACCTACCTGTCACTCGCTGGTGTGGAAAAACCAGATTTTATGGTTGGAACTTCTTTGGTCCCCTTATTAAACGGACAGATCCCTTCAGACTGGCGGGAATATTTGTATTATCATTATTACGATTATCCGGCAGTACACCAGGTGCGCCGTCACGACGGAGTAAGGGACGAATGTTACAAACTGATCCATTTCTACGGAGAAGGAGCCGGTAACGATACAAACATCAATTGTAATGAGTTATATGATCTGCAGGCAGATCCCACCGAAATAAAAAACAGATACAACGATCCTCAGTATGCCGAAGTCGTTACCCGTCTGCAATCCCGTCTGGATCAGTTCCGTTCCGATCTAAAGGTTGACGAGTTCTAATTGAGAATTAGTACCCGGATGACACATATCTATTTTTTTATTATCTGTGTCATATCCTTTATCTTTTTTCTTCCTATCTTTTAAGCAATGAAGTAGGCTATATTAATTTATTTCACCTGGGTGTAACTCAAATTACACCCAGGTAGAATTTAAATTACAGCCAGGTGTAACTTAAATTACAGCCGGCTGTAATTGTTTGGAAGATGTATCTTTCTGACTAAAAAGTGGGAGGCTTTCAGATAAAAAGTCCTGTCTGATGAAGAAAAACTCCGGACTTCTAACCTGGAAGTAATCCGGCCTCCTCAAACATTTTCCCATAAACAACTGCTTTTTCCTCTATCGGTTTGGGATATGCCCGGGAGGAAGAAGGCATTCTATATACTCTGAAGCTCCGTCCAATAAACTCGAATTCAGTGTAGTTTCCGACTTTGGGTTCCTGGACCGGAATGACTTTCAGGAAAGTTTCCATGGCTTTTTGACCGGTGATCACGATCGTGTGGCATTCCGGTATCTGAGACAATACTTTCTTTGCATTCCACGGTTTTACAACTTCCAGGAATTTATCGGAAGCATCGTCATTCATTCGGACGATCTCTTCGGCAGTGTCACCGATCCCTATGCCATAGGTCTGGCAAAAAGCTTCTGCTCTGTTTTTGTCAAATGCTTTCCGCCCCGGAATAATGAAATGTTCCTTATCCTGATAGAAGAGAAAACCCAGGATGCGCCACATATCATTTTGTATGTTAGGATAGTAAAAATCCATACTCCACCGTTTCCGGGGTGGAGGAAAACTGCCCAGCATCAATACTTTTGCATTTGGAGGCAGATAGAATCCCAGGGGATGCTTTTCTATGGGCTTGTTACTGGATAGGATCTTTTTCAGAGAGGAATTTAGTTTCATATGGAGGATCGGAAATGGTTTGCCGCTGCTGTCCAGCGTATCCCGTCCGGTTACCTCAAATCCCATGTTAAGATAGAATCCGACTCCCTGTTCATTTTGCTCGTTTACGTCTACCGTCTCGATGTGATAACGCTGAATAGCGAAGAAAATGAGTCGTTTCCCTAATCCTTTTCCCCGGGTATCCGGATGGACAAAAAGCATCTCAATATGTTTCTCTTGTATGCCTATAAAAGCAACGATCCGGCCTTTTTCATTTTTAATGTAAAAAAGGTGCTCCATCGCCGGAAGATATTCCGTTAAGATCAAGGGCTTAAAATAGAGAATATCTTCTTCTTTGAGAAAGTCATGGGTGGCACGTACGGAAGTCTCCCAGACACGGGTGATCTCCGGATATTCTTCCGGAGTCGCTTTGATTATATTATTGTAACTCATACAGACTGATTTATATAATCAAAGATAAGAAATTCATAAAGGGTAGATCCTGAATTCCCGTTAATTTTTTAGAACAGCCGTTCTGAGCAAAGGCTTTCACCCATTTTATTTATAACTGGTCGATGATCTCCCGTTGTTTATTGAAAAACAGAGTCCGTTGCATTTCCCCGCTTTCCGAGATCAGGGTAGAGGTTCGTTTCATCGATTGCATCCACTTCTTTACCAATTCAAATGCGACCAGATCTGTGGAGATCACCTCATTCATGGTGAATGCTTTGATGATCGACATTTTATGCCGGATACCGTCAATGTAGGCATAACTGGTTTCAAAATGGACATTGGTGATATAAAACTGGACTTTCTTGCCAGGAGCGAATTCTCCGGTAACGGCCAGGTGTTCTATCTCTTCCAGTAATAGTAAAAGATCTTTTTTCAATTGCGCTTTTTCTTCATCCGTAATGAGCCGGATTGTATGGAAATAGATAATATCACTGACTATGGCCTCAAAGATTCTGTCATCCCATATATAAAACGTATTTGTCGCATGCCGGGCGATAGATGGTGTCTGTTTCATGGTTGTGATCAGTTGTTCACTGGGATGGATATCCCTAAAGCGTACGAGACTGTTCCCATTTTCATATTGATACTTCCATTTGAATATATAGAATCTCAGGATGTGATCGTAATTAAGATAGAGAGAAGCAGGGATCATATTTAAGGCAGAGGCGTGTTCTGTATTTTCCACCTCTTTTGTGGAGTCGATGATATTCAGAAAATGTTCGGACATTTCAAAGTCCACTTCTTCGGAATCAATGAAGTCGATAATTTTCAGATTGAACGGACGGCTTCTGTGAGAAACGGAACCGACGATAAAGTCAATAGAGATCCCTAAATAGTGGGCAATGATGGCTACCTCTGCAAACGTAAAAGGAACTTCTCTCCGTAAACGGCGGTAGACTGCCTCTTTTTCAATATTCAGGATTTGAGAGAGTGTGCTGGCTAATACCGATTTTTGAGGGATCTTCTCTTTGATGGTATTCAGAAAATTGTCATATAAAGTATCTGTTTTTAAAATATCTGTTTTCATCAGGCTTTTTACTGTTATATTGTTTTAATAGTTTTATAAAGATCGAATGATCTCCCGTTGTTTATTGAAAAAGCTGATTCGCTGTTTTTCTCCGCTTACCGAGATAAGAGTAGAGATTCTTTTCAGCGAAGTAAACCATTGTTTGATATAATCAAAGGATGATTTATCAGTGGTTGCCGCTGCGTTTAATATCAATGTCCTGACCAGGCTGATGTAATATCCGTTCGCTTCCAGGCAAGAGTAATTCGTATCAATGGATACTCCGGAAATATACAGAGAAATGTCATTTCCGGTCTCCTTATGTTTTCCTCTGGTGGCCAGATCTTCCATCTCTCTGATCAGTTGTTCCAGTTCCGATTGAATCATCTCAAGTTCTTCTACTTCTATCAACCGGATATTGATAAAAAATTTCAGGTCGTTAATCAGATTGGCAAAGATCCTTTCTTCAAAAATATACTGTGAGTTAGGAATAAGCGCATATTTTTTCATAGACTCCTCACTAAGGTGTTTTAACCGGGGAGGGATCTGGATCTGGCTGAAACGTTTGATAGGCGTATGGTTTTTTGATTGAAATACCCATTTAAATATATAAAAGCGGGTGAGATAAGAGTATTTGTAACAGAAAACATACGGTAGAGAATTCCAGGTCTCAAATAAAGTGAGTGAAGGATCGGATTTCAATAAATCCAATATATTGACATAGTTTTCCCACATGACGAAGTCAATTTCAGTAGGAAATTCGAAATCGTTTACTTGTAAAGTAAAGGGTTTTCGTTTATCGGACTCAATACCAATAATCTGGTCCAATGATATCCCTAATTGTTGTGAAACTCTGGCTACCTCAGCAAATGTAAAAGGAACCTCATTTCTTAATCGCCTGTAAATGGCTTCTTTTTCAATCTGGAGAATATCCACCAACAGGTTCGCCAGTTTTGCTTTATTAGGAACCTTTTCATTTAGGGAAGCATGAAAATGTAGGTTAGCGTTGTCTCTTTTCATATTTTTTACTTTTCTCTAAAGAATGGATTGAATGTTACGGATCAGAGAATAAAAACCAGTAACTAATATACATATTAGTTATATCCGGAGTACTAAAGGTGTTAAAATAGACTGTTCAATTATACTTTATTATTTGATAAATACATTAATCTTTATTAAATCCTTTGTTAGTTTCGCCTTAAGAGATTAGTCTCTGCAGTATAATTATTATTTACAAAGATGATAATATTTTATTAAAACGTATTGGATTTAAGATTAAAAAAAAATTAATGTTAGACACGTTTTTCGTCACATAAAAGAGAAATTTCTATTTTGCTCTTATCACTTTATAGAAAAAATTGCTTCTTTATGACAAATATTATGAAAGAAGTAAATGTTAATAGTTGATTATGAATGAATACTCCCAAAAAGTGTGTCAAAAAGTTGGATTTACGAAAAAAGACACAGTTGGTTCTTTTAGAGATTTATTCCGTCAATAAGAATGTGGAAAATACTCGTGAAATGGCATAAATAAAAAAGAAAGTGTTTTTACCTTTGATTGTAGAAAGGGTAAAAAAGAATTGCCAAAATTAAATGCCCTATCCTATTGAAAATAGATAGGAAGCATACAGGTAGTAACAGACGCTTAAAAATTAAAACAAAAACGTCCGAAAGACTTTCCTTCTTTTAATAAGGCAATGAAATTTTATTCAGGACTCCGGATAAAGCATACTTTACGAGGAGACAAAATGATTTATATTATACATCAGTCGTTTGGGAACTTTTATTTCGAATGAAATGTGTATTTATAAACTATCCGGCTGTCGCCAAAGCGTTGGGACAAAAGGGTAGAGACATTGCTTAAACGTAACTAAACAAAAGATCTTTAACCGTTAAAAAGAAAAAGTCACATCTTCTCACAATGCTTCAGACAACCATCATTACCGCCACATCCCACAATAATAGACAAACTCACATCACATAGGCGGTAATTGATGGTTGATCGTTTTTTATAGGAAGCAGATCCAAACACTTCGGCAGAAGAACCGGTAAAAACATTCTTACTTTTCCCCCCCCTCGAGAGGCTGTGTAAAACCTCATTTACAAATCTAACTACCTTACGAATTGTAAGTCATCAGAGGTTATCCTTAGTCAATTACCCCAAAAGGGTTGCCTGTGAATAACCGCGGGTGAAACCCGTGGTAGGAAGAATCACTCTCTGCATCAACCCGGAAAGGGTTGCACCCCATCCGGGGTGCAAAAAAGAGTGGATAGCTGTTACCCCGGGTTAAACCCGGGGTTATTCACATGGCACCCCATTCGGGGTACTTACTTACGATTTGTAACTTTATCAAAGAACCATGAGAGTTTTTACCCAGCCTCTCGAGAGGGGAGAGTATAAAATACCAATGATAGAAATATCTTTGGGCTACAACTGATTACATTCGGTTAGTTCCGGGTAAATTCTCCTGTTTTTTGTGGGGATTTACTCCCGGGTCATTTCGTTATATAATTCCTGTAGACGTTTCCTTAGGTGGAGAATAGCATACCGTTTTCTGGAGATAAGGGTGTTGATCGGTATACCAGTTGTTTCGGAAATCTCCCTGAAAGAAAAACCTTCTAATTCGGTCAGTTCAAAAACAGTCCGCTGTTCTTCCGGAAGTTGTTCCAGGGAAGTCGCAAGCTCTTCCCAAAACAATGTTTTCAACAAATCATATTCCGGTGAACCATCTTCGTCATAAATGTCCATGAACAGAAATTCATCCTCTTCCTCTCCCTGGTAATAGGGAAGACTTTCCTCTTTCCGTTTTCGTCCGCTGTCAATAATCTGATTGCGTGCGACCGAATAGAGCCATCCGGAGATTTGTTCGATGGAGGATTCCGCTTCATACATCCTGGATAATTGGTAGAACACATTCTGAAGAATATCCTCCGCATCTTCCTTCGAGGGGATTCGTTTCTGAATGTACCCTCTCAGTTGTGCGTTGTATTCTTTAAAAATATCTGCTACATTTAGTTTACCGGATGATGTCATAGGGATTGCCGTCTCTTTCATTCTTTATCAGAAGAAGTGGCCTCCGGATGATCTTTTCCGCAACAATCAAATCCATGCTCTCTAAAACGGTTACGGATAAATTCTTTTCTTTCATCCATGGACATGTTATGCAGGGGTATATGCCTGTCTCTTGTGAAATGATGATGCGCATGATGTGCATGACCATGCCATCTTCCGAATCCGCCCAATAGCAATCTGCCTAAGATCAGTAAACCGACCGCCTGCCAATAGGTGATCTCTATGCCACCGAAAATAGCAGGTATTAATGCGTTCCATAGGAGCATTGTGATCGCTCCGACTCCTGCGATGACTCCCAGAAAAAATAATCCGCCCCATATAAATTTTGCTCTTCTCTTGATCATATCTGTATTGTTTTAATTATTCTTATTCTACTTCCAGATAAATAGCCTGGGATGGACATCGTTGCATACATTTACCACATCCTTTACAGTTAATGCTGCTGGAAATGATCGCATACCGGTGATCTGAATCATTTAAAAGACTGAATACATTCCGTCTGCAACGAACCACACAATCTCCACAACCATTACATCTATCTTCATCAATGAGTAAAGTTACGACTTTACGTTTTCTTTTAAACATTCTTTCTTCTGTTATTTAGTTGTACATTTCAAAAGAAAGCCGGCTCTCTGTTATTGAAGACGAACCGGCCGGGAAAATATTTTAAAGAATCTGATTTTTATAGGTGAAAAAGAATAATTCATAGGATCCGGTCGTGTATGTTCCGGATATTTACTGTTTACAGGAAAGGAGAAAAGAGCCGGAAGAAAGCTTCCTTGAATTCCTGGAAAGTAGAACGTTTATTCCATTCTTCTAAGTTCATCGGGCGGCTGTTACTAATATCTTCCAGAATGATTTGTTTTGCTTTATAGGCTGCCTCTTCATTATAAATGAATAAACTTGTTTCAAAATTGAGGTCAAAGCTACGGATGTCCATATTGGAAGATCCGACAATGGTGATCTTATCATCGATCACCATGAGTTTAGAATGAATGAACCCATCCGTATACCGGTATACTTTTACATGGCTTACCAGGAGTTGTTGCACATATGAATTAGACGCATATCCCACTTTAGGATTGTCCGAACGGTCCGGCATTACAAAATGAATTTCTATTCCACTCATGGCAGTGGCCTGGATAGCCGTTAGAATACTATCGGTTGGAACAAAATAGGGCGTAACAATATAGATGGATTTTTTAGCCCGCATAATAGCCTGTATCATTCCTTCCATAATATTCCGGTGTTCTCCCAAGGGTTCGGAAGTAGCGATCTGTAACGGATTATCCCCATATTGTTCTACCACCGGAAAATACCTTTCGCAACCCAGGTATTCTTTATAGACATAATACCAATCGGTAAAAAAGACGGACTGTAATCCTTGTGCTCCCGGCCCTTCTATGCGCACATGCACATCTCTCCATTTGCCCCAGGACAATCCTTTGACATATTCGTCTTTTACGTTCATCCCTCCAGTATATCCGATCTTCCCGTCTATGACCACGATCTTTTTGTGATTGCGGTAGTTGATCCGGTGAAGGATACGAGGAGGGGAGATCGGTGAGAAAGCATCGATCGCAATGCCTGCTTCTTTATATTCTTTGAGAAATTTTTCAGGTGTTTCATTGGAGCCTACCGCATCATATAATATTCTGACCTCTACTCCTTCCCGGTGTTTTTTGATCAGCATATCTTTTAACCGGGTACCGATTTCACCAGCCCCCAGGGTATAATAGAGTACATGAATATGATTTCTGGCTCCTTCTATATCTGCCAGTAAACTGTCAAACTTATCCTGTCCGTCGGTAAAGAAGTCTATCTTATTCCCCGGAAAAATAGGTAGCTGGGATAGATGGGATAAAAGCAATTTCAGTTCTTTATGATCCTTTGCTGTCCGGGCCTGTTCTTCTATTTTGAAGCCAAAAGAGGGTTTATGTTTTCGTTGGCGGATATCATTGCGTAACCGCTCGAACAAAGAACTCTTTTTCCGTAAATTCCTTCCCACCACAATGTAGACAATCACTCCGATTACCGGAAAAAAGAAAACGGCAAAGATCCATCCGACTGTTTTGATCGGATTACAATTATTATAAGTCATGATAATATTGAAAATGAGCTTGACTATAAACCCAATATATAATAGGGAAGCAATAATAGCAAGGATACCGATGATTTGCATGAGAACAGATTTAGAATGTAATGGAAAGAAGAAAGGGTATGCGGTAACTTTGATGAACGATTCTTTTTCAGGTCATCCCTGTTATAACATACCCTTTTCTCTTCTGTAAGAGAATAAAAAATAGTTGGTCTACAGACTTCTCTTATTTTTTAGCCCACTTCTGTAAATTTTCGCTTTCGATTTTTACACCGTATTTTTTCGCTTTCATCATGATACGGCGAGCTAATGCAGGTTTTTCTTCTGCGCTTGCATATCTGAAATAAGCTTCAGCAGAACGTACGTGTGCAGCGTCTGGCATCGGATATTCTCTTTTACCAGGAATACCGAAATCAGAAGAACGAAGTTCCTGTCTTTCCCCTGTGTTTAATTTAGATGATTTAGGAGCTGTTTTGGTTGCTGTAGCTGTCTTTGTGGAAGAAGCAGATTTAGATGCAGTGGCAGTTTTTGCACGGCCGGACGTTTTAGTCGAACCGTTGGCTTTTGTCTTACCTGCATTTTTTGTTGTGCCTGCATTTTTTGTTGTACCAGTTGTTTTAGAAGCACCTGCTGTTTTTGTTGCAGAAGTTGCTTTTGTATCATTAGATGATTTACTGGATTTAGTTGTTTTTTTAGTTTGTGTTGCCATAACTCTTTTTCTTATTTAAGATTTATAATCTACTAATAAACAAGTTAGGGTGTTTTGTGTTCATTTTGAAAGTAGATTTATCACAGAAAATCATTCAACGGCTGTTTTTTCTTATCTTTGTTTATATAAAAAAAGAAGTCCCACCCTTTTATTATGAGATCAGAAATGTCTTCGATGTGGAATCTGTGGCATGGCTGCCATAAAATAAGTGCCGGTTGTCAACACTGTTATGTCTACCGTGGTGATGCAAAGAGAGGAATTGATAGTTCGGTGGTTACCCAAACAAAAAACTTTGATTTGCCTGTCCGGAAAAAACGGAACGGAGAATATAAGATCCCATCCGGAACAGAAATGATGACCTGTTTCACTTCTGACTTTTTTGTGGAAGATGCAGATCCATGGCGTCCGGAAGCGTGGGCCATGATCCGGGAGCGGAATGATCTGCATTTTATGATGATCACCAAACGGATCCATCGTTTGCAGGAATGTATACCGGAAGACTGGGGAGATGGATATGAACATGTAACTATTTGTTGTACGGTAGAAAATCAGGACCGTGCGGATGATCGTTTGCCGGTTTATAAAGCAGCTCCTGTCAAACATAAAATAATTATTTGTGAACCGTTGTTGGGCCCGGTGGATCTTTCCCCCTATTTAGATGATACGATCGGGCAGGTGGTTGTCGGGGGTGAATCCGGAAAAGAGGCCCGTATCTGCGATTTTGATTGGGTGATGAATATCCAACGTGTCTGTGTCGAACGAAATATTTCTTTCTGATTCAAACAAACCGGTGCCCGCTTTGTAAAAGATGGGATTCTATATCATATAAAACGTCACTTTCAACATTCCCAGGCAAGAAAAGCAAATATTAATTTCTTTTCTGTCCCATCTTTGTTTCCATAACACCTCTCCGGTCCCTCTCGAAAGGGGAGGAAAGAGCTTTTCTCTTCGATAGGGATTAAGAGATACCCGAAGCGATTGGTTAGAAGAGTGTTTTTAACTTTTTGGAAGGTGAATTGTTTTCTATACATATAATAGAATAATAAAAACGGAGTAGGATGAAAATTGCAATTAGTGGAGTAGGGGGATTTATTGGTTCTTATTTATCAGATTATTTTAAAGGAGTAGGACATGAGATCATGCCTTTGCACCGGGAGATGTTTCAACCGGAACATCAGGAACTCCTGAACGGATCTATTGCAAAAAGTGAGGTGGTGATCAATCTGGCCGGGAGATCTGTTTTTTGCCGCTGGACGGAAAGGAATAAAATGGAGATCCTGAACAGCCGGATAGAGACTACACGGAAGATTGTGCATGCGATCAATCATAGTTCAACTAAACCACAATTATTTATTTCCGCTTCGGCAGTGGGCTATTATCCTTCCGATGGTTGTTATGATGAATTTCACCAGCGGAAAGGAAAGGGCTTTTTACCGGATGTGTGTGAGAAATGGGAGGAAGAAGCAGAGAAAGTTTCTCCGGAAGTACGGCTGGCAATTACCCGTTTTGGTATTGTATTGGCTCCCAAAGGAGGAGCGTTCCCTAAAATGATCCTTCCTTCTAAAGTGGGAATGGGCATGGTACTGGGTTCCGGTGATCAGTCTTTTTCCTGGATCGATATCCGGGATCTGGCCCGGGCAATGGAGTTTATTATGGAGCATGGAAAAATAGACGGACCGATCAACCTGACGGCCCCGGAACAGATCACCAATAAAAACTTTACTCATATTGTCTCCCGGCATTATAATACAAAAGTTTCCCTTCATCTGCCGGAATCATTTCTGAAACTATTTTTAGGGGAAGCCGCCGGTTTCCTGCTAAAAGGTCAGTGCATTTCCCCGTTGAAACTCATCAAAGAAGGTTTTACTTTTTACTCTCCCAATACCACAAAATTTCTGCAATCCTTACCTTGACACAAAAGATGTACGGGTTTTTACTTCCCCTCTCCAGAACTACTCTCTACCTATCTCTTTTCACCCTCGTAGAGGGTAATATATCTTAGCCCCCAGCAACGCTGGGAGTGGATAACCGAGTCTATATTGCGGGCTGGAAGCCCAGCATAGTCCTATATAAACTAAAAGAATAGGAGTACCTCCGGTTATTTCTATATTATGCTGCTCCTACGGAGCGAACTATTTTTTGTATCACCTAAACCCCAGCGTTGCTGGGGCCTAACATAGGCTAGGCCTATGGCCTGTAAAAGATGTGTGTAGAGAGTAGCTCACAACAGAATAGGTAAGAATCTATGTTATCTGTGTGCTAATCTTTTATTACATCATTTCCCCGTCACTGTCATATCCGGAAGAGTTGTTTTCGCGTTGACGGTTGGGTTGTCTTTTGGGTTTCATGTTTCCGAAACTGTAGGTGAGCGTGATACCTACCTGGCGGCCACCGAACCAGTTTTCGGATACCTGTTCAAAGCCGGCTCCGGAGGTGACAGAGGCCCATTTACGGGAATCCAGCAAGTCACGGGCGTTGATGCTGACACTCAGTTCCCGGAAGGATTTCCGGATCCCTCCGTCCAATGAATAGTTTGCTTTGCGGTAGCCCTGTGCAGTCACCTGTTTGGCATTGTAGTTTCCGTTTAATTGGATGGTGTAGGCTTTCGGCAGTTTGATATTGGCGATCATCCGTACGTTCCAGGTGAAATCTTCCTGGCCATCTCCGGTAACAGGATCTATTCCATCCATGGGTATGTAGGTGAATCCGTCTAATTTGTAGTAATATAAGTTAACCGTGGTGGTCAGGTCCAGTAAGCGGAAGAGATTGTTTTTGGAAACGATCTCTGTACCGGCAGAAGTTGTCTGCGAAATATTCTGGAACGTACTCTTCATCACATCCCCGTCCCGGTAGCTGATCTGTTGGATCACATCATCGGTCGTACGGAAATAGCCGGAGAAAGATAACAAATGGTTATCCCAGTTTTTGATATAGTTCAATTCAAATGCGTTTGAATATTGAGGGGTCAGGTAAGGGTTACCAAACGAGATATTGGTCGAGTCGGTAATGTTCATAAAAGGGTTTAATTGACCGCCCCACGGACGGGAGATACGCCGGGTGTAGTTGATCTGTACTTCGTTATCATTCGGTAGTGTATAGGAAAGAAACGCACTGGGGAAGAGACTGAAATAATCATCCTTGTAAGGGGTAACACTTTCTTTGCTTTCCCCGTAACCCGGTGAACGGGTACTGATGTTTGAATATTCTCCGCGCAATCCCACCTGGTAACTCAGGGCGTCCCATTTTCCGGAATAGGTGGCGTAGAACGCATGGATGTCCCGGTTGTAGAGGAAGCGGTTGTATAAGGTGTTGTCGAAAACGGCTGTCATTTCCGTTTGTCCGGAATAGGTTTCCACCGGGCTGTCTTCCCGGCCTAAGGTTCCTTTATATCCGGCTTCTACTTTATGGTTTTCATGGAACTTATTGATGTAATCTATCTGAAATTCCCAGTTATGGGAGTTGATATCCCTTAATTGTTTCTGGAAGGAGTTTACGGTAGAGCCGTCTGCAAAAAGAGAAGCCTGATCATAGATACTTGTTTCATCCATATTCCATTTATTATAAGAAGCGGTGAAATCAATATTGTGATCTTCTTTGAATTCCCGTTTGTAGCCTAACTCGATATTTCCTCCTTTCATATCATTATCAGAAAGAGCGATCCGCCGGCTGTTGGTGTAAGAACCCGGCGCATTGCTCAGGTAGTCTGTTGTCCGGTTGTTATTCCCGTTGCCAAACATGCCGAAGGCACTGAGGGAAAGATGGTCTTTTTCAGTTACCCGGTAGGTCAGGCCCATACGGGTAAATATATTTCCGTTATGTCCTTTGTTGGTACTTTCCTGATTCAGGAAAGTGGTGTCGGTTTCGTTGTAGTTCATCCGGTCGGAGAAACCTCCGCCTCGGCGTTCCCGCCTTCTGTACCCGAGACTTGCATACGCATCTAACGGTCCACTGTTATAATTGATATTGGCACTGGCATTATATCCGCCCCGGGAATCCACGCCGGCCTGTGCACTTCCATAATAACCTGCTTTCCGGTCTCTTTTCAGGATAATATTGATAATCCCGGCTGTTCCTTCCGAACTGTATCTGGCGGACGGGTTGGTGATCACTTCGATCCGTTCAATGGATTCGGCTGGAAGTTGTTCAAGGATCTGTGCCCGGTTATCGGCCGACAGACCAGAGGCTTTTCCATTGATCCAGATCGTCACCGCTGAATTTCCCCGCAGAGAAATTTCTCCTTCATTATCAACTTCAATCGAGGGAATATTTTCAAGGATATCACTGGCAGACCCTCCGGTAGAGGCGATGTTCTGGTCCACATTAAATACTTTCTTATCAATCTCAAACCGCATTTGTGACCGCATCCCGATCACCTGTACTTCATTCAGGGTTTGGGTGTCTTCCGATAGATAAATAAGCTGGAGATTAACACTGCTCCGGCCGGCAGACAGGGACACATCCTGTTCGTAGGTACCGTAACCAATAAAAGATATTTGCAGGATATAATTTCCAAGGGGAACGTTTGAAAGAATGAAGTTTCCATCTTCATCTGTTATACTTCCCAAAGGGACTGCATTTTCCACTCCTTGTTGCCTCAACACCACATTGACAAATTCAAGGGGGGTACTGGTGTTTGCATCCACCACTTTTCCACGGATACTTCCGGATGCCTGATTAGCTGAAATAAGATTACCTGCTGTTACAATGGTCAGAACGATGTAAATAAATAGGAGTCTCATACTAATAATTTATTCTTTTGCCTTAATATTCTTAGAGATTGGGTTGGATGAAAGATCACTTCTCAATTACATAATCCATTATTAAATATGGTATAATATATCAATCTTTATATTCCCTGTAAAGTCAATAAATTTATGATTCATTAGACGAATTAATTAAGAAAGGTTTAATGAACCAGCAGTAAATCTATTAAATTTCTGTTTTTATGATTCTTTTTAATATAAATCAAAAGCTATAAAAAATTTCCGCAGGTGCCCGGGAAATGATCTCGGGTAGACCTACGGAAAAGATATATTTATCATTAGTATTTATCAGAAATCGTCCCCAGGGATCATTTCCTCAGGAACCTGTAGACTGTCAGACATATTTTTAGGTCAGCCGGATTTGCCATCCATGTTCCATGCACAGGCGGGGAATATGATTTTTCTTTTCAGGATCAGCGTTTTTGTACGATTATCTCTTTTTTATCTATATAGTTCGGATATTTGAAAGAGGGCATTCCCATGGCTAATCCGGCATGGATTTTACCTTCTATACCTAATAATTTATTGATCCGGTTCTTTTTATCTTCGTTAATAGCACGGCAGATAAAACCCGTATAAAACTGACTGACCCCTAAACTCTCGGCCATCAGAGATCCATTCTGATAGGCCAGGTTGGCATCAATCAGGCCATAGTAGTGTTCTGGTGCCGTATGAATGAACAGGAGAGACGTTGCTTCTCTCAGGATCAGGTCTTTCCCCTTTCTGACTGTCTGAACCAGTTTATTTAACCGGGTGACCATATGGTATTGAGATGGGGCGATCCATTTAACGAGACTACCAATTAACGGATTGTTGATCAACCGGATCTTTTCCTCAAATATATCTACAGTGATCTGAATGATCTGTTGCAGGATCTCCTGATCTGTTACCAGCGTGAATTCCAGTTCCTGTTCATTACTGGTAGTCGGAGCCCGGTAGGCTGCTTCCAGTATCTGATCCAGATATTCCTGAGGTACCGGTTTTTTAGAGAATGCCCGGTTGGAACGGCGGGAACGGATCAGTAATAGTATCTGTTCCGGAGTGGGTAGCTGAGTCCGGTCCACCGGATGCACTTTTTCCGGTGGAAACACGGAATGTTTAACCGAATCGGTTGGACAGACTGCGACACAATGTCCACACTGGATACAATTTTCTTTATTGCGGACAATTACTTCGGAGGTACTCCGTGGCTGAACAAAAATATTGGCGGGACACACCCGGACACATTTCCCACATTTGATGCAGGTTGTATCATCTATTGCAAGTGTAAATGACATCTTTTCTTCCTATTTTATTGGTTGTTTCTGAAATGAAAACAAAAGTAATAAAAAACAGTCTGTATAGATAACCATCTACCCTTGCATTTGGTGCCGGAAACGAATGCTTTTGTTTGAAAGAGTTTTATCCTTTTGCATGACGCATCACCCGTTCGATCGCATCATCCATCTGCTCCTGGTTCTGCAATCCCAGTGTCATGCAACTGATATTTCCCTGAGTGATCGCAAAACGGATCGATTCTTCCCGTTCATGATCCAGGACATGTTTCCCTTCACCGAATATTTTCATGGCGATCACTCCTTTACCATTTTTCAAAGCTGTACCTAACACCCGGTTAATATCTTCGAGGGAACCATCCATGTGGCTATTGAAAGGATTGATCCGGGCCATGATTACATCGACCCAGGGAGATTCTGCTGCTTCCACCAGGGCATCCCAGTTATGGCAGGAAACACCAACCGCTTTAATAATACCATCTTCCTTCGCTTTGGAAAGACCTTCCATGTAATGTCTGCGTGTATGGCTCCAGTTTCCTTCCATCATGCAGTGCATAAGCAGGATGTCTATATAGTCGGTGCCGATCTCTTTGCGGAAACGATCCAGAAATTCAGGGACAGGCACAAAGTGTTCCGATCCATATTCGTGGGTCCATACTTTGCTGAGTAGGGTCAGCTTTTCCCGGGGCAGGGTTTTGATCGCTTCCCCTACATAGGGATGAGAACCATAACCATCTGCCATATCATAAAAGTGAATACCTCTTTCATAGGCGTGGTGGGCCAGTTTAACAAAGTTGTCCATTCCCAGACGGGTTTGGTTAGAGCCACTATTATAACCAACAGTTCCGGTTCCCATTGCGATCCGGGAAACTGTGAGGCCCGTTTCTCCTAATTTGACTTTATCTACTTTTACATCAGAAGAGGATAAGCCCGCTATATTTGCGAACCCTGAGTTTGCTACAGATAAAGCTGCGATCCCGGCAGCTCCTGTGCGGATAAATTTACGTCGGTCCATGTTACTCATAATGGTATTTTGTTTAAGTTCTGCAATATAAGGATTTTCAGGAAGAGAAAAAAATACCCGGATAAAGAACTGCTTACTCACCGTCCTGATCCGGGTATAAAAGAATATATATTTTAGCTATTACTCTGCAGCAGCCAGTTTATTAATATGATTTTCTGCCAATACTGTTAAAGCCACGTCTGTGTCTTTTTCATTTTGCAGAATACTTCTTAGCAACTGTACGATTTCATCATTCTTCAGGTAGCCGGCAAAAATAGCTAATGTCCCATAAGTGGCGATTTCATAATGTTCCACTTTCTGGGCTGCCAGAATAAGACCGGCATCCCGTACAAAGGAATCTTTCTCCGTATCTCCGAGAATGGTATCCGCTTCTTTCAGAAGCCCGACCATTGCTTCACATTTTTTTGTGTCCGGTTCTTCTCCTAACAAGCCGAACACTTTTTCAACGGTCAGGATATGTTGCTGCGTCTCATTTCTGTGTTTCTCAAAAGCCTGTGCCAGCTCAGGAGTCGTACAGTTATCTCTTAACTTTTCCAATGCGTCTACCAGGTGTTTTTCCGCCCAGTAAATATCCTTTAGTTCATCCAGAAAAAATGCATGGAATTCCGGATTGTATACATCATATTTATCACTTCCCATCTTTTTATAGTTTAATTATTAAATAACTTACTTGTTCAGGAATTGTCTTCGTTTCTAAGAATTAACCCTGAAAGTACTTGTAGGAACAATCGGGCCTGTCATTTGTTCGGGTTGGATCCGGCCTTTAATATTTATTGATTGGAGAATTCGAAAATAAATACTATTTTTAATCCCGTGAACCGGTTTGTGTGCCGGATCGCTGAAGGGAATCTGTTCACTCTTTGTGTATGTATATTAAAAATGACTCCTATGAAAAAGATATTTGTTCTTTTTTGTTTGATTGCCTGGGGAGGCTGTGGACCGGCTTTTGCTCAGGATATTATAGCTCCGGGTGCGAAAGTGGAAAAACTGGCGGATGGGTTTAATTTTACGGAAGGACCGGCTGTGGATAAAGAAGGGAATGTCTATTTTACAGACCAGCCGAATGACCGGATATGGAAATGGTCGGTAGATGGAGAGCTGTCGATATTCCATGAAAACACCGGGCGGGCTAACGGCATGTATTTTGACCGGGTGGGAAATCTTCTTTCCTGTTCGGATATGCATAATGAACTATGGAGTATAGATCGGTCGGGAAAACCGACGATACTCGTGGCGGAATATGATGGTAAAAAGTTAAATGGGCCGAATGATCTCTGGATTCGTCCGGATGGTGGGATCTATTTTACCGATCCTCTTTATCCCCGGGATTATTGGACCCGTAGCCCGGATATGCAACAGGATGGACAACATGTCTATTATCTCTCTCCGGACCGTCAGCGGCTGATCCGGGTAGATGATGACCTGGAACAACCCAACGGGATTATAGGTACCCCGGACGGAAAGCTGTTATATGTGGCGGATATTAAAGCCGGTAAAACCTATGTGTATGATATCCGGCCGGATGGAACTCTGAAAAATAAGAAGTTATTTGCTCCCATGGGATCGGATGGTATGACCATTGATGAACAGGGGAATATTTATCTGACAGGGAAAGGAGTAACTGTCTTTAATTCGTCCGGAGAACAGATCGCACATATTCCAGTAGATGCCAACTGGACAGCCAATGTTTGTTTCGGAGGGAAAGAGATGCAAACTCTGTTTATCACGGCATCCGAATATCTCTATTCTCTGCACATGAATGTGAAAGGAGTTAGATAGAAGATTGAAATAAAATAAAAAAGCCGGATAAAATATCCGGCTTTTTCGTTACCTGTATCTGTTTTTAAAACAATGACATGGAGGATATTTCCTCTTCACCCTCTAACTCGCTCTCATCTGTATCCTCCTCAGGTTTATACTCAAATGGAAATTCTTTTATCCCTTGATAAGTATTTACTTTTACCGTAATTTTTAATGTTTCATTTTCTGTCTTTTCAGTTTCCAGGCCGGACAGGTCAAAGGCAACCCATCCATAGGCCCATTTATAATCCGGATCATTATAAGAATTATGCCTGAAAGTAAGGGTAAACGGATCGCCTTCATCTTCCTGAAGCAGGTTGACAAAGTGAGCCTCTTTACCGCCCCAGTACGTACCAAACTTAATATTCAGAAAACCGCCGCCGATCCATATCTTTTCGATTTTCACCGGGTCTTGCCCATAGATCGTGTCATTCTTTTCATGTAGGTTTTCTGCTATCTTTTTTGATAAGATGGAATCTATCCGGTGAACATACATCGCATAATCACTTACTTCACTTTCATTAGGACCTAATGTGTAGGTCACAAAAGCCCGGTGATTCCGGCTGGGTGAATATCCGTGGACAGGAGTGATCGGTAAGAAGGTTTTCCCTTCATCATTTTGAAAATAATAACCGTCATTTTCAACTTTCACGGTAAAAATAGATTGGTAGCCTCTTACTTTCCAGACGATATGATCATCATCCAGACAGGAAGTCATACAAAAGCAGGAGAGTAAAATGACTGTTACCAGAATAAATGCACTCAACTTTTTCATAACTGATATATAATTATAAGAGTTAAACTTCAACCACACCTTCTTAACATAACTCTGTTAGATCATTTCCTCTTAATAAGATGCCCGATGAAGCAAAAAAGCTGCATTTAGTAGTCAATGAAAAGTAAATGAGGAGAAAAAATCTTATAATCCCTGAAACCTGAATGGTGGGGTTTCTTTGAATAACATAGAGGCATTGCCGGAGTAGATCTCACCATTGATCAGATTGAGCTTTTTTATCTGCCCTTTTTTAGACAAATCTATCTCATTCAGATCGACCCAGAATACATGGGGGGGGGACAGAGCCGATTCAAAATAGTAGATCTTATTCTTATGATCGGAAACGGTCCGCCAGCGGGTGGAAGAGATATTCGGCTGGTCAGGTGTAGTAATACCTAACGGAACAGATGCATTCCGGATAACACTGAATGCCGTAGCCGTAGCAACCCGGATATCTTCCACTTTGGGAACTACATCCATATAATAAGAGGCACGGACAAAACGATCCGCAGCCCGGTTGGTTCCGGGTAACATATGGAGTCCTCCGATCCCTTTCCAGTATTCCTGGATTGCTAACTGTTGATCGAATGTCGGAGAGTTGGTCATCACCAGATACGATTTATCATGATAGATTTTTAATTCCCCTTTCACATATTCGATGATCGCATTGTCTCCTTCTGTGTCAGAAAGCGACAGATGGACATTCCCGTTTCTGTCGGTTCCTGGCATTTTATCGGTGATAACCGTAAAATGATCCTGTTCCAGAGCAGCTACTGCTTCGGCAACGGTCGCAAAATTATCTAATACATATTGTGCCCACAGTGCAATGGAAAGACCTGGTTTCTGTTGATCCCATTTGGGATATTCAGATTCAGTTAACCATAAAATATTAGCAACCAGCCCCTTTTCATTCATTCCATCCGAACAGGACATATCATATGCGGTAGCGATTACACTGCCATAGATCGATTTCCATTTCAGGGAGTTGGGTCCTACTTCGCCGGTACGCTCTATCCCTTTCGGCATGATCCACAGGTTAGTACCAATATCAGTTTGCCAATCCATAGAACGGGCGGTCAGGATTGTCTGGTTGGGCCCCTGATATACCACTCGTGTGCAGGCATCTGCTACAGGAAAAGAAAACATGGCCACTAAGGCTCCTATAAGTATTCTTTTTTTCTTCTTTTTCATTTGTTCCATTTAGTTTGATGTGATTAATTAAGTTAGTTTCTCTGTGATTTACCAGCATTCTCCTTTGTCTTTTAACTCCGGAATACAACCATTTCGGTAGACCGGGCTGTTTACGCCGGCTCTTTTCTGGTCCATATAGTCTTTGAGAAGTAGGAAAGCCTGTCTTCCTAATAAAATAATCGCAATCAGATTACACAAGGCCATCAATCCCATAGTAACATCCGCCAGACCCCATGCCAGGTCCAGACTGGTCAACGCTCCGAAGAAAACCATACCACCGACCAATAGCCTATAAATGAAAAGAACACTCCGTTTGTTTGTGATAAAACGGATATTAGCCTCTCCGTAATAATAGTTCCCGATAATGCTGCTGAAAGCAAAAAGCAGGATGGCTATGGCTACAAAGATAGTTCCGAAATTTCCTATTTCATTGGATAGTGCCTGCTGGGTTAACTGTATCCCATTCACATCCGGCGATAAGGAAGCATGACTAAACAAAATAATAAAAGCCGTACAGCTACAAATAACCAAGGTATCGGTAAAAACACCCAATGCCTGGATCAGTCCCTGTTTCACCGGACGGGATACATCTGCCGTTGCAGCGACGTTGGGTGCGGATCCCATCCCGGCTTCATTACTGAAAAGCCCTCGCTTAATTCCCTGCATCAGTGCTGCGCCGATCCCTCCACCGGCAAACTGTTCCCATCCGAAAGCACTTCCGACGATCAGTTTAAAAACCGCAGGTATTTCCCGGATATTGAATAGTACGATCGTAAGTGCGAGCAGGATATATCCTAATGCCATTACCGGAACGACGATACTACTTACTTTGGCGATCCGTTGAATCCCTCCGAAGATGATCACTAAGGTCAGTCCGGTAATAATTCCTCCCAATATTCTTACATCAATACCAAACGCCTCTTCCCAGGCAGCACAGATCGTATTGCTTTGGACAGAATTAAAAGCGAAACCAAAGGTAATGGAGATAAGCACAGCAAATAAAATTCCCATCCAGGACATGCCTAATCCTTTTTTCATATAGTAAGCAGGACCGCCGATAAAAGAGTCTTTCCCTTTGATTTTATAAAGCTGTGCCAGCGTTGATTCAACAAATGCACTGGATGCTCCTAACAAGGCGATGATCCACATCCAGAAAACAGCTCCGGGACCACCCACTGCGATTGCCGTTGCTACTCCTGCCAGATTTCCGGTTCCTACCCGGCTGGCTAAGGAAACGGCAAATGCCTGAAAAGAGGAGATATGTTTTTCTCCTGGGGTATGCCTGCCGGTTGATTCGCCTAACAGACGGATCATTTCTTTGAACATACGGAACTGGACGAAACGGGATCTCAGGGTGAACCAGGCAGCACAACCCAGGAGCATAATGATGAGTATGTAGGTCCATAAAAAATCATTTATCTCCGTCAGCCATTTCAAAAGTAACTCCATCTGTTTATCAATCTGTTATTTTTATATTCCTCATTCTATCCGCAAAGATAGGCTTCTTCTTTAAAAAAAAGAATGTAGGGATTGTTTTCTATAAAATATACTTTTTATATTTACCGGGCTAAATCCCTGGTTTTATAGGGCTGATTCTATTTTACATTTCTATCCGTTTATAAGTATTTATCCTCTCTTATTTAATAAATAAATCACAAGATTCATTTTTGTTAACTATATGTAGGTATTTTAGTAGATGATATAGTAAAAATATACCTATTTATATCGATTGACCTCTGCCAGAATTTAAGAGAACTTTGCAAAAGCAAATGAGAAGGCAAAAATGATGAACAACAACTTTCAAAAATCAAGCGTAATAACCCTTTCGGTTTTCATAGCTTTATTACTTTTAAATTTCAATCCCTCAATCGCTCAGACACAAGGAGGACGCCAATCCGTAATCAGAGGTACAGTTAAAAACAGCCAGGACGAAGTCGTTGAATTCGCTACAGTTTACCTGAAGAATACAACCATGGGTACCCAGTCCGATGAAAAAGGAAATTATTTCCTGCGGGTAACTCCTGGCAAACATACCCTGTGTGTTCGTGTTCTTGGCTATGAAGACTTCGAAAAACCCGTAGATGTAAGTGCCCATGACCGCATGGTAGTAGATGTCATATTGAAAGATAATGATGTGCAGCTACAAAATATAGATATTGTTGCAAAATCCCCTGTACAGCAAGTGAATGAAACTGCATTTAATGTCGTGGCTATAGATGCCAAAGCATTACATAACACATCTTTAGATCTGGCACACGCATTGGATCGTGTATCGGGAGTAAAACTCAAAGAAGTAGGAGGAGTCGGTTCTGATATGCAGATCTCATTAAATGGTTTTAGCGGACGACATGTAAAAGTCTTTATGGATGGAGTCCCGATGGATGGTTCCGGAAGTGCTTTTCAAATCAATAATATTCCGGTTGGAATGGCTGAACGGATCGAAGTCTACAAAGGGGTAGTTCCAATTGAATTAGGATCTGACGCTTTAGGAGGAGCGATCAACATTGTAACTAAAAGCACAAGTAATACATATGTAGATGCTTCTTATAGTTATGGCTCATTTAATACTCATAAATCAAATCTGGCATTAGGACATACTACGAAAGAGGGAATTATGTTCCAACTGAATGCCTATCAGAATTATTCTGATAACAATTATAAAGTAAAAACCCAGTTATTAGACCTTACCACCAACACTTACTCCAAAGAAGAATACTGGTTTAAACGTTTTCATGATACCTATCATAATGAAGCTATTGTTGGTAAAATTGGGATACGTGATAAAGTATGGGCAACCCGGTTCATGTTGGAAATGACTTATAGCCAGGAAAAAGCAGACATTCAGAATGCAAACCTGATGAAAATTGTATTCGGCGGTAAAGAACGCAGAGCGAAAAGTCTGATACCGGCTTTTACATATGAAAAGAAAAACCTGTTTACTGAAAACCTGAATGTTAAATTAATGGGACGATATAATAAGGTTCATACTAATAATACCGATACACTTGCGCGTCAATATAACTGGAATGGGGATTACAGGGAAAAGTCTTCTAAAGGAGAGAGTTCCTATTCATTAAGTGAAAATAATAACCGAAGCGGATATGTAAATGCGAATGTGAATTATAAACTGGCTGAAAAACATTATTTCACAGCGAATAATATATTTAATACGTTTTCACGGAAGGCTGCCAATGCAGTAAGTGATGAAACTGCTACAGATGCTACTTATATGACACGTAAGACAAATAAAAATATATTAGGTTTATCTTATAAATTCCATCCTAACTCAAAATGGAATACTTCGGCTTTTGTGAAATTCTATAACGTACATGTAACAGGCCCTGTAGATGTTTCAACTTCTACCGCTTCTTCTACTTATGAAGAGCAAAGCCGAAGTTTCAGCACAACCGGTTATGGGTTGGCTGGTACTTACACATTCATAGATGACTTGCAAATGAAATTATCCTATGAGAAATCATATCGCTTACCTACAGTAAATGAATTGTTTGGTGATGAAGTGCTGGAGTCAGGAAATACTACTTTGAAGCCTGAGAACAGCCAAAATATAAACTTTAATATAAGCTATAATAGTACTTTCAATCAATTACATTCGATCTATCTGGATATGGGGGTTGTCTATCGGGATACACGCGATTATATTCGCCGTCAAATCGAACAAAGATATGGGGGATCTTATTATTCTAACCATGGAAAAGTCCGCACGGTAGGATTCGATGGAGAAGCGCGTTACTTCTATGGTGATAAGTTTTCTTTAGGCGGCAACCTTACCTGGCAGAAGCTTGAAAATATGGAACGATATACTACCAGCGGAGTAGAATCTATCACCTATAAAGACCGGATGCCCAATGTTCCTTATCTTTTCTCTAATGCTGACGCAGCTTACAATTTCAATGGTGTATTTGGTAAAGGAAGTATTTTATCTATTGGATATAACCTTCAATACCTGCATGAGTTTTACCGGAGTTGGAAAAGTGAAGGAGGAGAAATTACCATACCTACCCAGTTGTCACATGATCTTTCCCTGAACTGCTCATTAAAAAATGGTATGTACAATATTACATTGGAGGGAAAAAATATAACGGATGAAATGCTGTTCGACAATTACAGCCTGCAAAAGCCGGGACGTAGTTTCTATGTGAAATTCAGATATTACTTTTTTAAATCCAAATAATAATATATAAAGTTACAATTTCAAATTATGAAAAAGATTAAAAATTTATTCCACTCATTCATCATAGTGGGTGCGATTCTTACAGGTACAGTCGTTTTGAACGCATGTGGTGACGATGATGATTTAAATCCTAATCCAAATCCGGACCCCGATCCGGACCCAATTGAAGATGCAAGAGAAGGATTTTTCCTCTCAGTAAACAATGAGGATGGAGATACAGAATATATTATGCTGGTAGATAATATTGAATCCGGACAATTAGCTATTAGCGAAAATATTAAAGAACTTGAATCAAGCGGCTACACATGGATTTTCGATACAGATCCATCTTCAGCAATCGGATTAATCTATAATCAGGGAGATCCGGGTGTTGGTTTGGGATTTGGAATTAATGCTGACGGCACACTAAATGATATGGGTTCTTTCCAGATCACCTCACGTTTCGCTTCTTACGGATTTTTTGGCAACTATGCTTTAACCAGTGTGGGTGGACAGACTCTGGATCTGACACATGCAGACGGTACTCCCAGAACAGATGGAGTAACCTTTAATTTAATTGATCTGAATAATAAACTGGCGTTGTCTGACAAAACCATTCCGACATTAGGAATTACCGGAAGAATCGAAGAACAAGCTACTTTCTCTGGTGTGGTAGACATGGGTGATGGAACATTCCTTACAGGATTGGTTGTGTCACAGGCTATTGACGAATCAGCAACCGGAGGTTCAAGTTCGGGTACAGTGAATTATCCTGACAGTGTCTGGGTTGCCAGATTAAATGCTGATCTGGAGGTTGTCGCTGTATATGGAGATGACCGTATTAGCTATTCTTCTGCCCGCTTCCGTTCACAATATTATTCTCAGATAGGTAAAACAGACGATGGTACCATCTATATTTTTTCCGGTGCTTATGATAGTAACACTACACACAAACCTGGAGGTTTAAAGTTAAACAGTAGTTTAAACGGTTTTGATAGTGACTATGTATATTATTTTGGAGAGGACTATCGCTTCAAAAGAGTATGGTATATTTCTGACCATTATTTCCTTGTAGAGTTCTACAATGAACCGGGAATCGTTACAAGCACTCTGAATCCTTCCACAAAGTATGGAGTAGTAGATATGAAAGCTAAAACCTTCAATTGGATAAGTGGCTTGCCTAATGTAGATCAAATTCTGGATACAGGATTGCCAATGGGCTATGATGGTAAGATGTATTTCCCTATTAGTATGGAAGGCGAATTCCCAGCTATTTATATTATTAACCCAGCAACAGCAACAGCAACAAAAGGGTTAAGTATTAGTGGATCAAGTCATATTCGGGCTGTAGGACGTTTGGTAGAATAAAAGCAAACAAAATCATAAATAAAAAAGCACGCAGATGGTTCAGTAATTATACTGGCTATACTGCGTGTTATCATGTTCCCGGAATTGTTTATTTCCGAAAAAATATTAAACAGAAAATGAAGAAAATATTTTCTAAACTACATCTTTGGTTATCTATTCCCTTCGGAATTTTTATATCTGTCCTGTGTCTGACAGGTGGACTATTAATCTTTGAAACAGAGATCCAACAGGTCACTAACCCCTCCCGTTTCTATGTAAAGGAGGTAAAAGAGGCTCCGATCCCCTTGCAGGAGCTGATCCCTATGGTTCAGAAACAACTGCCGGATACCGTCTCTGTTTCCAGTGTGACTTTTCCGGCTACCCCGGACAGAACCTACCGGATGGGAATGACGAATATGGGACGTACCTCACTGATCGTCGATCCTTATACCGGAGAGATTGTGGAAACAGTCACTCCCTATGCAAAAGGGAATTTCTTTTCAGGCGTCCGGCGTCTACACCGCTGGTTTATGTATCCTATGCAACGGGATAAAACCAACTGGGGAAAAATGCTGACCGGGACTTCCACCCTGATCTTTGTTTTTATCCTGATTACCGGGATTGTCATCTGGGTTCCCAAATCCGTGAAGATGCTGAAACGTCGTTTGAAGATCAAAGTAGGAGGAGGAAACTTCCGTTTCTGGTACGATCTGCATCTGGCCGGGGGGATCTATACGGCGCTTTTACTGCTTGTGATGGCTCTTACTGGCTTAACCTGGTCTTTCCAGTGGTATAGAAACGGGTTTTATAAAGTCTTTGGAGTAGAAGTAACCCAAAGTGCAGGCCACACCCCGGCAGCTCCGGCCCAACAGAATAAGGATGCACAGGCTTCCTCCGGCAGAGTTTCCGGAGAAGGCGAAGAACGAGCCGGCAGAGGGGAAGGCGAACGGGGAGGAAGACCGGAACGGACCCCTTCGGAAGAAGGTAGTGAAAAACGAGAGGAAGGTCAGGAAGCACGTAGAGGAGCAGGTCAGGAAAGATCCGGTAGTGAAGGAAGATCCGGACGAGGTGGTGAAAGAGGTCCGAATTATGCAGTCTGGACTGAAGTTTATAACCAATTGGCTGAACAATATCCAAACTACAAAACCATATCCGTACAGAGTGGATCAGCAACCGTAAGTGCCGCTACCATGGGCAATACCCGGGCATCGGACCGGTACACCTTTGACAACCGTACCGGTGAGATTACAGGTGCACAACTGTATAAGGATAACCCCAAACCAAACAAAATGCGCGGCTGGATTTATGCGGTCCATGTCGGAAGCTGGGGAGGTTTGTTCACCCGTATCCTGTATCTCATCGCTTGCCTGGTCGGTACCTGCTTACCTTTCACCGGCTACTATTTTTATCTCAAAAAACGGCACCTGAAGAAAAAGAAAACGGCAAAAGCTGATTATAACAGATTCGTGGAATAGTCTATCCACTTTCTCTTCTAAGTTATTCTCTGCACATATCTTTTAAGTGGCGGCTCCATTTACTTGTGATAGAAATAGATCCGGAGATGAATCATCATTGGAAGATTTTGCATATACTTACTGATTATGGTTTATAAAAGAGTAAGACCATATTTTCAATCGAACCGAACCCTCATCTGAGAATTAAAAACGGTTCGTCTATCCATAAAAAACCTCAGTCCTTTCTTTAAGAATCAAGGGAAAGAAAGGTACTGAGGTCACTTAATTATAAAAATTATGAAGAAACTCTATTTTAAAAGAATCTCTTTTGCATACTCTGTATGCAGTTTGAGTTCCTGTAAATTCCGGAGACGTCTGCCATATAGCTGTAAATTTTCGATCTCTACATTCCTGACAGCATGTTCATCATCATATCCTATCATCAGGGAATAGGGAAAATGGCCTTCCAATACAAATATATTCCGAAAACGGATATTCTCAATCTTTCCTCTGTAACGGGCATGCTCTTTCCCTTTTCCGGCAGGGACCTTCAGATAGTTATCCCAGATCGTATGAGATACATTGTCATTTTTATCTTCCGGATACATATCTCCGTCCGTACAATAGACTGAACGGAAAATAGCCAGATCGATCAGCTTATGACCGGCATCCTCTATACGGATATCTTCATACAAAATGTCTTTTACTACTGCTTTATCCGAATTGTGGATACTGAATACCGCTCCGGATTCCACATGGATCAGATCTATATTACGGAAGGTGACATTCTTTACTTCTGAAGAATGGAGTTCAAAGCCAATTTCGATTCCATTTCCCCAGGCAGCATTCCAAAACACACAATTCTCAACTAAAACATCCTCCACAATACAATCATCCGGATAATCCAGATGTGCTTTTACAGCAACACAGTCATCTTTCACTCTCACAAAACAATCACGGACGTGTACCTGTCGGCTGCGAACAATATCAATTCCGTCATCACTCGGATTATCTGCTATTAACTTCAGATTCTGAATGAGTACCTGTTCACAGTTGATCGGTACTACCTGCCAGGTAGTACTATTGTGTAGAATAAGACCGTCCATTGTGAGATTCTTCGAATCGTAAAATTCGATGAAACGCTGATAATCATTTTCTGCCTGATAACCATTTGAGACAGTAAAGAGTTGCTTCATCTCTTCGGCAGTCATCCGGAGATTAAAGCTACCATCCATCACCCCATAACCTGATATCTGGACATGTTCTACTTCACGGGCACTCACGGCACCAACAACCCATGCTCCGGATTCAATGAAAATGTGCTGACCGGATTCAGGTACGATGATTCCGGGAGTATGAATTTTTCCGGCTTCAAACCATAACACATGCGGATCATCTCTGGAAGGCTTCTTCTCAGGTGGGTTAGCAAAGATAAATAAAGGGTCACTTAATTTACCGTTTAGTTCAATACTCAACTGACAGGGTTGGGAAAGAGTAAAAAAATCCGGTTATTCTCCCACCGGGGAGCAATTCCGGCACTTTTCGGACGTACATCCACCCACTTCACATCATGTGCTACCTCAATTTCAACCCGTACTGCTTCCTCCATTCCAAACGCCACATAAGAAGCCGGAACCGGACTATGGATAACAGGCTGTTGTTGCCTGTTTACATAGACTTTGTAGACAGTAGAAACCGGCACCTCTTCCGCATATGTATATGTTTCTACCTGCGTATAAGCGGTCAGTGAAAAAGCATCATCCAACATATTAGTATATTCTTCATACATGATTTCATTTTATAAAGAAATAATCGGCACACAGATAGGTTATCCGTGTGCCAATAAGATCAATATCCCGGGTTATTTCCGGAAGCCATCATCAGAGGATTCGCATTCATTTCAGCCTGAGGGATCGGGAATAATAAATGAGTAGGGACTTCAAAACCGAAATCACTGGCTGTATATTCATACCCAAAGTCCGTTGCGGTCCAGGTGGATAAATTAATGTATCCCGCGGCATGCCAGCTTCTCAGATCTGTCCAGCGAATACCTTCTTCTGCTGCCAGTTCAATAAAACGTTCATGCATGATCGCATCCATTGAGATCGTTGCCAGGTCTGCCGGAACATCTGAAACAGAACCATCTTCTGTTGAACGTCTGGCCCGGTCGCGAACCTCGTTTACCTGTTGCAGCGCTTTGGCACTATTCCCTGTCTGCAAATAAGCTTCTGCTGCCAGTAGTTTAATATCTGCGTACCGGATCAAACGGGTATTATTAGTCGAATTAATACCCCAGATACTTTCAAACCAGCACCGTCCCGGAGTGACATATTTCATCAACTGGTAACCCTCAAATTTTTCCCAGGGAGCGCCCGGAATATTTACATCTCCATATATATCGGTGGTGTAGTTCGCAAATGTATATCCCTTTCTCGGATCCGCTTCATCAAATGCATCTCTTAGTTTTTTGGTAGGACCATAGATACCTGTTCCATAATTCCCCCAATGATCTGTGCTGTAATGATAAAAAGCGCCCATCTGTCCAACTCCACCTCCAAAGTTGTTATCTAACCAGGCATTCTCCTGGTCATTTGCGTGACTGGCCTGAAATTCAAAAAGAGACTCTTCATTATTCTCAAAACGATAGTCGAAATTTTCAGCAAAATGTACTAACCGGCGGGTCCGGATCTTTTCGAAACTTTGAATGGCCTTAGCATAATCTTCTGTACTTTTATTATTATAGCGGGCACGCAGGACATAGCACTTGACCAATAATCCATAGGCACTTTCATTAAACACACGTCCCCGGTCTGTTTCCGGTTTCCAATAGGATTCATCCGGCAGAAGAGTGGCAGCAGTTTCCAGGCTTTCAATGGCTTTGTCCAACATTTCAAAGTCTTTGGATGGAGGTAGAATCCCTTCTTCAATGCTTCGGATCCGTTTATCCTGTAAAGGAGCTTTCCGGAACAGATCCCACAATCGGTAGAAAGCCCAGGAGCGAAGGAATAAGGCTTCTCCCCGGTGAATGTCTCTCAAACCGTCTGTTGTATAGACAGCTATCACTTCCTCTTCTTCGATCTTCTCAAGAAAAAAATTACAGCGATAGACCATCTGGTAGAGTCTTTGCCAGGCTGTTAACAATGCTCCTGTTGAAGAACTCAATCCGGAAAAAGCTTCGAGATTCGGGCGGGAAGCATCCTGATGTGTTACATCGTCAGCCGGCAAAAGAAGGAGTTCATGTACAC
>Ga0192242_10129_pt1 | contig 37486 bp, 33 predicted proteins | sample Koala_Koa27_J3_FD_131235 | JGI IMG/M metagenome (GOLD analysis project Ga0192242, IMG submission 131235) | Enriched cells from koala feces incubated with labeled cellulose particles, San Francisco Zoo, California, United States - Koala_Koa2-7_J3 ...
GTTCCCGAAACAATGGCCGCGCACAAACTCATGAAGTCGTTGTTGCAGCAAAAACGGTCTATTGCTGTGGTGGTGGATGAGTTCGGCGGAACTTCGGGCATTGTCACGCTGGAGGATCTGGTAGAGGAGATCTTCGGAGACATTGAAGATGAACATGACAATACATCCTATGTATGTAAAAAAATAGGTGAAGACGAATATATACTTTCCGGACGCCTGGAGATAGAAAAGGTAAATGAGACCTTTGGTCTGGATTTGCCGGAGTCGGATGATTACATGACCATTGGTGGCCTTATCCTGCATGAGTACCAGAGCTTCCCTAAGTTGCATGAGACAGTCATCGTAGAAGCATATTATTTCAAGATCATTAAAGTGACTGCTACCAAGATCGAACTGGTCAGATTGAAAGTCGTTCATTAAGTTTTAAGTTTTAAGTTTTAAGTATGGAGTGACTCGTAAAGTAAAACTTACTACTTAGAACTTAAAACTTAAAACTTTTTTATATCAGTTTTAAATATGGAGTTCCGGATTTTGAGTAACACGTAAAGTAAAACTTAAAACTTAAAACTCAAAACTTAAAACTTTTTTGTATCTTCGTGCGCTAAAATGCCCCAATAAGGAAATAATAAACAAGTAAAACATAATAATCAAAATGGCAACGTTACAAAAGATCAGATCGAAAGGACCTTTATTACTTATTGTAATCGGTTTTGCATTGTTCGCATTCATTGCTACCGACGCGTGGAGGATATTTCGGCCTCAGATGTCGCAGGACGTAGGTGAGATCAATGGCAAGTCTATTCCTATTCAGCAATATCAGGACCTTATAGAAGAATATACCGATGTGGTGAAGTTAACTTCCGGAATGACTACCCTCACCGAGGAGCAGACCAATCAGATCAAGGATGAAGCCTGGCGCAATTATATCAATAACAAATTGGTGGAAGATCAGGCGCAAAAGATCGGTTTGACTGTTACCAAAGAAGAGATCCAGTCTATTATCAACGAAGGGTCACATCCCTTGCTGATGCAGACCCCTTTCTACAATCCTCAGACCGGTACTTTTGATCAGGATGGACTGAAAAAAGTGTTGGCGGATTATGCGAGATACACACAGTCTGGTATCTATACTCCGGAAATCGAGTATTACGGCATGTTGGCACGGTATTGGAATTTTATTGAGAAGAACCTCATCCAGACACGTCTGGCGGAGAAATATCAGGCATTGATCAGCCAGTCACTGAAATCTAATCCGGTAGAGGCGGGGATTACTTTTGACGGCAGAGTCAATCAGTCGGATGTACTGCTGGCCGCGATCCCTTATTCCAGTGTACCCGATTCATTGATCCGTCTGAAAGAATCAGAACTGAAAAGCCTGTATAATAAGAAAAAAGAGCAGTTCCGCAGGTATGCGGAAACCCGTAATATCAAGTATGTAGATGTACAGGTTACTCCCAGTGAAGAAGATCGCGCGGCCCTTCAGAGCGAGATGGTAGAATATACCGAGCAACTCCATAATACCCATACCGATTATACCAATTTCATCCGTTCCACTGCTTCCGATTATCCGTATGTAGATCTGTACTATACGCGCAATGCTTTTCCGGCGGATGTCGCCGCGCGTCTCGATTCCACTTCTGTGGGAGAAGTATATGGCCCTTATTACAACGCGGCAGACAATACCTTCAATACATTTAAGATTGTATCCAAAGCCCATATGCCGGATTCTGTTGAAGTACGTCAGTTTATGGTTATCGAATCAGATCTGATCCGTCAGCAGGCAGTGGCAGACAGTGTACTGGCTGTTCTGAAAGCAGGAGCGGATTTTGAAGAAGTAGCGCAGGCGTATGGGCAGAATGGTGAATCGCGCTGGATCTCTTCACAGGATTATGAAGGCGCGGAATTGAGTGGGGATGATGTGAAATTTATCCACACGTTAAGTTCCCTGAATACGCGCGAGATAGGATCTCTTTCTCTGATACAGGGTCCTGTAATCATGCAGGTCCTGAATAAGAAAAGCAATCAGGAAAAATACAAAGTGGCAGTGATCAAACGTACGGTAGAATATAGTAAAGCGACGTACGATCGGATGTATAATGAATTCAGCCAGTTTATCGCTGCCAACCCGACTATAGATCAACTGACGGCGAATGCCGAAGAAGCTGGATACAGGTTGCTGGAAAGGAACGATCTGTATAGTTCGGAGCATATGATTGGTGGTGTAAGAGGCACCAAAGACGCGTTGCGCTGGGTGTTTACTGCCAAGCCGGGTGAAGTCTCTAACTTGTATGAAGTAGGGGATGCCAACGACAGATTGTTTGTTGTCGCGTTGTCTGCTATCCATAAAGAAGGATATACCCCTTTGTCGGAAGTACAGCAACAGCTGAAGGCAGAGCTGATCCGGGACAAGAAGGCGGAAAAAATCATCGCTGATATGAAGGCTTCCGGAGCTACTTCCTTTGAACAATATAAAAATATGGAAAACGCAGTGAGCGATTCGATCCGGATGGTAACCTTCTCTGCTCTGGCCTATGTTTCCGTATTGCGTAGCAGTGAACCTTTAGTAGGCGCGTATGCTTCTGTTGCGGAACTGAATCAGCTGAGCCGTCCTATTCAGGGTAACTCGGGTGTAATGGTATTGCAGGTATATGGCAGAGAAAAACTTAATGATACTTTCGATGTAACCACGGAGAAAGAGACGTTGGGCGATACACAGGCCAGAATGGCGAGCCGCTATATCAACGACCTGTATCTGAAAGCGAAAGTAAAAGACAACCGTTATCTGTTCTTCTGATTTTTTGGGGCAAAATCAACATATACAGAGAAGGCCACCTGATAACGGGTGGCCTTCTCTGTTAAGTTTTGTTGATGGCCCTGTTATATCCGCTTAAATTGATTATATTTGCAGCATATAGGATGCGCCCCGGACATTTTTGCAAGTGAACTTGCATGATCTTTCCCGGCTTTTACTATATGCGCAGAAATAAGTAGAGATTTGATAACTCGTATGTCCAGACTACCGCTATTGGGGGTTACTTTATCCGGATTGAAGGAGATTGTCGGCGAACTGGGTATGCCTGGTTTCACGGCCGGTCAGATCGCGTCCTGGATCTACACGAAAAAGGTGGGTTCTGTTGCGGAAATGACCAATTTGTCTCTGAAACACCGTGAGTTGCTGGCCGCCCGTTTTGAGGTGGGGACTTCGGCCCCTGTACAGGCGATGCGTTCTGTAGATGGTACGGTGAAGTACCTGTATCAGACTCCGGAAGGATACTTTGTGGAAGCTGTATATATACCGGATGGAGAGCGGGCCACCTTATGTATTTCCTGCCAGGTAGGCTGTAAGATGAATTGTGCGTTCTGTATGACAGGAAAGCAGGGGTTCCAGGCCCAGCTGACTGCCGGTCAGATCCTGAATCAGATCCAGTCCTTGCCTGAGAGAGATTCCCTGACCAATGTGGTGATGATGGGCATGGGAGAGCCTATGGATAATCTGGATGAGGTATTGAAAGCCCTGGAGATCATGACCTCTTCGTATGGTTACGCCTGGAGTCCGAAGCGGATAACGGTTTCTACCGTAGGGCTGCGCAAGGGTATGGAGCGTTTCCTGAACGAGAGCGATTGCCATCTGGCTGTCAGCCTGCATTCTCCTTTCGCGGTCCAGCGTCAGAGCCTGATGCCTGCGGAAAAAGGATTTCCTGCTCAGGAAATGGTAGGGATGTTAAAAAAGTATGATTTCAGTCGGCAGCGCCGACTTTCATTTGAATATATTGTTTTTAAGGGTGTCAATGATTCATTGGCACATGCGAAGGAATTGATACGTTTGTTGCGCGGATTGGATTGCAGGGTCAATCTGATACGTTTTCACGCGATTCCGGGAGTAGATCTTCAGGGAGCTGCCGCGGAGACTATGTTGCGGTTCAGAGATTATCTGACCTCTCATGGTGTTTTTACAACCATCCGTTCCTCTCGTGGAGAAGATATTTTCGCTGCCTGTGGCATGCTTTCTACAGCGCGGCGGAACACATAAAATGGTTAACCCCTAAAAGCTGACAATATGAAACGGTTTTTGTCTTATTTGAGTATTGCTTTTGCCGCACTTTCAGTAACTTCCTGTGGCAACAGCGGTGGAATTCTTAAAAACAGTTCCAGTGGAAATGCCTATGAACTTATGGTTGTAGTAGAACCCGGTTTGTGGGAACGGCCAGCCGGCAGGGCGTTGTATGATGTGCTGGATACAGATGTACCGGGATTGCCTCAGCCGGAACGTTCTTTCCGGATCATGCACACTGCCCCTCGTCATTTTGATTCAACGTTGAAACTCATACGCAATATCATTGTGGTGGATGTGCAGGATATTTACACAAAAGGTGGATTTAAATATGCCAAAGATAAGTATGCGTCTCCGCAGATGGTACTTACCATACAGGCTCCCGATGAAGAGGAATTTGCCCGTTTTGTAGAGGAGAATGCGCAGGTGATCATAGACTTCTTTACACGTGCGGAGATGAACCGTCGCATCAGTGTACTGGCGAAAAAACACAATGAATATATTTCTACGAAAGTAGCAAGTATGTTTGATTGCAATATCTGGGTGCCCACGGAACTGAATAGTTATAAACAAGGAGAAGATTTCTTCTGGGCTTCCACCAATACAGCTACAGGAGATCAGAATTTTGTGATCTATTCATATCCCTATACAGATAAGGACACGTTTACCCCGGAATATATCATACATAAAAGAGACTCCGTAATGAAAGCCAATATCCCAGGTTCCTTTGAGGGGTCTTATATGGCTACGGACTCTATCACTGTAGATACACGTGTGATAGATGTTCACGGAGACTATACCGTGGAGGCACGTGGCTTGTGGCGGATGAGAGGAGGCGACTTTATGGGCGGACCGTTTGTTTCCCATACCCGTCTGGACCATGCCAACCAGCGTATTATCACCGCAGAGATATTTATCTATTCGCCGGATCGTCCCAAACGTAATTTTGTGCGCCAGATGGAAGCCTCCCTGTATACGTTGCGTTTGCCCAATGAAGACAGGAATGAAGAGATCCCGGTAGACCAAAGGATTGACGATTAAATGATTTACGATTTACGATTGGAAATACAAAGGGATTGACGATTGGACGATTGACGATTTACGATTGGAAATACAAGTCATATAAAGTGATCATCCACCTGTAGAGACGCACGGCGTGCGTCTCCGCGATATACGTCCGACAGACAAGTATATCCTTTCCTCCTGTATCAGTACGTTGTACATCAGCAAATCATATTTGCCCGGATATTTTAAATTAAAACAGTTAGTAAGACAAAATGGAAAGCAACAAAATAAAAATAGGGATTACACAGGGAGATGTGAATGGTATCGGATATGAAGTGATCCTGAAGACTTTCGCGGAGCCGGCTATGCTGGAGCTTTGTACACCGGTTATTTACGGATCTCCTAAGGTGGCGGCTTACCATCGTAAATCTCTGGAGCTGACCACCGGTTTTTCTATTGTGAATTCCGCGTCTGAGGCACAACCCAATAAGTTAAGTGTGGTCAATTGCACCAACGATGAAGTAAAAGTTGAATTTGGAAAAGTGGACACAGAGGCAGGAAGAGCTGCTTTTGACGCTTTAGAGAAGGCCGTGGAAGAGTTCCGGGAACGGAAAATAGATGTTCTGGTGACTGCTCCTATCAATAAGCATACGATCCGATCGGAGGAGTTTTCCTTTCCCGGTCATACGGAATACCTGGAAGAGCGGTTGGGAGAAGGAGAGAAATCTCTGATGATCTTAGTCAAAGATGATCTGCGTATGGCATTGGTCACCGGCCATATTCCCGTAAGTGAGATTCCGGCAGCCCTTACCCAAGCACGCATCCAGGAAAAGATCCGGATATTTCACCATTCGCTGAAACGGGATTTTAATATCGGAAGTCCTCGTATCGCCGTTCTTTCTCTGAATCCTCATGCCGGAGATGACGGGGTAATAGGTACAGAGGAGCAGACGATCCTTATTCCCGCTATCCAGGAAATGGCTGAGAAAGGAATTTTATGTTACGGTCCTTACCCTGCGGATGGTCTGATGGGATCAGGCAATTATACGAAGTTCGACGGGATCCTGGCGATGTATCATGATCAGGGACTTACTCCGTTTAAAGTACTGGCCATGGAAGACGGAGTCAACTTTACGGCAGGTTTGCCGGTAGTACGTACTTCTCCTGCGCATGGTACCGCGTACGATATAGCCGGACAGGGAGTAGCGGGTGAAGAATCTTTCCGTCAGGCTATTTATCTGGCGATAGACGTATACCGCAACCGGCAGAGAGACGCGCAGGCAAGGGTCAACCCGTTGCGTAAGCAATATTATGAAAAACGCGATGACGGCGATAAACTGAAATTAGATACCATCGAAGAGGATATTTGATACAGCTATATAGCGCACAGAGAATTGTATGACAAGATCAGAAGTACAACAGGTAAAACTCAGGTTTGGTATTATTGGCAATGCCGAAGGGTTGTTGCGTGCCATTGATGTGGCCATTCAGGTGGCTCCTACGGATCTTTCTGTTCTGATAACCGGAGAAAGTGGCGTCGGGAAGGAAAGTTTTCCTCAGATCATTCGCCAGTATAGCCGACGTAAACACGGACAATACATCGCGGTCAATTGCGGGGCTATCCCCGAAGGTACGATTGATTCCGAACTTTTCGGGCATGAAAAAGGAGCGTTTACCGGTGCTATCGGAGAGCGCAAAGGCTATTTCGGCGAAGCCAACGGAGGTACCATCTTTCTGGATGAGGTGGGCGAATTGCCGCTGTCTACCCAGGCCCGTTTGCTGCGCGTACTGGAGAGCGGAGAGTTTATTAAAGTAGGCTCTTCCCGTGTAGAGAAGACAGACGTACGCATTGTGGCTGCTACGAATGTGAATCTGATGCAGGCCATTTCAGACGGGCGGTTCCGGGAAGATCTGTATTACCGTCTCAATACAGTACCTATTCAGGTACCTGCCCTGCGGGATCGGGGAGAAGATGTGCTTCTTCTGTTCCGTAAGTTCGCTTCCGATTTCGCGGAGAAATACCGTATGCCTTCCATACAATTGACAGAGGACGCGAAACAAGCGTTGCTGGCCTATCCCTGGCCGGGAAATGTGCGTCAGTTAAAAAATATAACCGAACAGATCTCTATCATAGAGACACAGCGGGAGATTACCGCTTCCATTCTGCAGAACTACCTTCCCGAGCAGAATCAGCAACGCCTGCCTGCGCTGATGGGAATGAAGCAGACCAAAGGATTTGAAAGTGAACGTGAGATCCTCTACCAGATCCTGTTCGATATGCGACAGGATATGACCGAACTGAAAAAGCTTGTCAATACACTGATGGCCGAACGTGCCGGAAGTATCACCTCCGGCGTGCCCGCTCCGAGTAGTTTCTATACCTCACCGGCTCCTGCTGTACCGGCAGTAGCTCCTACGATCAATATTCATCCGGTAAAGCCTGTCGGTCAGGAAGAAGATATACAGGATACAGAAGAATATGTAGAAGAGACGTTGTCGCTCGATGAGGTGGAAAAAGAGATGATCCGTAAGGCTCTCGAAAAACACAACGGAAAACGAAAGGCGGCTGCCAAAGACCTGAATATCTCTGAGCGTACCCTTTACAGAAAAATAAAAGAATATGGATTGGATTAAAACCACAATAAGTTTTACCTGCATTTGGGTGTTGGGGACTATAGTAAATAGTTGTACCGTATCATACGGGTTCAGAAGTCCCGGTTCTATGAATTATGATATTGTCAAAACCATTGCTATTGCTGATTTCCCTATGAAATCGGATTATGTATATGCACCTCTGGCTACTCAATTCAATGACGATCTGAAAGATCTTTTCGTACGGCAGACCCCTTTGACACTTGTCAGTCGCGGAGGAGATCTGGAGATTGAAGGTGAAATTACAGGGTATAACCAATACAACCAGGCTGTACAGGCCGATGGGTATTCTTCTGAAACTAAACTGACGATTACGGTAAATGTTCGTTTTGTCAACCATACAAATCATGACGAAGACTTTGAACAACAATTTTCCGCTTTTCGTACGTACGATTCCCGCCAGTTGCTGACCGATGTACAGGATGTGTATATCGCGGAAATGACTAAAGAGATAACCGAACTGATCTTTAATGCAACTGTAGCTAACTGGTAAATGATCTCCTCCCAATTCTATCAGTGGGTGCGGCATCCGGAGATGCTCAATAGAGATACGTTGTACGAACTGCGTACACTGGTTGCCCGTTATCCTTATTTCCAGTCTGCCCGTTTGCTGTTGCTCAAAAATCTTTTTTTGTTGCACGAAACTACTTTTGGGGAAGAGTTGCGCCAATCGATCCTGCATGTGGCAGACAGGCGCGCGCTTTTTGAACTGGTAGAAGGGGATCGTTTCAAACTACACAAGAAATCACAAACCAGTGAACTCATTGCTCTGTGGCAGGAGGAACCGGCCATCGACCGTACCCTGATGCTGATTGACGCTTTTCTGGCAAACCTCCCTCAGGACGAGCCTGTGGTACCTTTGGAATACGCGGGCGACTATACTTCGTATCTGTTGCGGGAAGATTTGCCGGCAGACCAGTCGCCCGACGACGTACCGGCGTTTCGCGGACAATCCCTCATTGATGATTTTATCTCCCGTACAGAAGAGGAACCGGCTGTCCGGCCCGAACCGGTTTTCCACGAAGAAGAAGTACAGCCTGCTGTAGAAAGTACCGGTCCGGACGCAAACAGTGAAGAAGATGGCTATTTTACGGAGACTTTGGCCAAAATATACGTCCGTCAGAAGAGATATTCCAAAGCCCTTGAAATAATTAAAAAATTAAGTTTGAAATATCCAAAAAAAAATGCTTACTTTGCAGACCAAATCAGATTTTTGGAGAAATTGATTATTAACACTCAATCAAAATAAAGAAATATGTATCTATTATTCCTTATCCTGACATTGATCGCTGCCGGCCTGATGTGCTTCATTGTGCTGATCCAGAACTCTAAAGGGGGTGGTCTGGCATCCAGCTTCGCATCTTCCAACCAGATCATGGGAGTACGTAAGACTACGGATATTCTGGAAAAGGTGACCTGGGGACTGGCAGCTTTTATGGTAGTGATGAGTATCGCGATCGCGTATGTCCTTCCACACGATGTCGTGGACGGCGGCGGATATATCCAGCAACAAGCGCTGGAGGATGAAATTACCAATCCTTACACCGTACCTCAGGGAACAGCTGCTCCTGCGCTGGATCTGACTGCTCCGGCAGAAGACGCTGAGATCGTAGCGGAATAACTCCCGATGTTACATCGGAACAAATAAGAGAGAATATGGCTGTCGGCTTCTACAGGAAGTTTACAGCCATGTTTTTTACATAATATACGTTGAGTCAAACCCATAAAATAAAGATATGACTACCGACAAACTCACTGTAACTATGCGCGACTCTTCCGTGCTGCGGTGGACTGCCCTTCTTCTGATCGCTTCCACCATGTTTTTCGCTTATATGTTCATCGACGTATTGTCTCCTTTGCAGACCCTGCTGGAAAATCAATTGGGATGGAGCGCGGGTACGTATGGGACGTTTGCCGGTTCCGAATACTTTCTGAATGTATTTGCTTTGTTTCTGATCTTTGCCGGAATCATTCTGGATAAGATGGGCGTACGATTTACCGCTCTTCTTTCGGCAGTGGTCATGATAGTGGGTGGAAGCATCAAACTGTATGCCATCAGTTCTTATTTCGTGGAAGGAAATGCCCTTTACGATTTCTTTAATTCTTTCTGGGTCTCTTTTCCCGCGACGGCTAAACTCGCCTGTGTAGGGTTTGCTATCTTTGGTTGCGGAGTGGAGATGGCAGGCATTACTGTGTCTAAAGCCATTGTCAAGTGGTTTACCGGGAAAGAGATGGCACTTGCTATGGGACTGGAAATGGCTATTGCCCGTCTGGGAGTTTTTGCGGTATTCCGTTTGTCTCCGTGGGTTGCTTCCTGGGGTACTGAGAGTGTGGTGCGTCCGGTAGCGATCTGTTGCGGATTGCTGTGTGTGGGTCTGCTTACCTTCCTTGTATACTTCTTCATGGACCGCAGGCTCGATCAGCAGTTGGGAGAGGCGGCGGGAACGGAAGAGGAAGATCCGTTTAAGCTCAGTGATCTGGGTATACTGTTTACCAGTAAGCCTTTTCTTATCATCGCTTTTCTGTGTGTGCTCTATTATTCAGCTATATTCCCGTTCCAGAAGTTTGCCACCAGCATGCTGGAAAACAGGTTGGGGATCCCGAGTCCGGAGGCTTCCAAATTGTTCTCCTGGTTTCCGATCGGCGCTATGGTGCTTACTCCCCTTCTGGGATGGTTCTTAGATCGGAAAGGAAAAGGAGCCACGATGCTTATCATCGGCTCCGTACTGGTTTTTACCTGTCACCTCATATTCGCCATTTATCCTTTGCAACCCGATAGTACCAATAGCCTCATGGTTGCCTATGTGGCTATCCTGGTATTGGGCGTCTCTTTTTCTCTGGTACCCGCGGCGTTATGGCCTTCTGTTCCAAAATTAGTAGAAAACCGTTACCTGGGTTCTGCCTATAGTGTTATTTTCTGGATACAGAATGTCGGATTATGGGCTTTCCCGATAATTATCGGGTTTACACTGGACTATGCCAATCCGGATGCCGCTCTGACAGGGCACTATGATTATACGTTGCCCATGCTTATTTTCGCCAGTCTGGGCATCTTTGCCTTCTTACTGGGTATCTGGCTCAAAGCGGAAGATAAACTGCACGGTTACGGGCTGGAAGCACCCAATATCAAAAAGTCTTAGTCTCACCCGATCATGTCCGAACAGATAAACCTGCTGGAAGTGATTCCCTATCCGGATGAACGGATCTCCGTTGTCCGGGAAGGAGCCTGTATCAGGCTGGGTATTCCCCGCTTTAAGAAGGAGTGGATGCGACGTTTCCTGCTTCCCAAGGGGATGTCTCCTTTCGTGCATGTTACCCTGGAAGAGCATGGAACAGCAGTCTGGGAACTGATTGACGGACATCGTACCGTGGGAGAGATCATCGGACTGCTGGGCGATTACTTTCAGCATCAGGAGGGGTACGACGCTCGTGTAACTGCTTACATTACCCAACTGAGGAAAGACAATCTGATCGGATACTGCCTCAAGGAAAGAGGGATCTAAAACCCTTGTAAGCACCTATGTAGTCCGGAACGGAGTACGCTCTGACGCGGATTGGGAAAATAAAGAAGAAAGAGAATAGAGCAGAGGGGAGGTGATTTTTACCAGGTGAAAACGCCTGTTTTCGTAGTAGATTTGTATCGTCCGGACAGAGGGTGATATATATGTGTATTGGACAGGGATACTTTGGTGTTGGAGATGTACCGCGGAGACGCACTTTTGTATTGGACATATACCGCGGAGACGCACTTTTGTGTTGGACATATACCGCGGAGACGCACTTTTGTGTTGGACATATACCGCGGAGACGCACGCCGTGCGTCTCTACATGTGTATGATAACATTTGGGTAATTATATTATTATATTATCCTGGGTTATTTATATTACCCATTATAAATCTTCCCGCATCTCTGTCAGAAACGTCCAATTTACTTGTAGAGACGCACGGCGTGCGTCTCCGCGATACATGTCCAACACCTACGGCGCGATACATATCCGACACATAGGACTGTAACTTACATTTTTATTCTTTCAGTGAATACACTTTATAATCGGATAAATTCTTCTTCGGTAAAGAACACTCTTGCCTCTCTATCGAACCCTGTAAACCCAAGCTGAAATATAGAGTCACTAAAAATAACCCCCTTTACTCGTCCCGGTCTACTTTGATCAGGCCCCCCGTCTCCGGATTAAAAAGTACTTTTACGGTAGACTTTTTATTGAACAAGGCCGGTGCCAGGTATTCCGTGGTTCCGAATTGTGTAATGGGCATTTCTCCGCTGTACAATTGCTGAGTCCCTTGTTTGATCGTCACCCGGGCACGTCCCGGTATATTATAAGCCACTCCGCTTACTTTCTTCTTCTTATCGTCTTCGGGTACGTCTACCGCATTCAGATCTTTCAGCGTCATATAGATAGGCTCTCCCGCCAGGTCTTCTTTGCCAAGTAGGCCCAATTTGCGTGAGAAACGGAATACGACTTCCTCATCGTATTCCCGGTCGGGCACAACCCGGATCACAAAAGCGCGTTCTTCTATATGGCAGGTGCCGGAAAACATCTCCGTCATGGCCCGTTCCTGCTCTTCCAGATTGGTCAGCATCAGTTTCATCTGTTCCCCGTCCGCAGGCATATAATCTGCCTGTCCGCGCATCAGCGCGTTGCGGCTTTCCCGGATGTTATAGATTTCTTTGGAGATAAGTTCCGCCATTTTAGCGGTAGAGTTGGCCATCAGTATCTCTTCCGTCAGGAAATCTTTTGGGTTCACTTTCCGTGTGGAAGCAGGTGTAGAAGAAGAGGCCGCGGATCCCGAAGGAGAACTGTAGGGCATATTGATAGATTTGACTATACCTTCCTTAGTCAGTTCCATCAAAGGAGCTACCGTTTTATCCTTTAATTTTACAAAATAAGTTTTCTCACTGTCGGGCACTCCGGCAGACTGCACGGTCATGCCTTGGAGTTCCCAGTATTCCTCCGGTTCGCCTGAGACGTTGTTCAATCTCAGGTAACGATCCGCGTACCGGCTGAATTCTCCGGGAGTATAAATCACCTTATTTACTTTCACCTCGATCCGGATCTCTGATTTAGGCAGCGTGTAGGTAACTCCATAGTCCTTTCCGCGCATGACTCCTGCCGTGACTTCCGTTTGTGCGGAGGCAGTAGCTGTACATACCATCACCGCTGCCCATATAGTAATAATCTGTTTCATTTCCGGTTTGTTTTTAACGTTTTTCCGAAAACAAAGTTAATCAACTTCTTTGAAAAAACGCAAGTAATTAAGCATTATTCGCTTAACATCCTCCAGGCCAGCGGAAGACCCTGAACGATGTCACCTGCCGTCATGGCTGTTTCCCCGACCTTTTTCCGGGCAAAATCACCGGCCAGCCCGTGCGCGTAGGTGGCGATCCGTGCCGCCTCATCCGCGGGATAGCTTTGTGCCAGCAACGCCAATACAATCCCAGTGAGTGCGTCTCCGCTACCGCCTGTAGCCATTCCGGGGTTACCTGTTGTGTTGAAGTAGCATTTTCCGTCCGGAGCGATCACAGCCGTATAGGCACCTTTCAGAATAATATGTACCTGGGCCGTACGGGCCAGGTCTCTGGCTTTGTTCAGGCGTTCGTAAGAGTTCTGGCATTTTCCGACAAGGCGTTCGAGTTCTTTCGGGTGTGGAGTGAGTACGGAGCCTTTGGGTAAGGTATGCAGTGCTTTCCGTTGGTTGGCCAGCAGATTCAGTGCATCCGCGTCTGCAACGACAGGTATCTGGCACAGTGCCAGTTGTTCTACCAGCGCCTGTTCCGTCTCTTCCTCTTTGCCCAGTCCCGGGCCGATCCCTAACGCCTGATAGTCGTCCGTATCCACAGGTGTAGAAAATACTTCCAGGTTGGGATCTGCCAGTACCATCGCTTCCGGTACAGTGGTCTGTAGGACCGGAACGTTTATTTTCGGAGCGTGCACAGTCAGCAGGCCTACTCCTGACCGCAGGCAGGCTCTGGCTCCCAGAACAGAAGATCCTGCCATGCCTGCCGATCCGGCAATCAATAACGCGTGTCCGAAATTGCCTTTGTGGGCAAATTTTTTCCGGGGGCGTATCATCGCGTGGATCTCTTCCGCCTCTGTCAGGTAATAATCCGTCTCTGTCTCCTCTATGACTTCCGGACTCAGCCCTATATCGATCACTTCCCATTCACCCACCAGATCGGCATTCTCGGAAAACAGGAAAGAGAGCTTCGGGAATTGCAGGGTCAGCGTAACATCCGCCCGTACAATGTGACTACGTACGTTGAGTGTAGTGTCTTCTCCCATCAGCCCGGAGGGCACATCTATGGCTACCACGGTGCCCGGTGAAGAATTGATGTATTTCACTACCGCGGCAAATCCTCCGGTCAGGGGTTTGTGGAGTCCCGATCCGAACAGGCCGTCTATGACCAGGTGCTTGTCTGTGAGTACAGGAGGGACAAACTGGGTCGAAACCTCTGTGAAAGCGATGTTATCCATCCTTTCTACCCGTTCTTTGTTGGTACGGCAATCGGCAGACAATTCACCCTTCGGATTGAAAAGATAGACCTCCACCTTATAATTCTGTTCCGACAGCATCCGCGCCACTGCCAGGGCATCTCCGCCGTTGTTGCCTGGTCCGGCAAATACAGTTACCGGTACCAAAGCATCCCATTTGCGTATGATCGCTTCTATGAGAGCCTGTGCGGCACGTTCCATCAGGTCGATAGAGGCGATGGGTTCATGCTCCATTGTATATTCGTCTAATTTACGGACGAGGTGTGTAGGAAATATTTTCATTTTCTTTTCTTGCTTTCAGATTTGACTCACAAATGTAAATATAACATCTAAGAATACCAACTTAAGGGTATAACACTATGTACGTTTTTCTGTTTTTGAAGCATATACTTAAATAGCAACAGTGCTTGTAGGCGATCGGAAGAAATAAGCTGAAATCAAATAGTTGCTGAATGGGGTGGTTTTGTGACATAATGACTTGTATCGCGTTGTTTGTCTGACTCGATTGTTTTTTGAAAATGGACTTTCAGCATTCAGTTCAGCTCAAATTACTCTGTTTTTTCGTCTGTATATGGTTTTGGAGCGGTTTGAATTACCGGGAACTGGTGTGTTGGGTACCGGATACTAAAATAAGTAGTGGCGAAACCACTGTTCAGACTACCGGATACTAAAATAAGTAGTAGGGAAACCACCGGTTTCCCTACTACTTAGGATACTCACTCTTTCGCAAAGTAGCTGTCTCCTGAAAAGTAAGGTGAAAAAGCGGGGACAGGGGTATTTTTCAACTTTTCAGCACCTCATTTAACTTGGTTTTTAAGATGTCACATGGATCGCTCAGAATAATATTCGAAAACATAATGTATATATAAGTCTTATATAAGTGTGTAAATGATTGCGTAATTTGATTAATAGTAACTTTCTGTTATTTATCCGATCATTTAGAATCGTTTATTCATAAAGTCTACCTACTCAGCCCCGAAATAAGCCATTCTCAGGGCGTTTGAAAAACAAAATGTCAGTATTGACAAAATGATAAAAGGAAGAATGTTTTTTTCTCTGTCTTTCAGGCAGGAAACGTTTTTTTAATCCGAACCGATATACATATGACTTCACGATGCGGAAAGTTTAAGAACGGATTAAGTATAGTTGACTTCGGAACAAACACGCCTGACCTGAAAAAACTTTTCCTGCTCTTACTATTTGTCTTTTTCTCTCCTCCGGAAGCCATTTCGCCGGATCCGCTTTCCGTATACCCGCGCTACCGGATCAGTTGATGCCGAAAGGGTTCGGTACGTTCATTTCTCCGGAACAGGAACGTTACGCGTCCGCGTTGTTCCATAGAAACGGGAGGATCTGTACCAGCCGGTTGGGGATATATCAGCCGTGGGTCTCCGGTAAGAATGGAATGAGTATATACGAGCATACAGGGAAGGAGCCTTGCTATTACCTGGATAGTTTACTCATGTATCTTCATCGGACTGGAAATGCGTGGTAATTTCAATGGTATATCGACAGTTACCGGATCGTAAATCTTTTTGTCTGATGGGCTCTGCCGGAAAGAAAATGGAGCCTGATACACACGGACTGGAAGAAAAATCGTATTTTTGCTTCAATTTTAAATAACCGGTTTATGGACACGATACAAATAAAAGACAAACTATTTACCATCTCTATCGGCAGAGAAGAGATCCAGAAAGAGGTGAAACGCGTGGCAGAAGAGATCAATCGGGATCTGGCAGGACAAAATCCGTTGTTCCTGAGTGTGCTCAACGGATCATTTATGTTTACGGCCGATCTGATGAAGTACATCACCATCCCCTGCGAAGTCTCTTTCGTGAAACTGGCTTCTTACCAGGGCGTGGCCTCTACCGGTACCATTAAGGAGGTGATCGGTATCAACGAAGACCTGACCAACCGTACGGTGGTGATCGTAGAAGATATTGTGGATACCGGGCTCACGATGCAGCGTTTGCTGGAGACACTAGGTACCCGCAATCCCAAAGAGATACGGATCGCTACCTTATTGCTGAAACCCGATAAGCTCAAAGTAGAACTGGATATCAAATACATTGCCATGAAGATCCCTAACGATTTTATTGTAGGGTACGGACTGGACTACGACGGATTCGGGCGCAACTATCCCGATATTTATACCGTAGTTCCCTGAATATAAATAGAAGACTGAAACAAAACTATTATATATTGTTTAATATACACACCAACCATTATCATGTTGAATATTGTAATTTTCGGAGCTCCCGGTTCAGGAAAGGGAACTCAAAGCCAGAGAATGGTAGATAAATACGGTCTGAATCACATTTCTACCGGTGATGTGCTCCGCGCGGAGATCAGGAACGGTACCGAACTGGGACAGACTGCCAAAGGATATATAGACCAGGGACAACTGATCCCGGACGAACTGATGATAGACATTCTGGCAAGCGTACTGGATGGCTTCCGGGATAGCAAGGGGGTGATCTTCGATGGATTCCCACGTACCATTGCCCAGGCCGAAGCACTGAAAAAGATGCTTGCCGAACGAGGACAGGAAGTATCCGTAATGATCGACCTGGATGTACCTGAAGAGGAACTGATGAGCCGCCTGATCAGACGGGGTATCGACTCCGGACGTGCCGATGATAACGAAGAAACCATCCGTAAACGTCTGGCTGTGTACCATTCACAGACCGCGCCGCTGATCGGTTGGTTCAAAGATGAGAACAAATACCACCACATTGAAGGAATGGGTAGTATGGAGGAGATCTCTGCGAAGATCGTGGAAGCCATAGACCGTTTATAAAGAAGAAGGATAAGAACCGGTCGCCTTTGATTTCGCAGTGTAAAGCGGAGCGCGGATGTCCGATGGCAGGGAGCAAAAGCTGTCTGAGCGAAGCGAGTTCTTTTGCGGAACATCGGACATCAGACGGAGTCGCGCAGAGAACACGGCGCCGTTTTCTCTGGTTCGTTTCTTTGTCGGTACAAAAAAATGAGCAGGAAAAAAGATAGAGAACAAATGACATAAGATACAAGAAAAATGGCTGAATCGAATTTTGTTGATTACGTAAAGATATACTGCCGTTCTGGTAAGGGGGGCAGGGGCTCTACGCACATGAGGCGCGAGAAATATATCCCCAATGGCGGACCCGACGGGGGTGACGGCGGACGAGGAGGCCATGTTATCCTGAAAGGCAACCGCAACTACTGGACCCTGCTCCATCTCCGGTACGATCGTCATGCCCTGGCGGAACACGGAGAGTCGGGCGGGCGTAGCCGCAGCTTCGGAAAACAGGGAGCAGATAAGATCATTGAAGTACCTTGCGGAACGGTGGTCTACAATGCCGAGACCGGAGAATATCTTTGTGATGTGACCGAACACGACCAGGAGGTGATCCTGCTCAAAGGCGGTCGGGGTGGTCTGGGTAATACCCATTTCAAGACAGCGACGCGCCAGGCACCCCGTTTCGCGCAACCGGGAGAGCCCATGCGGGAGATGACTGTGATCCTGGAGCTGAAACTGCTGGCGGATGTAGGTCTGGTTGGCTTTCCCAATGCCGGGAAGTCTACTCTGCTCTCTACCGTGTCGGCAGCCCGTCCGAAGATCGCGGATTATCCTTTCACCACGCTGGAGCCTAATCTGGGGATTGTGCCCTACCGCGACGGCAGATCCTTTGTGATGGCGGATATACCCGGTATCATTGAAGGAGCCAGTGCCGGGAAAGGGCTGGGACTCCGTTTCCTGCGACACATCGAGCGCAACTCTTTGCTGTTGTTCATGGTACCTGCCGACAGCGACGATATCCGTAAGGAATATGAGATCCTGCTCAACGAACTCAGGACCTTCAATCCCGAGATGCTGGACAAGCAGCGGGTACTGGCTGTTACCAAAAGTGATATGCTGGATCAGGAACTGATGGATGAGATCGAACCCACGCTGCCGGAAGGGATCCCGTATGTATTTATCTCTTCTGTCACCGGCCTGGGTATCTCCGTACTGAAAGATATTCTCTGGGAAGAACTCAACAAAGAGAGCAACCGCATCGAATCTCTCGTACATCGTCCCAAAGATGTGCACCGCCTGCAACAGGAACTGGAAGAGATGGGAGAGGACGAAGAGATCCTGCACGAACCCATAGATACCAGCGAGGAAGATGATTTCGATTTCGAATACGAAGAGGACTGCGAAGAGGAATGATACCTATCCGGGAAAATCATAAAGGAGTGTTGGGATACGGGCTGTTGCGGTCCTGTCCCGGCATTTCTCATTTTGTGACCACCCGTCACGGTGGAGTGAGCAAAGGGACGTATGCCTCTTTCAACTGTTCGCCCTGGTGTGGCGATGATCCGGCTGCGGTCCGGGAAAATCTCCGGTTGCTGGAAGAAGGACTGTTCTGGACGCCGGAATCGTGGGTCATTCCCCGGCAGACTCACGATACGGAAATCCTGGAAGTAGATAACGACTTTCTTTCTCTTTCCGCGCAGCAACGTCGGGATGCCCTGGATGGAATAGATGGTCTGATCACCGCTTTGCCGGGCCATTTCCTGTGCGTATCTACTGCCGACTGTGTACCTGTCCTGTTGTACGATCGCCAACACCAGGCAATCGGTGCCGTACATGCCGGATGGCGGGGCACGGTCGGACGTATTGTAGAAAAAACCTTGCGTCGGATGCGGGAGCGTTTCGGTACGGAGGGGAGTGACCTGCTGGCCTGTATCGGACCTTCCATATCCCGGGAGGCTTTTGAAGTAGGAGATGAAGTCGTTGAAACTTTCCGACGTGAAGGATTTGATATATTACGTATCTTTACATACCATGTTCAGAGCGAGAAGTATCATCTGGATCTGTGGGAGGCTAATTGTATGCAACTGGAAGAGTTCGGTATACCTGCTTCCCGGATGGAGATCGCTGGCATCTGTACATGGCAGCGACAGGAAGATTTTTTCTCTGCCCGTAGGTTGGGGATCCATTCAGGACGTATGCTTTCCGGGATCGCTCTGCATAGAACGCGGCAGCAGTAAACCCGGAAGATAAGTACGATCGTGAACGCGCTTGTATGTCCAGTCTTATGTTCTAAATCTTCTGGTGTCCCTTATGTAGATACCGGAAGGGGAGTATATGTATTTTCAATCATTCATTGTCGGCCTTCCTGAGTGGTAAGGATCAGAGCATGGTCATCACTGCAAGGAGCAAATTGTAAATCTGTTTATGTTCACAATCACAGTATCTGATGAGATACAAAAAGCCTGCCCTGTATTTGCCGGTGCGGCTGTATATGCCAGGGTCAGCAACCGGAAATACGATGAACAGTTGTGGAGGGAGATCCATGCGTTTTCCGAAGAACTGTTGTCCTCCACTCACATGGGGGATATCAGGCATCAGCCGGTCATTGCCGCTACGCGGGAAACCTACAAACGTTGCGGAAAAGATCCGGGCAGATACCGCCCTTCGGCGGAAGCCCTACGCAGACGAATTTTACGGGGTATACCGCTCTATCAGATAGATACGCTGGTAGATCTGATCAACCTGGTCTCTTTACGCACGGGATACTCTATCGGTGGTTTCGACGCTGACAAGATACAAGGTACTGATCTTCAGTTGGGGGTAGGACGCGCGGGTGAGCCTTTTGAGGCTATCGGGCGGGGAGAACTCAATATAGAAGGTCTTCCGGTCTATCGGGATGCCACAGGAGGGATCGGAACCCCTACCAGTGATCACGAACGTACCAAAATGGATATGGATACCCGCCATATACTGGCGGTCATTAATGGTTACAGCGGGCGGGAAGGCTTGGAAGAGACAGCCCGGATGATACAGGATCTGCTCCGAACCTATGCAGGGTCAGACGGGGGAGAAATACTCTTTTTCGAATAAGGATACGTGGCCGTTAGTAGCTGGAAGCCAACTCCGGGTTCTGCATAGTACGTACGGATGGTACTTTGTTGTATAAATACCATCCGTATAGCCTATCTGTTATGTATGATCTATCCGGTTGATCTGCCAGGGCCGTGACCCCCAGTGATCTTTGTACAATTTACTTTCACTCTCCCGGACATTCCGCGAATTTAATGCAGACCGGTTTGTCCAGCAAGATCTCCTTATCGGTTTCTGTAAGCAGGCCGGTTTCCTTGTCCCGCAGGAAGATCTGCACCACATTACTGTCCCGGCAGGCTACCAGCAGGTATTTACCATTGGGAGTAAGGATGAAATTGCGCGGATGTACTCCTGTGAACTGATGTCCCAGGCGGGTCAGCATTCCGGTCTCTGTATCCCGGCGGAAGATCGCGATACCGTCTGCCTGCAGGCGGTTACTGGAATAAAGGAATCTGCCATCCGGGCTGATGTGAATATCCGCGCTTCCCCCGGCTCCCAATGTATCGGATACCGCTGTCTGTATCTGTTGCAGTTCGCCGTTCCGGTAGCTGAACGCCGTCACCGTTCCAGAGATCTCGTTGATCAGATAGGCAAACTTCCCGTCCGCTGAGAAAGTCAGGTGGCGCGGGCCGGATCCTGGCTCTATAACATAAGCCTCAGGGGTTCCCGGTGTCAGAAAAGTCTCCTTGTTTTTCGCGTCAGCTTGTACGTTCACAGTGAAATTGTGTATCTTATCCGTTCCCAGGTCGTCCGCCAGCAGGTATTTCCCATCGGGAGTAAACCGTACACAGTGCAGGTGAGGTCTCTGCTGACGTTCGGAGTTGGGGCCCGACCCTTCAAAAGGGATCACAGCCGAAGCCGGTAAGAGAGAACCATCGGCTGCCAGGGGAAGTACAGTAATGCTTCCGCTCCCGTAATTGGCGGTTACTACCTGCTTACCGTTGGTGATCACGTAGCAGGGAGCATCGCCCTGTGTAAGCTGGCTGTTGAGCAGACGTAACGTACCGTTTTCTGCATGGAAAGCGAAAGCCGAAACTACTGCTTCGTCTCCTTTATTTTCACTCACCGCGTAGACAAAATTTCCGTCTTCCGATACATTCAGATACGACGGATTGGAAACTTCCGTTGTGCTCAGCGGAGTAGCTTCGCCTGTGTCCTGATCAAAGCGATAGGTATATATTCCTTTGCTGCTGCCGGAGGTATAAGTCCCTACCAGCATGGTCAATTCATGGGTATTCATAGGGGTTTGCTGAGATTGTTCTTTCTTTCCGGAGCCGCAGGCGGTCCAGGTGGCAGCCCATAAAGAAGCTACTACTATCACTTTAACTTTGTACATCTTCATAATGTTTATCTATTTCTGATTTTTTTGTCAGGCAAAAAATAAAGGTTTGATTTTTTATGATCGAGGTGACTGGTATGGCAATTCCTCTTTATTATAAACAAAAGTAATACAAACTGTTTGAATATCCTTTTGATAACGAATAAGAGTCTGATTAAATTTTACTTTTTTCTTTTAAGGACCGTTTTATACTTTGTTTATCCTGTCCGGCATGCTGTATATCTAATCATGTACCTTCCGTTGAAGGGAGTGCTTTACCTGACGGTATGATAACGTATTCTGACTTTAAATAGGTCTCTACCCGGTAGCGTACGCGTAGATTTCACCTTTGCCGATGTCAAAGTCTGTTCTCCCTCTATCCCTCTTTACCGGATCTTTTCCGGTGTATGAGCGGATGCATATACGGTGCCTGAGGAGAGAATGAATAAAGATCAGAACTTCTCTTTCCGCTCAAACTTACCCTCTTCGGTGTAATACTTCCAGGTACCTTTGGGACGATTGTTGACATATTTCCCGCGTGCCCTCAGCTTTCCGCTTTCGTAGTATTCCCGGTGGCGTCCGTGGCGCTTGCCGTTTTTCACTTCCGATTCGCTTTTCAACGCTCCCTCTTCATAAAAATCACGCAACACATTTCCCTGGAACTTCTCTACGTAGAACCGTTTCAGTTCGTTCATCAGTTCCTTTTCCGTAGCAGCGTCTTCTTTCATGGCTTCATCCTCTTCATCCGGATCGGTCGTCGCAGTCACTTCCGGTTCCGGATGGTAAGGCTGATGTTCCATCAGGTAGTGCAGCGAAGCAGCCTGCTTCTCTCCTGTGATCTGCATACTCCAGTAAGGGAAAGAGTAGAGTACGTTGCGGTTTGCCTGCAGGTCGGCCCGTGTAGAGGCATCCATCATCTGTTGCAATTGCGGGAAAAATTTATGCATATCCGCGTATACGTAAAGTGTAGAACTGTTGTCCATCTGTTTGAAACTCTTCCGGAATCCCGGATCGTTCTTCAACAGGTTCTTCTGTTCGTAATCCTCCAGGAAAGAGAGCAGGGCAGCAGGGGTATTACTGAAGATCACATAATCTCCCAGATACGTATAATAAGGCTTTTCGAAGCTATCAAACAACTTGCCGAAGAACAAACGGAAAAAACCTTTCATCTCCAGGTAGTTGATCTCATATTTCTTATATTCCACCTTCTTCACTTTGATGGGAGTGCGGTGTTTGATCCTCTTTTCCAGCAATTCCATATTTTTGCGGGCATCCCTGATGTTTCCGGCACGGATGGCCAGTACGCGTTCCGGCTCCTGTCCCAGCAAGCCGGGTTCTGATTGAGAGAGCGCGAACTCTCCCGACATCCAGCTCAGGAAGTTCTTCTCTAAAGAAATACCGAAATAGCCTTCTAACTTTTTCTGTGTACTTTTGAAATCGTTGTAGGCTGCTTCGTCGTGTATGGACAAGGCTTTCTCCAGCTCTTTGACAAAAGTCGTCGGGTTGCTGAAACCGATGTGCGTATAGAATGCCGTGCGGGCAGAGAGGATCTCATGCGCCTTCATCCGGTGTTTCCCGGACTGCAACAGCGCTGTTAGGTACGGGTCCGCTTCTTCGTTGCAAAGGGTATGTCCCTTCACTTCCATCCGGTCCTGTTTGCTGTCGAACCACAGTCCGGCAAAGTCCATCGAACGGCTGAACCTATCTATATACTCATTGTTGCCTCCCAGATAGATGGTCAGGAACTGAGGAACGTGCGCGTAATTGACATACAGGCGGCAGAGTCCCTTGTCCGAGACTAACTTCTCCGCCTCGATAAAGGCCGGCGCCCGTCCGATACGGGGATGGTCCCGCTCGTCAATGGCCCCTTCTACTAAGCGGAAGGTATACGATGCCGCCAGGTGATTGTCTATAAAAGCCATGTAAAGCGTCTCTTTAGTCTGCTCGTCCCGCATTTCCAGGATAGGGATCTGGTGGTGTGTACGTTGTGTCACCTTATGCCCGGTCATTTGCAATACCGTTTCCATCTGCTCTTTCAATGTCTCCAGTTTCGAGACTTTTTGCAGATCGATCAGGATCAGCGCGTCCCAGTCTTTGGAACTGATCTTATGCAGAGAGATCAGCAGGTCACGTTTTCCCACCAGGGACAGCAGTGTCTGGTTGCTCCGGATCAGTGAATCCAGGGTGCCCACGTTTTGTGCTACTTCGTCGAAAGACTGGGCCTGTTTAAGAGTTTGCCAGGGCGCGCTTTCACTGAACGCGCGCCAGTCTTTCACCGGTTCAGAAGACCGGATGATGAAAGCCGCGTCTTCCGGTACCAGGTAGATCTGCCGGATGTGGCGGTCCGGAGAGATAAATACATGTGCCACAGAGTAGGAGAGGTAGAGCAATACCAGGACTGCAAGACCCAGCATCCCTCTGCGGATCAGTCTGCCGGAATTTGTCTTTTTTTCTTTTCTGTTGTCTGTGGAAGTATGATCGGAAATGGATGCGGCCTTTTCTGTAGGGGAAGGAGTTTCTTCAAAAGGCTTTACGTTTGGATGTTCCGGAAGAGGGGGTAGATTTTCGTCCATGTCTTTTGCGGTTTGATTGATTTGGCAAAGGTAGGAAAAATGGAGTAGAATGTATGGATGAATTTCCTGTTTTAGCAGTATGCGGACCGATACCTGTGACCGTGGCGAATGCTAACAGGGATTTTCTCTACCCTCCTGTATCTCTACTTTCTCTGTGGAAGCAGAGCATGATACTTATAAAGTCTGCAGGCGGGGATAGGAAAGGCCTGCTTCATAGGGCTCTCATGTAGTAAACCTGTACCTGTAAGGGTGTTGTCTTTCTGAATATATGTTATTCACGAAGTAGGTCCGTTGTGTAAAAGTCGGTAGTTTTATATAACTTACAGGACCTCAGGGAGAAATAGGTCGGCATTAAGTTTATCTTTATACTAAGAATACAGATGAAGGCTTTTTACATCCTCTATATATTGTTAATTACAGAACTCAGACTATATGAATCTCGTTATAATTGTCTATCTTTGTACCGGAGAAATAACAAATGAAAGAAGAATGTTCTTGTTTTCATTACCGGTTTATGATTCGCATCGTTAATGAATCTGTTATTTCTCAGATAATTGGCAAATTATTTCTTTCTGGGGTTGACTGGATTTGACAGCGGGAAGAAATGGTGAGTAAGCATGCAGTGCTTCGTTAATTGGCACTTAAATCTCAGTTATCAACATTTTATCTGGCGAAAATAACTACGCTCTTGCTGCTTAATCGAATCACAGTAGATTAGCTTAATCCGGACACCAGGTGCCCGGACAAGACATCACCCGGAAGCTGTTGCTCCGAAGCATTCCGATCCGGTGGTGCAGTCAAATCGGAGATAGTCTGTGATGGCCTCGCATCGCAGATGAAACGTTAGAGGATAAGGTATGGGTTGATGGCTTTGGTTCTGCCCGTACACGAAAACTCAGGCAAAGATAAGCATGTAGAAAGCTTGCGGTTTCCTCGTTTGGACGAGGGTTCGATTCCCTCCAGCTCCACTCTTTACTTTACACCTCTCTAAAAATTAGTATATGAGCTGATTTTGGAGAGGTTTTATTTTATAGGGCTACTATTCGATGATCTCATTTTGTAGAAATAGCAACACGTTCGAAAACGTAGTAACAAAAATGGGTACCCATCAAAAAACATACGATTCATTCTTCAGCCTGAAAAACAGGTTCAAAATAGGTATATCCAGTGGCGGGTAGGGTATAAATATGGATCTTTACCGCATCTGTGAATATAGTTAGCCATCAGGTAATCTCCTGATAGTTAAGATATATGATCCGTTATACATCCAGACTCACATAACCGGATTCCTGCAACAAGCGCACGACCTGACCTACCATACGGACAGGATGATGGGCCGGAATCTTATCGGATACACTTACAGGAAAACATACATTTTGATGGGAAGTTCACTCCTTAAACACTACCTTAGCCATGACTGATTGGTTTTTTGTCGCAACGGTAAGATAGCGATTTTTACCGAAATTATAAACAGCAAATGCAGTAGGTGGGAATTCAGGTAATGTTGGTTCTCTTATGTCTGTTTCAGTCAAACAGATTCAGTAAAATATTTCTGAAATCCAGTATAGGAGCTGAACTTAGAAAGGTTTTATATACATACCTTGTAATTCCTCATGGATCCGGTTCGGCTTGTATTTATTTTTGTCGTTCTGTTCTCATTTCCGCTGCTTTTGCGGGCAGGTATCTGATACAGCCTCTTGCTTCGCTGACGGTTGCGTAGCGGCTAAAATCCATACAGGTTCTAAAAAGCCATGGATTTTCCTTCTGTATGATCTCTTTTTCGTATCTTAGTGCCGTTTTCAACATACACATAAAACGCATTTATGGAAAAAGAGAAGCCTGCCAGCAAGAAGGTGAAAAAATCCTGATCAGAGTCGGATTGGCTCTGGTGGGGATACTCGTCCTGCTGATGATTGTCGTAGCTATCGTACTGAATACCGTGGCTACCCCTAAACGGATCACCCCGATCATCCTGGGATTAAGTTCGGAATATATCCGAAGCGACGTGAAGTGCGAAGCCATAGATATTACCCTGTTTGGTACATTTCCCGATCTGGGCGTCAGCCTGCGCAACGGCAGCATCTCCACCGCGACAGACACCCTGCTTTCGTTCGGGCATTTCAGGATAGCCGTAAACCCCGTGGCATTCTTCTTCGACAAGAAAATCATCATCAAGCAATTGGAAATAGAAAATGCCGATATTTATGCTTATGTGGATACGCTGGGGTGTGCCAACTGGGACATCTTCGTTTCCGATGATACCACAGAGGCTGCTCCTCAGGACACCAGCGCTTTTGTGATGCCGGAACTGAATATCAGTAACATCCGCCTGCGCAATGTCAACCTGACCTACGACGATCTGCAGGAGGATGTGTTTGTGATGGTAGATAGCCTGAATATGCGCCTCAAAGGCAACCTCTCCAAAGAACACGCCGATCTGAGCCTGAGCATACGGACCACCGGAATTACTTCCTGGTATCAGGGACAGGCATTCAGCCGTGAACTGCCTTTCTCTTTCCGCACCACACTGGTACGCGACAGGGTGCTGAAAACATTTGCCATCGAAAGAGGTCGGGTAAGGGTCGGAGCGTTGGAACTGAATACGACCGGAACGCTGGAACGCGACACCGTACCGGGGCTGACCAACGTGGATATTGACTTCAGCTTCAATGCCTCGTCGCTGACCGATGTGGTGAACATGATCCCGGAGCACATATCGCCTGTATCCTCCAGATTGGTAGCCGGCGGTAAAGTGGAATCGACCGGTAAGCTGACCGGAAAATTCGGCTCTGATCAGTATCCGTTGCTCAGCCTTTCCCTGCGACTGGCGGATGGAACGCTGGCCTCTGCCCGGCATCCGAAGAAACCGTTTGTAGAAGGATTTGATCTGGATTTCAGTACCTTGCTCGATCTTTCGGGAAAGCAACCCTCTTCCATGCAACTTAACAACCTGCGCCTGCAAACCGCCTCTTCCACGCTCACGGCTAAGGGGGAGTTTGACCATATCCTGACCCGGCCTACGATCAATGCCCAGGCAAAAGCTAACATCAACTTCACACAGATCGCGGAAAAACTGCCGTTGGACGGAATGCAGATGGGCGGGCTGATAGATTTTGATTTCTCGGCCAGATGCCTGCTCGATGATATACTGGCATCGGACTATGGGAAAATAGATGCCGACGGGGTGATCAATGTTCAACAGGTAAATTTCCATTATCCCCAGGAGAATTTCACCTTCTATACATCCAATGCCCAGGTTACACTGGGCACCCACGTGAAGGATAGTGTAGCGGGGAATGCTCCTAAAAACCTGCTGCGCAGCAAGGTCGTACTTGATTCGCTCCACCTCAACTGGAAGGATGAAGTCGTTGCGAACTCCAGCCGGCTCAGCGCGGCGGTGGCTACCTCACCTCCCACAGATACCGCTTCCATCGCACCTGTGGCGATAGGAGGACGGATCAACAACCTGCGGTTGAATATGGGCGATTCGGTGCGCGTCCGGGGAGTGCATGCTGTGGGTGGGGTGAATATACGTCCGAGGGCCGATTTGCCCGGTTTGCCCGAGATCGGTGCCAGCCTGGCTGTAGATACCGTGGCAGGACGGGTATATGATATGGCGGGACGCATCAGTAAAGCTAATTTCAAATTGAAACTCAGTAAACAACAGGTACGCCGGCGAAGAGTCACTGCCCCTGGCGACTCTACCCGGGTGAGCGGTTCGCGAAGAACGGGAGGGTCCGGAAGGGATACGACGTTGACCCGTGTGCGGCGTGATTCCCTGCGTAGAAACCGGGTAGACCCGACCACGAACCTTTCTTTCCAGATCGAGTCGAAAGAGGCAAAAGACCTGTTGCGCAACTGGAATGTTTCCGGAAGTCTCACCTCTACGGACATCCGTATACGGACACCACATTTCCCGGTCCCGATCCGTATGCGGGAGTCGGACATGGCCTTTACGCAAAATACCGTGAATCTTTCCAAAGCGCACGTACACCTGGGGCGTTCGGATTTCAAGCTGACGGGAGAGGTAGAAGGCATTCGCGGAGCTTTGTTGTACAACGGTAAGGTCACCGCGAAGATGACCTTAGATGCTGATTCCATTCACTTTGATGAACTGATCCGGGCGGCGGTAGCCGGTTCGGAATACAGTCAGAAGACAGGGGTGGAACGGGATTCGATCTCGGGGTTTGTCTTGGATGAGAACAACGATATTACACAGGATCAGGATACCACGGAACTGGGTATATTTGTGGTGCCGCGTAACTTAGACATCGAATTTAATTCACGCATACGCAACGCCCGGTTCAATAACCTGGCGATCCGGAGTGCCCGCGGAAGGATCATTCTGCGCGACCAGGCCATTCAGCTACCACGCCTGATGCTGAGTTCGGATGTCGGAGACGCTTCTATGACCTTAGTCTACAAAGCTCCTGATAGGCGGGGGCGCACCTGGGCATGGAACTGGGGGTAAAACGCATCCATATCAAAGAACTGGTCGGGGCCATGCCTATGGTTGATGAACTGACTCCCATGCTTCGTTCCTTCGAGGGGGTGGTAGACTGTAACCTCACGGCTGTTACCGAACTGGACTCGCTGATGAACGTTCGCCTGTCGGAAACCACGGCCTCCTGTTTCCTGAGTGGTCAGGATCTGGTATTGCTCGATGGGGAGACTTTCGCGGAGATATCCAAGATGATGAGATTCAAAAACAGAGATAAGAACGTGATAGACAGTATATCTGTAGAAATGATCCTGGAAGATGAGAAACTGATGATCTTCCCTTTCCAGATCGCTATGGACAGGTACAATGCCGCGGTAGGAGGAATACAGAACCTGGATATGTCGTTCGATTATCACATCACCGTACTCAAATCGCCGGTTCCTTTCAAGCTGGGATTGAATATCTCAGGCACACCGGATAAAATGAAAATACGGTTGGGCAAGGCGAAATACAAGAATATGTTTACCGTGGCCCGTGAAAAGGTGCTGAACCATACACCTACCATTAACCTGCGCACCGAGATGGACGAGAAGCTGCGGCAAAGCATTCAGGACATCGCGGGCATGGACCTGACACGACCCCTGAGACGACCCAGGGTGGAATTGCCGGACAGCCTGAAACGCGACTATTTCCAGCTGGAAGATACGACGGCTACCACGCCATTGGATACGGATCTCCTTCCCGAAGGTATGGAAGCGTTGCCGGATGCGATCGCGGATAGTGCGGCGCAGGAATGAGATGCCGGGTAAGAGAATAGCTTTATCGCGGTTGTTTCGGGAATAATTTGTGACAATTCCGTGAGGAAAGAACTGTTTTTCGGATAAAAAAATTTGATAGAGGTAAGGACTGAGTGTGGAATATCTTTTAAAAAGATGAATGGATGGTGTTGTTGAAGTCAGGGGACCGGTCCCTGGTAACCGACGGATCTTCCCACACCGGGAAAGAGGTAGTTTCACAGTCAGATCATTCAGTTTCACAGTCAGATAATCCGGTCAGACAGTCGGATAATCCGGTCAGACAGTCAGGTAACAGACAGAAATACAAACGGGCATAAAAAAACGGAGCCATACTGTGGTATGCTCCGTTCTTTTCTTTAGTCAGCTACGGTGGTCTCCGACTATCCTAACACATGGTTATCATCGTCTTCGCCAGGGTCGTCGTTGTTGTTCTCATCCGGGACATATGCTCCCGACAGATTTCTCAGGTAAGCGTCCAGATCGATGAAACTGATCTTATCCTCGGCACGTGTCGCGTTTACGTCCGGGCGGATGCTTTTCGAAGCCCTGAAGTTGATACGGATCGATTTGATGTTCCTGGCCGTACATTCTTCTTTTGTATCCGCGCCTTCTGTCTGGGCCGACAAGCTGAATACTCCGAAATTCCTGAAATTCACCGAATGTCCGCTGTATAAAGTGGTTCGCACTACATCCAGAAAATTGGTGATGACACTGTGAATATCTCCTTTGGACAGAGAACTCAGTTCTTTGATCTGATGAGCGATATAGTCTTCATCAACGCTTTTGCCAAGCGTGATCAACTGCGGGTGATATTTCTTTATATCACGGTTCTGAGGATTTTCTCTTAATGTTTTTTTGTAAATAATTGACATAACTTCTGAAATTAAATGTTTAAAATAATATTACTTACAAAGAGGTTCCGGAACTCTTGTGCTACAAAGATACATACGGGGACAGGGGAGAATATGAATAACTGGATTCAAATGGATTCATTGTACACCAAATGGATTTATTATACGCAGAATGGATTTAAATGGATTTAAGTGGATTCAACTTGATTTAAGTGGATTCAACTGGATTCAACTTGATTTAAGTGGATTCAAATGGACTTATTATACATTTAAGCCGTAAAAACCTGACAAACTTATATATCCTGATGGTTTTTCTGCGGTTTGGTTGAAAGAAATATGTGGTGAGCTATTATCTATATAATCTACTGAAAGTGTTTTTATCTATTTCTTCATAAACTTTCCGTATCTGACAGACGTATTCTGATCGATTATACCTATGATCCCCGGTTGATCCTCAGGATATCTAATTTATTCAAAAAGAATACGCGTTGTATTTTTATAGATTATGTGATCCATTTACGGGTGGGAAAGGTTTTCCAGAGGCTGTCCGAAGCCACCCATTCCGTATCGGGGAACTGTTTTCTGTGCGGTTTCAGCAATTTGTCAAACTTTATCCGTATCTTTAAGAAGAAAAAGGATTCGAACCCCAGTGAGTACAGGGATCTGATCGAATACATGCTGATCAAGTATGAACGCTTGGGTGAAGGGATGAGAGGCGGCGCGTTTTTTCAGTATATAGAGGCATAGACTGAAACATAAATGACCGGTGAGTGTTGGGAAGGTAGAAATCATTTTTTAAACTAAAAACCGGGCGGATGAATGTCTATTTTATATCGGGAATGTGTGTGAACTGTAAGGTGTTTGATCGTATAGAACTACCTCCCGGATTTGAGAGGAAATACATGGAGTGGCGCGTACCGGCGGGTAACGAGAGCCTGGAAGAATACGCGCGTACCCTGGCGGAGGAAATAGACAGCGAGCGTCCCTTTATGCTGGCGGGCTATTCCCTGGGAGGAATTGTGATGCAGGAAATGAATAAATTCATGCGTCCGCGGAGGAACATTCTCATCTCTTCCATAAAAAGCAAAGAAGAGATCCCTGCGCTGTTCCGGATAGCAAAAGCCAGTCATATACCGGAATATATACCTAAAGAACTCTATGTACCCCATAAAAACCTGTCCGGTCTGTTTATCCGGTTGGTATATGATATGTCGGTTGAAGAGATACTGCGCTACGTCTCCTGTACTTCGCCCGAATATATGAAATGGGCCACCTGCCGGATCACTACCTGGGAACCGCAGGTACTCTGTGAAAACCTCTATCATATTCATGGCACCAAAGATCAGATCTTTCCTTACAGGTTGATAAAGGATGCTTATACCATTAAGGGAGGAGACCACCTGATGGTGATCAAAAGAGCGGATGAGGTGAGCCGGATCTTTTGGGAGATACTTTTAACGGAATAGCACAGGGGATTGTCTTTTCAGAGGAAGATCCCTTATGAAAAAGCCGGTAACCTTCTCAGGCAACCGGCTTTGTAATGGCCGTAAAAAAGTAGAATTTATTTATCTGTTTTTTTCGTGAAATAAAGAATGATTCCAAGGGCGGGGAGTATACTTATAACAAGTAACCTGTAAGGAGTACGGCCTTTCTTTTTATCTGTTTTTTCTTTTGTGCTTTCGTTATCCTGAACCGATGATGTGCTTCTGACGGAGGTATATATGCTATCACTCCTTTCGGTTTGTGTGTATGTGGTCGTTTCTGTTTGTATGCTGTTTTCTATCTCCGCGAGGACCGGTGGCTTTCCTGTCTCTCTGTCTACCTCTTGCGACGTGTCGTAAAGAGTTACCCGCGTCTGATTCAGACTGTTCGAGAATTGCTTCCGGAAGAGTCTGAATAACATCTCCTGCGAAAGATCACTTTCCACATCCTTTGTCTGGCTGATCTCCCGGTTGACTTCGGAAGATCTGTGTGACTTTACCGATGCGCATGAGGTAAACATCCAGAGCGCTATCAAACAGTAAACCAGTCTCATTTCAACAGATCCAGATATTCCGGTATCGCCTCAAAACACGGACATGCCTTTTTAGCTCCCGTATCTCTATGCCCCAGTATTTGCCGCACTTTCCCGGGATGACGCTGAAGGATCTCCCTGATTAACTGCCGGATCGCGTGTTTTTGCTGAGGGGTGCGTGTGTCGGCCTCTTTGCCATTGGCATCGAGACCGCCGGCATAACATATGCCTATCGCCCGCGAATTCCACCCGGCACAGTGGCAACCTGTCTCATTTTCAACTCTGCACGGGAAAAGCGTGCCGTCTTTGGATACGAACCAATGATAGCCAATGGATGTGTAATGCTCCGGATCGTCCCGGATGTTCTGCTTGTTTCTATACCAGCCATTGGCACGATGCCAGGTGTCAATATCATGTGCGGATATATCCGCGGTCACTTTCGTGGCGGAACAATGGATAACGATAGAGTCAATTTCTAAGGATGCCATGTCTTAATCGTTGTTTTTCTCATTTAATATTTCGTCGATCATATCGCCGTAGGCAGATTTCGCTTTTCCTCTCAGTAGTCTGATCAGGGAGAGAAAAACCTTATTTTCCGTTATCACCGCCGAATTTTCCAGTATGGAGATCAGTTCGATGAAGCAGATAAATCCTCCTGTGAACCGGTAAGTCCCTATCTCAAAGTCGAATCCTTTCTCTATGATATAGAGTAAAAAGATGACCTCAAAATAGCCTATCATTTTCCGGATGGACTTGCGCAATCGCCGGGAAGAGACACTGATCTTTCTGATGCGGCTGGCCCAGATACCGGTGATAAAATCGGCGGCAATCACTACGAAGATCACGATGAAGGAGATTTTCAGCGGGGCCACAAAGGACAGCAAGCCGAAAAGCGATCCGCCCGCGAAGGATAATATGTTGTCTATTTTGTTCATGCCTGACATGCTATGCAATCCGGGTCTATCCAGGTACAATCACCTACATAGTTGGGGACTTTGAGGATGACGGGAACATATACTCCGGCTGTGTTGTCGGCAAATTGCTCCTGGAAGGGAATGATCTGGTAGTCGCCCGGGACGATCACATTTGTATGGTTGTGCAGCAGGTTAAGCATTTCGAGCAGAACGGTTATTCCGACACTCTGAGCCGCTATCGTATTGTCCCTGTTGTCTGTGAGCCTGTCCGCGTACAAAATGTTCAGACTGAAATCAAGCGTGTTTTCCCGTCTGGTGACATGATTCAGGGTCAGGGCTACTACCGGATAGGTTATATTATCTGTTTCACCCAGTTGATATACATTCGTCAGGAAGTTACCTACGATCGGATGCGCCTGACAGATCCTTTCGAGCATTTGGGTCAGCTCATATAAATTATAATCTTTTCTCATGTCTTCCGGATAAAACCAAGGCGGTTGTCGTATTTCGTTTCAAACTCTATTCCCACAGCATACGGCAGCTGAAAAGGAGCCGTTTCACAATCGCAGCAGGTACACAGGTCGCAAAGTTCACAGAAGTGGTGTCGGTTGCATTTCAGCCACTTTACCGCCCTTGTGATGTAGAAATCCCGTTTCGTTTCGTACTGTGTTTTGATGTACTTTATATCGTTCAGTACAGGATATTGAAGATGGCCGGTATCGCCTGCCCGGACTACTCCCTGATTGCGCTCTTTGAATGTCAGGTGGGCCGCGAGTTCTGCCTGTACCCCGTAGGCCAGGATGGGGAAAAGGTAACTATCGAGTAGCTCCCGGTACCAGCCGGCACACTTACAGCGGATCAGATCTTCGCAGATCAGCGATTTGAGCTGATGGGTGAGGCAGCTTCCCGTTACCTTTTCGATGATTGTATTCTGCACATCAGTGAGGGCAACCTGGATCTGATGATCCGAAACATTCTCGTCCAGATAGCTTTCCGCTTTTATATCGGTGGTAGAGGCGAGCCATACTTTATGTGGGATGAAGTCGGTACGCTTCATTTTTTGTCTGATGTCATTCCACGTTTCCATACTTACCTGGGTATTTCTGATCGTTTTTCTGTGGTTGATGCCATGTGTATCGTTTATTGTTGCCCTTCGTCGCTATGGAGTACGAAAAGAATGAAAGAGATCACATCCGGTCTGCAGAATATTCTGGAAAAAACGCGTACGATCTCGTTCTGCTTTTTGAGGATATGTGTCCTGTTGAGCAATTCAAAGGCTCTGTCGTATTCGATGTTGGCAAATCCGGTGGAAACAGTCATGCCAAACAACTGAGGATGCGCCCGGAGCGAAATGAAAATGTCTGCCCGGGACGAATCGTTGGTCGCGTTGTAGCGGTCCGGAAAATCATCTGTACCCAGTCGTTCGAAAGTGGTGGCGTGCTCTTTGTCTTCATTGAAAGATACCATCATGCGTCCGGCGTTCCTGGATCCCGCGAATTTTTTATTTATCCCGGCTTCGATATGGGCTTTTTCGTCTTTTCCGGGTTTGCCGTTATTGAAGTTGATGATCCCTGAAGAGGTAAAATTGTTGTCGAGTTCGTTGATCTGGAACTCCTTTATCTTTTTCTGGATCTCACAGGATATGATGGAAGCGTTATAGTCAGGTATGGGATAGATACTCCGTGTGCGGGTGCCTTTGTAATAATAGATCTGAACCCCGTCGCTGTCACCGGTATCGGGGTGGAAAGCGTTGAACTTTTCAAACCTGTTCGACCCTCCTTTGTCCCACCTGTCCTGTACATAAACATGCTGACCCTGTTCATCTACCCGACATTTGCGTATATCTATGTGGGAGAGCCCTATGATGCCTCCCAGCGTGTTGAATTTTACCTGGAGCGCGAACCCGCCATAGATCCATCGGTCGAGGATCAGTTTTTCTACAATATCCTGAACGGAGTCGCCGTATGTGTTTTCCTCATGGATACCGGTATGGTTTATGATCCCCTGCCCCAGTGTGTAGTCTGTAAGACCATCTATAACCGCTTGCAAGATACCGCAGTTGGTATAGATATTCCACAGAAAATCCGGATAATAATTATCTATTCCCCAATAGACATACTCCTTGCCTTTTACATATTCATCCACATTGGGGGTAGGTTCATACCTGGGGGCATCTATCAGTGACAAATAGATCTTCTGAGGATCCTGCTGTATTGTTTTTTCTGCATTCATCGTTTGTATTCTGTATGTTTCTGATCGCGCAATCTCCTGGGTTCTGTCCCTGGGGCGAGGTCGTGATCCCTGTATTTCAATATATCCGTGTAGAGGATCTCTATCGGTTCTTCCAGATCTCCGTATATCCGTTCGTCGCATGAGGTGAGGTTTGCCACATAATAATCTCCGTCGGTTGTCAGACAGCTATACGCGTCTTCTATGATCGCTCGGGTGGTTCTGTTCATCAGCAACTCATTTCCGGAGGTGATAAACCATCCGTTGATCAGGACAGGGGTTTTGTCCGGTACGCGTATAGTGGCTTTCGGATCGACCCGGTCTATTTCTTCTTTGATCCAGTGGTTCGCGGAAACGAGATACAGATTGTACTCACCGTATTCCATATCTTCCGCTACTGAAAAATGAAAGTGGAAATAGACCGGGTTGTTCCGACTATGGTCCTTTACACGATATACGAATAACTTACGCGTCGCTTTATGCCGGAGTATCAACTGGTAACTTTCATCACAGGTATGGAGCTTGCACCGGTCTACCTTGGGTAAAGTCCATTCGCGACTCTGTTCGTTTATGACAATCATAGTATGGTGTTATAGATAAAGCATTATTCATATATATGGGGATGCTGTTCTGTTTGGTCCTACTCTGCGCTAAGTTGCCAGATGCCGGTATCGTCTATGCTGCAGAAATAGAGAATATTATCGGAAGACAGTGCCGCACATTGAAATTTACCACTTGTTACATTTGTCTGCGTAATGTTGCCGTCCTCTTCGAGTTTCCATATACCATCATCCTCACTACAGAAATACAATACCCCATCGGAGGACAAAAGGGAACTGTTAAAAGATCCGTTTGTCACATTGGACGGCAGGATGTCACCGTTGGCACTCAGCCTCCAAATGCCATCGTCATAGCTACAGAAATATAACACACCCTCAGCAGATAAAGCCGTGTGTGTCCATATACCATCTGTCACATGGGTCGGTACGATGTTGCCATCGGTATCAAGTATCCAGATACCTGTGTTGTGACCAGAGAAATACAGTTTACCATCGGATGACAGGGCGGCATGGTAGAATGTACCACTGGTCAGATTGGTTTGCAGAATGTCGCCGTCGGGATGGAGTTTCCGGATGCCATGGCCATAGTATCCACAGAAGTACAACTCCCCTTCAGCGGACAGCGTGGCATGAACCATAGAGGCATTTGTTACATTTGTCTGTACAATGTTTCCATCGGTTTCAAGTCTCCGGATGCCGTCATCGTAGCTACAGAAATACAGCACACCGTCCGAAGACAAAGCAGCATGTTGAAATCTGACATTTGTCACATTTGTCTGCGTAATGTTCCCGTCCGGATTGAGCCGCCAGATCCCAACGTCATCATGGCCACAAAAATACAATATACCATCGGAGGCCAGCACCGCATGAAAGAATGTACCACTTGTTACATGGGTCTGTTGGATATTCCCATTTGGTTCAAGTCTCCAGATGCCGGTATTGTTCATACTGCAGAAATAGAGAATACCATCGGAAGACAAAGCAGCGTGATAGAATGAACCACTTGTCACATGGGTTTGTGTGATCTGACTCTCCTTTGCTTTTTTCTTCCATGCTATACGATCACCTGTATAGATCTTACTGATCTTAGCATCGCCGACGTATACGCCGGCGATGTTGTCTGAATTGTTATAGATCATCTTATTCCTCTTTTACGTAATAGATGGTGTGCGGATCTTTGGTTGTCAGCGCGTCGTATTCATCCTGTGTAATCACCAGAAGGGTATATCCATTCATCTGTGATTCAAGTGCGATGGTACGATCGGTGACAGACTCAATCTCTGATGTATTTGCAGCCACATTTCCTTCTAAGGAGGTGACGCGTTGGGCCTGATCGCTGTCTGAGGTTTCAAGTCCGGCCATACGGCTTTCCATTTCAGATACTGAAGTTTCCAGTGCTGAAATATCCGAGTCGTGTCCGGCATTTACTTCTTCGAGTGTAGTTGTACGATCTGCCACGGATCCGATCTCCGAAGTATGGGCAGCGACTTCGCTTTCTAAAGAAGTTATACGTCCGGCCTGATCGTTGCTTACCGCTTCCAATTCCACAATACGCTCTTCGTGGTCAGAGGATGTTGCCTGCAACGCTGAAATATCCGAGTCGTGTCCGGCACTTACTTCTTCGAGTGTAGTTGTACGATCCGTTACGGACTGGATCTCCGATGTATGTGTTATCACATCGTCTTCCAGGGACGCAATGCGG
>Ga0192242_10133_pt1 | contig 36298 bp, 25 predicted proteins | sample Koala_Koa27_J3_FD_131235 | JGI IMG/M metagenome (GOLD analysis project Ga0192242, IMG submission 131235) | Enriched cells from koala feces incubated with labeled cellulose particles, San Francisco Zoo, California, United States - Koala_Koa2-7_J3 ...
GCCCATTGACCAATATTCCTCACTGCTGCCTCCCGTAGGAGTCTGGACCGTGTCTCAGTTCCAGTGTGGGGGACCTTCCTCTCAGAACCCCTATCCATCGATGACTTGGTAGGCCGTTACCCCACCAACGATCTAATGGAACGCATCCCCATCCATTACCGATAAATCTTTAATATAATAACCATGCAGCTATTATATGCCATTGGGTATTAATCTTTCTTTCGAAAGCCTATCCCCAAGTAATGGCCAGGTTGGATACGTGTTACTCACCCGTGCGCCGGTCGCCATCTTTACTATTACTAGTAAAATGCTGCCCCTCGACTTGCATGTGTTAAGCCTGTAGCTAGCGTTCATCCTGAGCCAGGATCAAACTCTTCATTGTAATAATATTATTCTGAATACCTATAACATACCATAAACATATGATAAAGGTAAACTTGACTCTGTCAGGACATATCTATTGAAGTTATAAATATAACAACACCTATAATTAAAATAGGACATTGACGGTTTATTAACTTTTTAATACTACAACAATATATAAATATACCACTGTAGCTCTTGTACTACGTTAATTGTTTATGAAAATCTTTCAAAGAACGCTTCTTAAATTAAACTTCATCGCTAAAGCGGGTGCAAAGATAAAAACAATTTCTAACCAATCACAAATTTTATAACAGAAAAATAAAAAAACTTTTTCCTGGAAATAAGCCCGACAGTAAATACCAAACTTACAATTTGTCAACCAATCAAACATCGTTCTGCTACTTAGCGGATGCAAAAGTAGAACAAACTATAACACTATGCAAATAAATATGACTATTTTTCATGGAAATCATAAAAAGAAACACTAAACAACTGACAACAAACAAAAAACATAAACAAAAAAACTAACACATTGAACAAACACAAATAAAACATACACCTTATAATATATAAAATACAAAAAACAAACTGAAAGTAGACACAGAATCTGGTCATATTCATTTTTTCCATGTGCACCTATCAAACCTACCCACCTATACATCTCCACTCAGAAGACATGGACATCTAATTATAACTGAAATGTGCATTCCGGGAAACTCACACATACAATGAAAAGATACACCCCACAAACAAAACGAACCTCATGGAAAAACCAAAAACTCCACCCACTTACCCAACCCACAACATCCTTTCTTAAATAACGATTACATTTACCCGAATATATTGTCCCTAATTAATACCCTTATCACAAAAAACATAAAACTTAACTCCCTCTTTCTTGGTATTCGTGACGAAAGAAGCCTGCGAAAGAAAAAGATAATCCACTTTTTTTCGTAATTTTGCCACATTATGACATAGAAGCTACAAAGGGTAGCTTAAGAATCCGGAAAAATGAAAGTAATTGATCTTATAAATAAAAACAAAAAAACAGCTTTTTCCTACGAAATATTACCCCCGCTGAAAGGTACGGGAATTGATAAAATCTATCAGGCTATTGAGGATCTGAAAGAATTTGACCCACAATATATAAACATTACCACCCATCGTAGTGAATATGTATACAAAGACCTGGGCAACGGACTTTTCCAGCGCGATAAGTTAAGAAGACGGCCCGGAACTGTAGCTGTGGCTGCGGCTATTCAGAACAAATACAACATAAAGGTTGTGCCTCATCTGCTTTGCAGTGGATTTACCCGTGAAGAAACAGAGTATGTATTGCTGGACCTACAATTCCTGGGGATCACAGATCTGTTGGTGCTCCGTGGAGATAAAGCCAAGCATGAATCTGTCTTCACTCCTGAGGAAAACGGCTACCGTCATGCCATTGAGCTTCAGGAACAGATCAATCAGTTCAACAAAGGTATCTTTGTAGACGGATCGGAAATGAAAGTCACTGCTACTCCTTTTTCCTATGGAGTGGCTTGTTACCCGGAAAGACACGAAGAAGCCCCGAATCTAGACTCTGATATTTACTGGCTGAGGCAGAAAGTAGAAGCTGGTGCCGAATATGCCGTAACCCAACTTTTCTATGACAATAAAAAGTATGTTGAGTTTGTGGAAAAGGTACGTAAAGAAGGGATTGATATTCCTATTATCCCAGGGATCAAACCTTTCAAACGATTGGCACATCTGAGTATGCTTCCCAAAACATTCCGGACAGATCTTCCCGAGGAGCTTACAAAAGAGGTGCTTAAATGTAAAACAGACAAAGAAGTCCAGCAGGTAGGGATTGAATGGTGCGTGGCTCAGTGCAAAGAGCTGATGGCTTACGGAGTGCCCAGCATTCATTTCTACTCTGTAGCCGCGGTGGATAGTATACGGGAAATCGCGAAAATCATCTATTGAATATGTATTTCAGAGAGATTGTCGGGCAGAGAAATGCCATACTACGGCTGATCCAGGGAGTATATGAAGAGCGTATCCCTCATGCCATGCTTATCTGTGGACCGGAAGGTACGGGCAAGCTACTCCTTGCTCTGGCATATGCACGTTATCTGTTCTGCACAAACCGATCGGAGGATGATGCCTGTGGTAGCTGTCCGTCTTGCGTGAAATTCAATAAACTGGTGCATCCGGATCTGCATTTTGTTTTCCCGATCGTAAAAAGTCCGAAAGGAAAAAAAGAGGTTTGTGACGATTACCTGGCAGACTGGAGAAAGATGGTGCTTAACAATCCCTACTTCAATCTCAACCATTGGTTGGCGGAGATGGGAACAGAAAACGGACAAGCTATTATCTATGCCAGAGAGAGTGAGGAGATCGTACGCAAACTCAGTCTGAAATCCAGTGAAGGTGGATATAAGATCACGATCCTCTGGCTGCCGGAAAAGCTGCATCTGGTGTGTGCGAACAAATTGCTGAAATTGCTGGAAGAGCCCCCTGAAAAGACTGTATTTCTGTTGATCTCGGAAAATCCGGAAATGATACTGACAACGATCCTCAGCCGTACGCAACGCTTCAACCTACAAAAGATCGATAAAGATGAGATTGCCAGGATATTGCAGCAGAAATACGGAATTGGGGAGACAGACGCAGATTCTATTGCTCATCTGGCAAACGGAAATTTTATCCAGGCCCTGGAAACAATCCACCTCAATAAAGAAACTCAACTCTTTTTCGAACTGTTTGTCAACCTGATGCGACTCTCTTACCAACGTAAGATCAAAGAGATGAAACTATGGAGCGAGCAGGTAGCCGCTCTGGGACGAGAGCGTCAAAAGAATTTCCTGATCTATTGCCAACGTATGGTCCGGGAAAATTTTATCTATAACTTCCAACGCAGGGAACTTTCTTACATTACTGCTGACGAAGCAAATTTCGCATCCCGGTTCGCCCCTTTTGTCAACGAACGGAATGTGCTGGGGATCATGCGTGAATTGACAGAGGCTCAATTACATATTGAACAGAATGTGAACGCTAAAATGGTATTTTTCGATTTCTCTCTGAAGATGATCGTACTATTGAAAGCATAATACAGATATATCATGGAATATAAATTACATAATGGAAGCGGAGGTCTTTGTTGCAAAAGTTGCTCACGCCAGAACACAAAGCTGAATACTTACGATTGGCTGGCGGATATCCCCGGCAATGCAGAAGAGAGCGATCTGGTAGAGGTGCAATTCAAGAATACACGCAAAGGATATTACCGCAACAGCAACAAATTGAAACTGGATAAAGGAGATGTCGTTGCCGTAGAAGCCACTCCCGGACACGATATCGGGACAGTGACTCTCACAGGAAGATTAGTTCCGCTGCAAATGAAAAGATCCAATCACAAACCGGATACGGAAATCAAACGTATTTACCGGAAGGCAAAGCCGGTAGATATGGATAAGTTCAATGAAGCCAAAGGTAAGGAACATGCTACCATGATCCGCGCGCGTCAGATCGCAACCAACCTGAATCTGAATATGAAGATCGGCGACGTGGAATATCAGGGAGATGGTAACAAAGCGATCTTCTATTATATTGCTGACGAACGGGTAGACTTCCGGCAACTGATCAAGGTATTCGCGGAGGCATTCCGGGTACGTATCGAGATGAAGCAGATCGGTGCCCGCCAGGAAGCCGGACGTATCGGTGGTATCGGCCCGTGTGGCCGTGAACTTTGTTGCGCCACGTGGATGACCAGTTTTATTTCCGTATCAACAAGTGCCGCGCGCTACCAGGATATTTCCTTGAACCCACAGAAACTGGCGGGCCAATGTGCCAAACTGAAATGTTGTCTCAACTATGAAGTGGATTGCTATGTAGAGGCACAGAAGAGACTTCCTTCGAGGGAAATTGAGTTGCTGACGCAGGATGCGACTTACTATTTCTTTAAATCTGATATCCTGAGCAATCAGATCACTTATTCTACGGATAAAAATTTTGGTGCCAATACCGTAACTATTAGCGGGAAAAGGGCATTTGAGATCATCAGCCTCAACCGCAAAGGTATCAAACCGGAAAGTCTACAGGAAGATCAGGAACGTATAGAACCTAAACGCACGGTGGACCTGGTAGAGCAGGAAAGCCTGACACGTTTCGACAAGCGCAGAAGCGGAAATGAAGGAGGCCAACGGAATAATAAAAAGAAAAAGAAGAAAAATCCGCAAACTGGTGCAAACGGACAGAGTGCAGCAGCGTCTCATTCTTCTCACCAGCCCAACAGAGGAAATTCTCCAAAGAATGGAAATGGGAATGGAAACAGACAGCATCCACACAGACAGGGGAATGGTCAGTCCGGACAGGGAGGGAATGGGAACCACCCACGTAGCGAACGCCCCAGAAATCAGCAGCCTCGCCGCCAGGAAAAACCCCGTCGTCCTGACAAACCGAACAAAGATGATAAACGGCAGGAGTAGTATCTGTTTCATTTCGTTTTTTTCGTCACCTGCTTGTTACAGGCATGTGGCGAAAAGAGGGTATACCATACCTATCAACCGGTCCCTGCCCAAAGATGGGCTCCGTCCGATACACTTGTATATGAAGTGGAAATCGGCGATTCGGCTGTTAACCTTGCATTAACAGTCGAAGTGCGTAACCGGAATACATATCCTTTCCAGAACCTGACATTGAATGTGGCAACTAACTTCGCAGATACAGCCCGGTGGGTAAACCAGAAAGCTAACTTTATTCTGACAGATGAGGAGGGGCAATGGAAAGGTACGGGCTGGGGTAGTTTGTACACTTCCGGCAATTCCTTAGGCAACGTATATATAGCTCATCCGGGAACCTATTCTATACGGGTGACGCATGATATGCGCACCGAAGAATTAGAAGGGATCCAGGATGTGGGCATACGTCTCTCGTATCCATAAAATGAGTTACGATTCTCAGAAGCGGCGCACACGGGCCGCGTCAATTCTCAGAAAGACAAAAAGAAGGATTGTGAATCCCCACAGGGAGGAACCACCATAACTGAAGAAAGGCAACGGAATACCGATCACGGGAGTCACTCCCAGTACCATACCTATATTTATAAAGATGTGGAACAGAAAGATACTGACTACCGAATAGCCATAGACCCGCCCAAACGTTGTCGGTTGCCGCTCGGACATCATGATCAATCTCAGGATCAAACCGAGGAACAGCAACAAAACCACGCTGGAGCCGACGAACCCCTGTTCTTCACCAATGGTACAGAAGATAAAATCGGTATCTTGTTCCGGTACGTATTTGAGTTTGGTCTGAGTCCCATTGAGAAAACCTTTTCCCAACCAACCTCCCGACCCGATAGCGATCTTGGACTGATTCATGTTGTAGCCGGCACCGGCAAGATCTTCTTCCATACCCAGCAATACCTTAATACGTGCCTGCTGGTGAGCTTCCAGTATGTTATCAAAGACATAATCGCTGGAGTAGAAAAATCCGACAGATCCCAGGGCAAACAACCCGATAAGCAGATAGGAGATGGCTCTTTCACTGACAGACAGCCAGATCAGATAGCCAATGACCGCCAGGCAAAGCGCCAGTTGTACCCAGGCCAGATTGAAAGGATAGACATATTCGGATACGATATAAGCCATTATACTTACGATTACACTTCCTGTGAGGATATTACGGGCAGCCTGTTTGTTGCGCCGATAGATCCAGACCATACCCGCGGAAAAAAGCAGGATCAGACACAACACGGTGAATTCTCCGATGGGAGTGGGCGTATCGGCTATATAGACTTCATCGAAACGGATACCTACGACAAAATAGACCACCGCACAAACTGCTGAAAACAGAACGACTCCGGGCATCCCTTCACGATAGAGCATGAGAAAAAAGGCGGAGTAGACCAGAGCCGAACCGGTTTCCCGCTGGCAGATGATAAGGACCATGGGAAGCAGGATCATACACACCACCGCTACCGCGTCTTTCATTTTTTTTATATGGAATGAATAGTCGCTCATGTATTTGGCGAGGGCAAGTGCAGTAGCAAATTTGGCAAACTCTGCCGGTTGCAGGTTGACCGGTCCCATAGGGAGCCACGAACGGGAACCTTTTATATCCGGAGCAATGAATATGGTAACAAGCAGCAGGATCATCATACCGATATAGACAAAGTAGGAAAACATATCATACAGACTATCTTCCAGTATCACCAATACAAAGGCCAGTCCGAACGAGCAGACGATCCAGACAAATTGCTTCCCCGCGCGGGTAGAGAAGTCGAGGAAATCCCGATCGCCGTAATCGTAACTGGCACCGCATACGGTGAACCAACCGATGATCACCAGTATCAGGTAGATACCGATCGTCACCCAGTCGATAGATTTCCAAAGGCTAATGTTTCTGGAGCTCATAGGGAATCAGATTTGCTTTACTTATATCATTGATGAGGTAAGAGCGTTCGGGAGCTACTTCACCTTTGAGGTATTGCTCAATGAGCAACGCGCCGATAGGTACGGCCCAGGTTGCTCCGAAACCACCGTTTTCTACATATACGGCTATCGCGATCTCCGGCTCTTCCATCGGAGCAAAGCCCATAAAGATCGAATGGTCTTTCCCGCGGTTCTGTGCCGTACCGGTCTTGCCGCACACCGCTATATCGGGCAGATTGGCCCGACGACACGTGGCCCCATAGGGGCTTCCCACTACCGCTTCGCGCATACCTTCGATCACCGCGTCGTAATGGTGCGGATCGACCGTTGTATATCGGGGAAAGCGATAGATACTATCCAGTTCGTTGTCCTGTATTTCTTTAACAATATGTGGGGTTATGAAATGTCCCCGGTTGGCAATGGTAGCTGCCAGATTCGCCATTTGCACGGGTGTGAGAAGGATTTCCCCCTGCCCGATGGCTGTATGAATGATACGAAGGCCTCCCCAACGCTTCTCCCCGTGTATTTTGTCATAAAAAGACGCATTCGGTATTAATCCGCGTTTTTCACCCGGAAGGTCTACTCCCAACGCATACCCGAATCCCATAGATACCATGTGATCTTTCCATACCGTGAGTGCCTGTGCGGAAGAACCGTATTTTTTGTTATCGATCATCCGGTAGAGCCCCCAGCAATAGTACGAATTACAGGAGGTAGATAAAGAAGGAATAAATGAAATGGGCGACCCGTGAGGGTGACAGCCTACCCGCAGCCCCGGTACCACAAAACCGTGATAGCAGGGGAAAGTGGTATGCAGATCTACAATCCCTTCCTGCAGGAAAGTAAGTCCCTGTGCTGTCTTAAAGGTAGATCCCGGTGGATAGGAAGCCATCAGTGCCCGGTTGAAAAGAGGAGTCTTCGGATCCCGTTCCAGTTCCTGATAGTTTCTTCCGCGCTGGCGACCGATCATGATGGAAGGATCAAATGTCGGGGCAGATACCAGACACAGGATCTCTCCGGTCCTGGGCTCAATTGCCACAATGCTGCCCAGCTTATTCTCCATCAACTTCTCGGCAAGTAACTGCAGTTCAATGTCAATACTCAGGGTCAGGTTCTTTCCGGGTACGGGACTTTTGTCTAACGCTCCGTCCATATATTTCCCCCGAATACGTCCGTGGGCATCCCGAAGAAGGATCTCTACCCCTTTCTCACCCCGCAGGTATGGTTCGTAAGAACGCTCAACACCTTGCTTACCGATGTAGTCGCCTCTGACGTAATAGTCATCGGCTTCGATGTCACGCATGGATACTTCTCCGATATCCCCCAGGGCATGAGCAGCTGAGTTATATGCATACTGACGTATGGTACGCCGCTGTATATAAAAGCCTGGAAATTTAAACAGTTTCTCCTGGAACATCCCACTTTCTTCGGCCGAAAGCTGAGTCATAAACAGTTGATGTGTATAGCGGGAGTAACCCGGGTTCTGCCTGCGGTCACGGATGTCTTCCATCCGCTTTATAAAATAGTCACGGGTGATATTCAGCGTACGACACAGATCGAGTGTATCCAGATATTCTATTTCTCTGGGAACAATGGTGATGTCATAAGCGGGCTGATTAAATACAAGTAAAGTTCCGTTGCGGTCATAAATAGCTCCGCGGGCAGGGTACTGGGTTTTACGCAGGAAAGCATTACTGTCTGCGTTGCGTTTGTAATCATCGGTCATGATCTGCAACACGAACAAACGGATGATATAGATCAGGACAATGCCGATGGCTACTCCGGCGATCACAAAACGTCTGGTATCCAGAGAATAATCCTTTGCCATCTTTACCTCCTTATTCCCTCAAGAGCCAATAAACAAACCGTAGTCAGCAGGGTACTGGCTATGATCCGGATCAATACGATGCCCAGGCTGGCAAACGAAAAGAACTCCAGACTGATAAGAAAGAAGTGATGCAGCCATACACCTGTAAGCAGATATTTCAGGAAAGAACTGAAGCCCATACTGTCAATACCTGGCACAAAAACCTCTGCATTCCGCGTCATAAACATACGCAACAACAGTGGTCGTATAAAAGCCAGAAAAACCGCCGCCGCCGCGTTCATACCTGGGGTATTGGAGAATATATCAATGATCAGTCCCAGAGAAAAAGCCCACAACATCAACTCATTGCGTGAGACAGCGGACTCGAATTTGATCAGCAGATAAATATAAAGGAAGGGAGTGGCGTATCCGGCGATATGCACATTATTAAGAATAAGTACCTGCAACAGTACCAACCCCACAAACCATCCTATTTTCTGTATATAGCTAATTACCATCAGAGCTTGTTTAAATTTAAAATACACGGACCGTTGACCGGGCGACTATGTTTCGCAGCTACTTCCGGATCTTCGGACCGCCGGCCCGCTCCAACTATCCTTTCTTTATGGTGTGATCCCTCGCTCCAGTTCCCGTTGTTCCTGTTGTCCCTTCCGGGCGATTATCCTTACGTTACTCAATTTACTGAAATCAGTGGAGAGTTTGATCTTCAACATAAAAAACATTCCGTCGGGTGAATCTGCCACATCTTCTACCGTACCTACCATCACCCCTTCCGGGAAAGCACTTGAAAACCCATTGGTCACCACCGTATCGCCCAGATTGAACGCCGCATGCCGGGGTAGTTCCAGATAAGCGTAGCGTGAATCTCCATGTTGCCATTTGAGCTCCCCGTAATAGTCACTTCCCAGTACCTTGGAGTAGATAATGAATTTACTGTTGAGTACGGAGATCACTACGGAATAATGGGCAGAGGTTTTGTATAAGATCCCGACCACTCCATTGGCATCGACCACTCCCATTTCCGGACGGATGCCGTCGGCAGAGCCTTTATCCAAGGTGATGTAGTTATCAATCTGAGTCACCCGGTTATTGATCACTTTCGCCTTGTAAAGTTCATAGTCCGTATTTGGAGCCATCTGTATGCTGTTGATCTGTGCAGAGTCGACATACATATCATTCAGGGCATTGCGGAGATTGGCATTCTGTTGTTCCAGCAACATGTTGCGATTGAGCAGATCATCATTGAGAGACTTTAGGTGAAAATAGGACGAGATGCCTCCGGAGACCTCATATACACTTCCCGCAACCACATTGGCCGAAGTAAAAAATACACTTCGCTGATACCTGTTGAAGCGAAACAACAAAACAAAACTGGCTGCCTCCAGCAAAATGAAGAGGAACCAGTAGTTGTATCTGATCAGAAAGTTAAGTAAATTCCGCATACACTCTTATATGAAACACACCAAACCGTCCTCCGGCCTGACCGGACGACGTATAGGTATGGGATGTAAAAAAACGTGAGATCCCTTCAGGTTATCTCATCAGGAAGGAGAAACGTTCTACATTCTTTAATGCAACTCCCGTTCCTTTGGCCACCGTATGCAACGGATCTTCAGCGATGTGGAAAGGGATATTGATCTTGTCGGTCAGACGTTTGTCGAGCCCACGCAGCAAAGCTCCGCCCCCGGCCAGATAGATACCGTTGTGCACAATATCGGCATAGAGCTCGGGAGGTGTATTCTCAAGCGCGCCCAGGATCGCTGTTTCTACCTTGGAAATAGATTTTTCCAGACAGTGAGCGATCTCCTGATAGCAAACAGGCACCTCCATAGGCAAAGCTGTGATACGGTTGGGTCCGTGTACGATATAGTCTTCCGGAGCATCTTCACCCAATTCGGTGAGAGCCGCTCCCACATTGATCTTGATACGTTCGGCCATACGCTCACTGACCTTCACATTGTGCTGACGGCTCATGTACTCCTGGATATCCGCCGTCAGGTCGTCACCGGCGATACGGATCGAGTTATTCGATACAATCCCTCCTAAAGAGATCACGGCGATCTCCGTAGATCCGCCCCCTATATCTACGATCATGTTTCCTTCCGGGGCTTCCACATCGATACCGATACCGATAGCAGCAGCCATGGGTTCAAAGATCAGGTATACATCGCGTCCGTTGGCATGTTCGGCCGAGTCACGTACGGCACGCAATTCAACTTCCGTACTTCCCGAAGGTACACCGATCACCATGCGCAGAGAGGGTGAAAAAAGGTGGCTGCGGGTATTTACCATCTTGATAAGTCCGCGCATCATCTGTTCGCAGGCATAGAAGTCCGCGATCACTCCATCGCGCAACGGACGGATGGTACGAATGTTCTCGTGAGTTTTCTCGTGCATCATTTTCGCCTTGTCCCCCACGGCGATCATCTTATCTGTGCGTCGGTCAAGAGCTACCACGGAAGATTCGTCCACGACGATCTTTCCATTAGATATGATGATGGTATTCGCTGTACCAAGGTCGATTGCAAGTTCCTGTGTAAAAGAGAATAATCCCATAATTTGTTCCTGTGTAATGATGGCCCGGCAGTATCCGGACCCTCTATATATGATAAATTAATGTTTAAAATGACGTATTCCGGTAGTAACCATCGACATACCGTGCTCATTGCAATAAGCAAACGAAAGGTCGTCCCTGACCGATCCTCCCGGCTGTATCACAGAGGTGATACCTGCCTGATCGGCTATCTCCACACAATCGGGGAAAGGGAAAAACGCATCCGAAGCCATCACCGCGCCCCGCAGATCAAACCCGAAAGCCTTAGCCTTTTCAATAGCCTGTTTCAGCGCGTCTACCCGTGAAGTCTGTCCTACCCCACTGGCAAGCAGTTGCCGGTCTTTGGCCAATACGATCGCGTTGGATTTGCTGTTCTTCACGATCTTATTGGCAAAAAGCAGATCGTCTGCCTCTTCGGGGGTAGGTGCTTTGTCGGTCACCACTTTCAGGTCGGCGAAGGTTTCCATATGGAGGTCGCGTTCCTGCACCAGTACTCCGTTCAGGAGCGAACGGTACTGTTTGCGGGATACCCTGGCCTCTTTGCGCACTAAGATGATCCGGTTTTTCTTCTGTCCGAGGATCTCCAGCGCATCTACATCGTAGTCGGGAGCGATGATCACCTCAAAAAATATCTTATTGATCTCTTCCGCAGTTTCCTTATCAATCACCGCATTGGTCACCAGCACCCCGCCGAATGCCGATACCGGATCGGCCGCAAGGGCATTTTTCCAGGCATCCAGTACATTGTCGCGTGAGGCAAGACCACAGGCGTTGTTGTGCTTCAGGATAGCGAAAGTAATGTCTTCAAACTCATCGATCAGTTCTACCGCCGCGTGGATATCAAGCAGGTTGTTGTAAGAGATCTCTTTCCCGTGGATCTGATCGAACATGGCATCGAGGTTGCCGTAGAAATAGCCTTTCTGGTGAGGATTTTCTCCGTAGCGGAGAGCTTTCTGGTCATTTTCCGACATACGGAAGGCTGATCCGTCTTCGGCATCGAAGTAGTTGAAGATAGCCGAGTCGTAATGAGAAGAGACCGCGAAAGCCTCTTTTGCCATCCAGCGGCGTTCTTCCAGAGAAGAGGTGGCCCCGTGCTCCATCAGCATATCGAGCAGGGGTTTGTATTGGTGCTGCGAGGCTACGATCACTACATCTTTGAAGTTTTTCGCTGCCGCGCGTATCAGCGAGATACCGCCGATGTCTATTTTCTCAATGACAGAGGTTTCGTCCGCGCCCGACGCTACGGTCGCCTCAAAAGGATAGAGATCCACGATCACCAGATCGATCGGTGGTATCTCGTATTTCCCGATCTGCTGCATGTCCTGCTCCAGGCCCCGACGGCAAAGAATACCACCAAATACTTTGGGATGCAATGTTTTCACTCTTCCACCCAATATCGAGGGGTATGAAGTCAAATCTTCCACTGCTTTACAGGGGTAACCCAATGATTCAATAAACTGACGAGTACCTCCCGTTGATAAAAACTCCACCCCCTCCTGGTGCAATTTGGTTATGATCTCGTCCAATCCTTCTTTATGGTAAACCGATACAAGAGCGGTTTTTATTCTTTTTGCGTCAGACATTTAATTGCAAATTAAGTATTTGATGCGCAAAGTTACAAAATATTGTTTTACACGCGTAATAAATAAGGTATGAAATAATGATAAAAAAAGCCGGACTTTCCCGTAAAGTCCGGCTTTTTTATGGTTTCGTAAAAAATTATATACAGGTTTTATTACCAGATATGTACCCTTTCTTCCACTGGCAGATACAGAGAGTCCTGTTCAGTAATGCCGAAGGCTTCGTACCAGGCTCCGATGTGAGGCAAGATACCATCTACCCTCCAGCGTCCCAGAGAATGAGGATCGGTCTTGGTCCGGCGCAGGATCTCTTCGTCACGCACATTTCCGGCCCAGACGTTGGCATAGGCCAGGAAGAAACGCTGCTGAGGAGTGAATCCGTCTTTCTCAGGCAGTTCGTTGTGCCGGGTCGCATTCCGGAAAGCCTGATAAGAGACCTGTATACCGCCGTAGTCGGCAATGTTCTCGCCCAGGGTGAGATTACCGTTGGCATAAACATCGGGAAGTACCTGGATGTTGTCGAAGAATTCCACCATAACGGCCGCGCGTTCTTCAAACTTTTTTGCATCTTCTTCGGTCCACCAATCCCGCAGGTTGCCCTCTTTGTCATACTTCCGTCCCTGGTCGTCGAAACCGTGAGTCATCTCATGGCCGATCACCACCCCTATCGCGCCGTAGTTGAAAGCATCATCTGCCTCCATATCGAAGAACGGATATTGCAGGATACCTGCCGGAAAGCAGATCTCGTTGGTGGTTGGGTTGTAATAAGCGTTTACGGTCTGCGGGGTCATGAACCATTCATCGCGGTCTACCGGTTTCCCGGCTTTAGCGATCATCTCCGCAAAAGCCCAGTTGCGCGCCCGGCGCATGTTGTCCCAGTAAGAGTCGTCTTTGATCTCCAGGGCAGAATAGTCTTTCCATTGGTCGGGATAGCCGATCTTCACATAAAAAGCAGAGAGTTTCTCACGGGCCTTCTCTTTGGTCTCACGACTCATCCAGTCGAGGTCATCGATCCGTTCGCCCAGCGCCTTCTGCAGGTTCTCGACCAACTTCTCCATACGCTTTTTGGCTGCCGCGGGGAAGTATCTCTCTACATACATCTGCCCTACTGCTTCGCCCAGCGAGCGGTCTACGGTAGCTACCGCACGTTTCCAGCGGGGACTGATCTCTTGTTTACCGGACATCGTCCTGTCATAAAATTCAAAGTTCTGTGCCACGAACGGATCGCTCAGGTAAGAGGAAGCACCGTTGATGAGTCGCCATTGCAGGTAGAAGATCTGATCGGCCAGAGACACTGTACGTATGACGGAAGCAACTTCCTGTATAGAAGCAGGTTGCCCGACATTGATCTCTTTCAGGCCGGCCAGTCCCACTTCCGCCAGGTAGGCATCCCAGTCAAAACCGGCGATGTTCTCTTTCAAAGCAGCCACCTCTTGCTTGTTGTAGTTGGCATGCGGATCACGCAGTTCCACCCGCGAACGGGCCGCACGGGCCAGACGGGTCTCTATACCCATCACAGCCTTCACCGCTTTCCGGGCTTCAGCCTCACTGAAGCCTGCCAGGCGGAACATTTCTTCTATATATACCTGATATTTTTCCCGGATCTGCCGGATGGAGGCATCGTCCGAGAGATAATAGTCGCGCTCGGCCATTCCCAGCCCACCCTGAGAGATCCTTACGAGATTCAGGGTACTGTTGGTCTGGTCGGCTCCTACGGATATGCCGAAATAGGGAGCCAGGCCGTCCTTCTGCATACGCGCGATGAGGGGATAGATCTCAGAGACACTCTGTATACCGGCTAATTGTGTCAGCCCCGCGCGGATAGGTTCGGCTCCCTCTCTGTTCAGTGCCACACTGTCCATGGCTATGCGGTACAGATCACCGACTTTCTGGGGGATACTTCCCTGAGGATGTGGCTCCCCAGCCAGTTCTTCGATGAGCACCCGCAACTGCTCCCGGTTGTTTTCCGCCAGCAGATCAAACGACCCGAAGCGCGCGTATTCATTGGTGAGCGGATGGTTTTTCATCCAGCCTCCACAGGCATATTCATAGAAACTGGTACCTGGTGATACCGAGGTGTCGAGGTTCTCCAGCCGGATACCGGCTGTGAGGGGTACTTCTGTTTTCGACTTACAGCCGGTCATTATCATACCTGCGGCAAGAAAAGTTGCGTAATGGATCCACTTCATATTATTTACGATTTACAAATTGACGATTTACGATTTAGATTACACCTATTTTATTCCAAACGAATACGAACCAAAGAATTATCTATATGGACTGAGTTACGAAATGAATCACACATCCATAGTTTCCGGATGGTTCTTCGTAAACGTACCTTCATTTAAATAATGAATAAGGTGTCATCACGAAGGAGCTACTCCGTCCCTACTCTATTCATTTTCTTTGGCTTCGTCCAGTTCCAGAGAAGCCGCTTCCCACTCTTCTACCAGCTTGTCAAGCTGTTGACGCAGTTTCTGATGCCGTTCGAATAGACTCATGTCCGATGCACCTTCGGGAGTAGCCATCTGTGCTTCCAGGATAGCGATAGCCGATTCGGTCTGCTCAATGCCTGCTTCACAATCGGCCACGGCCTTTTCCAGTTTCTTACGTTTCTTCTGCCACTCTTTCCGGGCTTCGTAAGATAGTTTTCCGACAGATGCTTTGGTCTCTTCTCCGGCTACAGGATTATCGGAAGAGGTGGCTGTCGGAGATGTGTGCAGTTCGTTGAGGTTGTCTATCTGCTTTTTCCGCAGGAAGTCATAAATGCCTCCCAGATGTTCGCGCACCTGCCCCCCTCCGAACTCATAGACCTTATCTACCAGTCCGTCTAAGAAATCCCGGTCGTGACTCACGACGATCGCTGTGCCGTCGAACGCACGGATCGCATCTTTCAATACATCTTTCGAACGCATATCCAGATGATTGGTAGGTTCGTCGAGGATCAGCAGGTTGACCGGTTCGAGCAACAACCGGATCATCGCCAGGCGGCTGCGTTCTCCTCCGGAAAGGACTTTTACCTTCTTGTCCGAAGCCTCTCCTCCAAACATGAATGCCCCAAGTATATCTCTTATTTTTGTACGGATATCTCCCGTAGCTACCCGGTCGATGGTATCCAATACCGTCAGATTCTCATCCAGCAACTGAGCCTGATTCTGTGCGAAATAGCCAATCTTCACCTGGTGACCCAACGTCAGCTTGCCACTGTGTTCGATCTCCCGCATGATACATTTGACTAACGTAGATTTTCCGGCTCCGTTCTTTCCGACAAAAGCGATCTTTTCTCCCCGGTGTATGGTGAGATCTACTCCACTGAATACGACATGATCTCCATACCGCTTACCTACCTGGTCGCAGATGACGGGATAACTTCCGCTGCGCGGAGCAGGAGGGAATTTCAGTCGTAACGCGCTGTTGTCTTCTTCATCTACTTCCAGCCGTTCGATCTTCTCCAGTTGCTTGATGCGGCTTTGCACCTGTATGGCTTTGGTAGCTTTGTAGCGGAACCGTTCGATAAAGTCTTCGGTATCCTGTATCTGCTTCTGCTGATTCTCATAGGCGCGTTGCTGCTGTTGGCGACGTTCTCTGCGCAGTTCGACAAACTCGTCGTATTTTACCTTATAGTCGTAGATACGTCCGCAGGAGATCTCGATCGTACGGTTGGTTACATTATTAATAAAGGCACGGTCGTGACTCACCAGCACGACGGCATTGGCACGGGTAGCAAGGAAGGTCTCGAGCCACTGGATACTCTCTATATCGAGATGATTGGTAGGCTCGTCGAGAAGCAGTACATCGGGGTTACGCAGCAGCAGCTTGGCCAGTTCGATACGCATCCGCCAGCCACCACTGCACTCATGTGTCGGGCGCTGAAAATCTTCCCGGACAAATCCGAGACCCATCAGCGTACGCTCTATTTCGGCATGGAAGTGGGTGCCTCCCATCATCAGGAAGCGATCGTTGTCGCGGGTAAACCGCTCGATCAGTTCGTGATACGATTCACTTTCGTAATCGGTACGCTCGGCCAGTGCCTGACTCATCTTCTCCAGAGAAGCCTGTAAGGTGAATATATGTTCAAAAGCGAGTTGAGCCTCCTCCAGTACGGTACGATGATCCGAGAGCACCATCACCTGAGGCAGGTAACCGATGGTTACCTCCCGGGGCACGGCTACCACGCCGCTGGTCGGACTTTGCAACCCGGCAATGATCTTGAGCATGGTAGACTTCCCGGCCCCGTTCTTACCGACTAAGGCAATACGGTCTTTGGCATGGATCACGTACGATACCTCCCTGAACAGGGGGGTAGTGTTGAACTCGACTTTGAGTTGTTCTATGGAAATCACGTTCTATCTTATTTTCTATCTGTTTGTTTTTCTACCTCACACCGGCCCGGCTGTTACGGTTGTTCTTACACTGGTCCGTAAGCAACAGAGAGCCGCACGACGCGAATATGCCGCAAAGGTAGTAAGATTTATTTTACAAATCGAAGAACTGCCCATCTGAAAAACAAGGAATTCTCTTTCAGGAAAAGGGTTTACGTAGTTTTTCTTCTCCGGACTATAGCCCCCCCCGCTGCGGAGAATTCCGTAACTTTATCCAAGCGTACAGGGACTCCCGGTATACCTTCCTGAATCGTTAAATAACCAAAAGTCTACCTTTCCCGAAGTTTTCTGCACCTTTGTATAGAAAAAAGCTCCTATATTCGTATCCGGACAAGTCTTTCTGTTCTCTGATAGGGTATGCAACCGGATCTGGTTCGCGTACCTGTCTTATTGTTAAAAACAGACAGTCCGGCTTTCTCAAGTAACCTTATTAATTATATTTGCAGAATATAGAATGCGCTTTTGCATAGTTCAACCCTGTCTGGCTCTGTTTCCGGCTTTCATTCTATTTGCATTCCGAATATACGACATACTATGAACACACACCGGACACACCTGCTTCTGCTTCTGGGAATTGTATGGTTCCTGGCATCTCCTGCCGATGCTTCTACCCCCCTGTTCCATCAACTGACCGAAAAAACGGTCTCAGCAGCCGTATGTGTTTCTCTGTGCGGCAAGATCATTTTGGGTACATCTGGATCTCGACAAAGCTGGGCGCAGACCGGTTTGACGGAAAAGAATTCACTCATTACCCATTGCCGGAAAGTCAGAAACCCGGCTACGATCCCATTGGGGTGAACTACCTCTGTCAGTCGCCCGACGGCCAGCTGTGGGCATTCAGCGAATCGGGATTGCTGTTCCGCTACAACGAAGGTACGGACCGGTTCGATATTCTCTACTCGGTACGTGACTTTTTCAATAATCCTTCCATTATTCTTTATCACATCCTGTTTGAGTCGGACCACACGATCTGGCTGGCTACCTCACGCGGTGTACTGATCTTAGATACCCTGCAAGGAGAAGCACACCTGCTGCCCGAAACCGAAGATCTGGCAGTCAACTCCCTCAACCGGCACAGAGACCATTATTATCTCTCTACCCATACCGGACTCTACCTGTTCGAATATACGGAACACACCTCCCCGCGTTTAGTATCCCATATCCTGCCCGATAAGGTCGTACTGACCGCTTTTTCCGGACACAATTCATCAACAGGTAGTGATCGGCACGTTAGACAGCGGGCTCTACGTCAGCGGCTTCGACGGAGACAGTCCGGCAGTCTGTCTGTTGCCCGATATTCAGGGTCCCATCCGCGACATTGTGCTTTATGGTGAAGAGAGGATAGCCGTAGGAGTAGATCTTGAAGGGGTCTATGTACTGGACCGACGTACTCTGAGGGTTGAGATGCACCATACCTACAACGAGAACAACCCTTCCGACATCTGTTCCAACAATGTACGAGGGTTGTTTGTCGACAACGAATCCAATCTGTGGGTGGCTACCTATCACGAAGGAGTTTCTTTCCAGGATTCTTCGAAACTCAACTTCAACTGGTTTACTCACCGTGTCGGCGATACAGGAAGCATAGCGGACAATGTGGTAAATGCTGTTCTGGAAGACTCATCGGGCGATCTCTGGTTTGGCACCAACAACGGTGTGAGCCACCTCAACCGGAAAACCGGACAGTGGAGACACTATTTCAGCAAAAGTTCTCCCCGGGAAAAGGGAGATGTGATCCTCACGCTTTGTGAAGACTCCCGCGGCAGGATCTGGACCGGAGGATATGCTTTCGGTGCTGCCTGCATAGACCGTAGCACAGGCCGGTACGAACACTATACCGCGGGAGAGTCCACCTCTATATTAGCTACCAATTATATCTATTCTATCTGCTCCGACAGAGACCGGCTCTGGTTTGGTGGTATCATGGGCGATGTGACTTCCTACGATATCCGCAGCGGAAAAGTCACCACTTACCAGGTAAGTAAAGTGAACTGCTTCGCCCGACTGAGCGATGCGTATCTGCTGATGGGACTATTCAACGGGCTTTTTATCCTGAATAAGGAGACCGGTGAAATACGCCCCACACGCTTTACCAAGACGGTGACCTCTCTTCAGCGTATAGAAGACGGCAGGTACTGGATCGGTATAAAGAACGTCGGACTGCACTATTACGATATGGATACTGACTCCGTACGCTGTTACTCTACCCAGGAAGGGCTATCTTCAGACTACATCTACGCGGCCCTGCAGGAGGACAACGGGCAGTTGTGGGTATCTACGGAATACGGGCTCAATAAACTGAACCCGTCTACCGGCCAGATAGAGGCGTTTGATACACAAGACGGTCTGCCATCTAATCAGTTCTGTGCCTCAGCGGCCTACAGGTGCCGCGACGGACAGATGCTTTTCGGCACCCCGGACGGTGCTATTCTGTTCCATCCGGAGGAGATCCGCAAAGCAGAGAACAGCCATCCGTACGAGATCTGGATCCACCGTTTCGATCTCTTCAACGAACCGGTATATACGGATCAGCCGGGTTCGGTACTGACAAATCCTATTTATTATACCGAGCGGATCCGGCTGGCTCATAACCGAAACTTTTTCTCGTTCCGCTTTACCACCCCGAATTTCCAGTCGCCTCATAAAACACTTTATTCCTATTACCTGGAAGGTCACGACCTGAACTGGTCTCCCCCTACTCCCATCGACCGGGTCTCCTACTCACGTGTACCGCCGGGACAGTATACCTTCTGGGTACGCCCGCTGGTAGATGGAAGGGCACAACCGGAAAAAAGCATCCGGATCCTGATCAACAAACCGTGGTGGGCAAGTTATCCGGCCTATATAGCCTATTCGCTGCTCCTATTGATCGTCCTGGCTTATATCTATCACCTGATACAAAAAAGACAGGAGAAAAGGGCTACGGAAAGTAAGATCGACTTTTTCATCACTACGGCACACGATCTGCTGACCCCGCTGAATCTGATCCAGGCTCCGCTGAGGGATATGCAACAAGAGCTGCCTGCGGATGGAAAGACAGGTCAGTTGCTGGACATGGCCTTGTCTCACTCTTCGAAGCTGACACATTATGTGGAGAAATTGTTAGACTTCCAGCGTATCTCTCTGCACGCCAGCCGCCTGGTAGTTTCGGCCCAGTCGCTCGAAAGTTTCCTGCGCTACCGCATCGATTCGTTCCGGCTGGTGGCCGGGCACAAGTTCATTACGGTAGAATGCCGGTTCGACGAGTCGGCGCGGCAGGAGATCTGGTTCGACAAAGAGAAGATCTCACGCATCCTGGACAACCTGCTTTCGAACGCGATCAAATATACCCCTTACGGGGGAAGTATCTACATCGAGGCATCGGCCGATGCGCACAAGTGGTATCTGCGTGTGCGCGACACAGGGATCGGCATCTCCGGCAGGGATCAGCGGATGATCTTCCGGCACGTATTCCGGGCGGCCAATGCCATTAACTCCGGAGAGATCGGTAGTGGCATCGGGCTCAAGCTGGTAACTTCGTTGGTGAACCTGCACCGGGGCAAGATCTCCCTGCGAAGCAAGCTGGGAGAAGGAACGGAGTTTTTCCTCTTCTTTCCCATGTACTACGAAGAGGCTGTACGTCATACGGAAGCAGAGCAAGTGGCGTCTCAGCTCCCGGCAGGAACAGAGGGCGAACCACACATTCACCGCATCCTGATCGTGGAAGATGATCCGGAAATGTCACGTTACCTGATGATGTCTCTCCGGGATCAATATCAGGTGAAGACCTGTGCCAACGGCAGAGAGGCCCTGGAGGAAACAGACCGTTTCTGCCCACACCTGATCCTCTCGGACCTGCTGATGCCCGAAATGACCGGGATCGAACTTTGCAGGCGCGTCAAAGGCAATGTAAAGAGTTCACACATCCCGGTACTCCTGCTCACCGGAGTGACAGAGACAGAGAGTATGCGGGAGGGAATGCGAGCGGGTGCCATCGACTACATACGCAAACCGTTTGACAAGGAGGTATTGAAAGGTAAACTGGAAAATATCTTTGAACTGCAACGTACGGCGCAACGGCAATGTCTGGAAAAACTGAAAAATGACAATGCGCTTGAACTATCCAACAAGACCGACAATGAGTTTATGGAAAAACTACTGGCTCTGATAGAGAAGCATATAGACAACCCGGAACTGAATATCTCCCTGTTGTGCAGCGAACTGGCCCTGAGCCGCACCCTGTTGTACAACAAGATCACTCAGCTGACCGGCAACGCACCTACGGAATTTATCCGTATGATCCGGCTCAAACGGGCAGCTAACCTGCTGCTCTCAGGTAAACATAGTGTCACCGAAGTAGCTTTCCAGGTGGGGATAGACAATCCGAAGTACTTCAGCCGGGTCTTCAAGGAGTTCTACGGTGTATCACCCCAGGAATACCTGGCACGAAGCCGTAAAGAATAAAAAAGAATTTCAGGAAATCCCAAACGTTGTCCGGAGTATGAATAAACAGGTTCATTGGTTCCAGTTACATGCTCCTGTACCTATCCTTCAGGTTACCCTCCCTGCCTCATAACTATAAAATCTTGCCACCTGTTGGTAAGGCATATGCCTGTATCTGATGGAACAACATCAAACTCCGGATAAGAGGCTTGTGAAAAGATCCATTCTTCCTAAAGTATTTTATTTATGATGCTGGTTATAGCCTGACATAGCGTTCGACTGCTATTCATGAATTCTATTAAAGTCCTATTTTTGTCTGTAGCGATCTGTATCTTCTGCTGTAATTTATTCACTTCTGCTTTATCCACCGCATTCTTTTTGAGTTCTTCCATAAGAGCATCACACTGCCTATTTGTAAGCTGCTGAATTTTAGCTGCACAATTTTCCAAAGATTGTTTGGCTGCGTTAGCAGAAATCCGGGTCATACGTTCACGTTTATCCATATCGTTTTCTATTTTGATTTATTAATTCCTGATCCTCTCTCAGATGCTGTTTCATGGAATCTCTCAACTCCTTTTTGGATATCATCCAGGATATTATTTGTTCGTTCTAAATAAGAATGGAGTAGGTTGTCCATATGATCTGTATCTATAATTTTCGATATATACTTCTTCCGCGCTTCCTGGATCTCATGTATACTGGTTATGTTATTAAGTATAGCATGATTCATGGTTCTGGCCTTAGCATATTCTTCCTGAACAGCAGTCAATAGTTCCCGCCGGGTATTTTCTAATGGAGTCAAAAGAGATTCCCTTACTGTCATATATTCTGTTTGGATAATGGAAACCACCATCTGAAGATCGGAAATCCTTTCTTTCTTATCCGGGTTATTTATTATTTCATTCCAGATCTCTTCCGCCTCTTCATTATCAAAGAAATCTTTAAGATATTCCGGATACCACTCATGATCCAGATAACTCAACAGGTAGTCTTGCTTTGCTTCAAAATAGGTATCAATTATCCGAACGTGGCTTTGTTCAAGTACAGTTAATTGTTGCTCTAACAACAGGGACATGTCCACTGTTGCTTTCGGTAATGAACCGCAGGAACTAACTATCAATATACATATCAAGGAAAAAATGACTGAACAGACGGATTTCTTTTGCATATCATTCTGAGTTAAGGATTTTAAAAGGTATTCATTTGATAAAATTACAAATTTCTATTCAGATTTACACAGGTAAAAAGATAAATTTTCTTATAAATCACGAGGCTTACAGCATGCCAGATCCTATCGGTCAAAAACACAAACATGTTTGCACTCTTTATCTGTTTGAAGGTATCCTATCTTACAGCAGAGTAAAGAACATATGATTCCCTGGTGCTGGAATATAAGTCGGTACATTTACTGTATATGTGTAGAAACACATAGGTATATCCCTGCAAAGTACATACTCCTTAAAATGCGGATTGCTTATAAATTACCCTATATGTGATATACATTCCTATGCCCCACATCTCCCCAGGGGGACATGCAGCGACACACGCCATAGGTTGCTGCAAAATACGGATAACCTATCACACCTCATCCGGGAGTCAGACTCCCGGATGAGGTCATGAAAGAGAAGAGAATACATAAAAAGAATAGTAAAGTTAAAACAAGGAATAAAGAATAGTTCAAGCATTGATCTTCCTAATAGAGAGGTTGGTCCATTGGTAAGCATTCCTCTTGTTCATATAAAATCCGGTCTGAGTGCCGGAAGCATCATATATATCGAATTTGTTCCAACGCTTTATCTGTATGGTTCTCACCTGAAAACCGTTTGAGCCTTTGATCATATATTTATTCGGATTCCAGGTAGTTCTCTCTGCCACTCCGTTTTTAGAACCCTCTGTGTCAAACAGAGTATATTTATATTCGTTCCGGACGGATCTTCTCCACTCTCCGGTCTTCACCCCGTTCTTATCTTCTATGGTATACCGGTCTTCGTTCCAGCGAAACTGTTTGATTTTCTGGCTACGTCCCCTCTGAATGCCAGCTATAGACAAGGTCATACATACGAATAGCTTTTTCATCGCTTGCCATTTTTTGTGTTATACAAGGAAACAGTCAGTCTTCTTCTGGTATGTGCAAAAAAACCTCAAAAAAAGAACTCAGCCAAAAGAATTTATCTAAAAGTAAGTAGGGAAACTCATATCTGTTTGGGTGAAATCCCCGGAAAGGTTTCTCCATCCTGAGCGCTTTTTTGGGGTACAGAATTTACAGATTGCAAACCGATAGCCATACCTTTTCTACAAATAGATACGAAATTGTCCTTTTCTCTATATTTGACAAGCCGTGGCTATTCATTTCCGGAACACACACAAACAGAAAAAGGAATATTGATGCAAGATGGTGCTATATTTTTCCGGAAATCATACTTACCCTGTATATTCTTGCAAAGAAGCAATGGTTTCCCTGCTCCGGGGCAAACGGTTATGTAGATAGATGGAAAGACTGACGTATAGAAAGGCAACCCGTTGGTTACCTATCTCCTGAACGCAAGCTACAGATCCGAAATTGTTTTTTGTAAATAAAAAACAATTCCCATTCTAACCGGTGGTCATATCCGGTTCCTTTTCAGCTTACATTTTTCCGAATTTTCCTTTCCATCCCTAAAAAAGGTAAATCCTGCGCACATTCTTATTACCTTTTATCTCTTTATCTGATCGTATGTCAACATTTCGTCTGACCCCTGATCGCTATTCCCGGCGATTTATCTGACATCACGTTCACACAGACAGAAACAGCCGGACATTCACGGCGACTTTAGCATTTTGTCATTTTGTCAAATTCACCTCCTTTTATTTCCGGAATGAACATCCGTGCACCTTTTATAATCACACAGATACCCCCGGATACCTCCTGCGCGTTATTTTTGCAACAGGTTCCTCACAGATAACCCAAGCATTACAAACAAAATTTAATACCACAGAAAATGATGAAAATCCGTTGTTCCACGGCAATCCTGTTATTGCTTCTTCTGGCAGGCTGTGCCCGCGAAGGAGATACCCCTCTCTACCTCGACCCGCAGCAACCGATAGAGAAAAGGATCGAAGATCTGATGAAACGTATGACCCTGGAAGAGAAAGTGGCCCAAATGTCACAATACGTAGGCATTGAACACATGAAGGCTGCTGAAAAAGAGATGACGCTGGAAGAGATGAAACAGAGCCACGCCAGAGGATTCTATCCCAACCTGCACTCTTCCCAACTCATCGAACTCACCAAACAGGGCATGGTAGGCTCATTTCTGCATGTAGTCACTCACGAAGAGGCCAATCTGTTGCAATCCTATGCCCTGCAATCCCGGCTGAAGATACCTGTACTCATTGGCATCGATGCCATTCACGGCAACGGCCTTTACCGGAGAGCCACCCTCTACCCGACTCCCATCGGACAGGCATCTACCTTTGAACCGCAACTCGTGGAACAGGCTTCCCGGGAGACAGCGCTGGAGATGCGTGCCACCGGTACACACTGGGCCTTTACGCCCAATGTAGAAGTGGCCCGCGATGCCCGCTGGGGACGCGTAGGAGAGACATTCGGCGAAGACCCGCTGCTGGTGGGACGCATGGGAGCCGCTACTGTACGGGGACTACAGGGTGACGACTTCACCGGAGCAGACAAAGTACTGGCCTGCGCCAAGCACTTTATCGGAGGCAGCCAGCCGATCAACGGTATCAACGGCGCGCCATGCGACATTTCGGACCGCACGCTTCATGAAGTATTTCTACCTCCCTTCCGAGACTGTCTCGATGCCGGAGCATTTACTTTTATGATGGCACACAACGAGCTCAACGGCGTACCGTGTCATACCAGCAACTATCTGATGAAGGAGATCCTGCGCGACAACTGGAAATTCGACGGCTTCATCGTCAGTGACTGGATGGACATCGAACAGGTACACGAACGCCACCGTACAGCAGCTACCCTGGACGAGGCCTATCTGCAAAGCGTAAGAAACGGGATGGATATGCACATGCACGGACCGGATTTTACGGAAAAGATCGTGCAACTGACACGCCAGGGGGGATATCTCCCGGAGCCGTATCGACTACGCCGTACGTCAGATACTAAAAGCTAAATTCCGTCTCGGACTGTTCGAGAATCCCTATATCGATACCGAACGGGTTGCAGAGGTGGTATTCCGTCCGGAACATCAGCAGACGGCATTGGAAATGGCACGGAAGAGCATTGTGTTGCTGAAGAACGAGAACAACCTCCTTCCGATAGACCGGAACCGCTACAAAAAATATTTGTGACTGGTCCGAATGCCGATAACCAGACGATCCTGGGCGACTGGGCATTCGCGCAACCCGACTCCTGTGTCACGACAGTGATGGAAGGATTGCGTGAGGTATCGCCACAAACGGAATTTGACTTTTTTCCTTTCGATACCAACTTGCGCACGATGGAGATGTCCCGTGTGCTGCAAGCCCGCGACAGAGCCCGCAAAGCCGACCTCGCTATTGTGGTGGTAGGAGAGAATTCCATGCGCTACATGTGGCAAGACAAGACCTGCAGCGAAAACACCGACCGGTATGAACTTTCCCTGGCGGGACTACAACAGGAGTTGGTAGAAGAGATATACAAAACCGGTATACCTACGGTAGTGGTACTGGTGAATGGACGGCCCCTGACCACCGAATGGATTGCCGATCACATCCCCGCCCTGATAGAGGCGTGGGAGCCGGGTTCACTGGGCGGACAAGCCATAGCGGAGATCCTCTTCGGAGAGGTAAATCCCGAAGGAAAACTGCCGGTCACCATTCCCCGTCATTCGGGCCAGATCCAGACCTATTACAACCACAAAGAGACCAGCAAGTGGTTCAAATACGGCACCGGCAAAAGTACACCGCTATTCGAATTCGGTTACGGGCTTACTTACTCTTTCTTTGAATTCGGTCCCATTACTCTCTCAGCCAGCCAGATGACTGAAAACGGAAAGATCCGGGCCTCTGTAGAGGTACGTAACAGCGGCGACCGTCCGGGAACGGAGGTGGTACAGCTCTACATACGCGACTGCTACAGTTCGGTGACGCGACCGGTGAAAGAGCTGAAAGATTTCCGTAAAGTATCCCTGCAACCGGGAGAGAAACAGACCGTTACATTTGACATCACAGCTAAGGAACTGAGTTTCTATGACATACATATGCGCTACGGTGTAGAAAAAGGAGAGTTTGAAGTGATGATCGGAAACTCATCGCGCGATGTGGATCTGCAAAAAGAGAATTTCATCGTCAAATAGGCCCCTAACGGACTTACCATTTACAAAGGTACAATTTACGGTCTGAAAATGTACTTAGTCAGATGATCCGTAAACCATACAGGCGATAAAGGAAGTCTTATACAGGGAAAAATGATGAATCATGTACCTTTTCCGGGCAATCGGAGACATATTTTTCCCTGTTCTTTCCTATTTTTGCAACACACCCGGACAACCCGGCAATCGTATCTTGCCGGTCGCGCCCGGAAGACAAACCCATGTATCAAATCATAACCCGATAACAGAAGTACCATGACCTGTAAGAAAAAACACATTCTCCTTTTATTGCTGCTCTTGCCGGGCCTGCTCCCGGCAGCATACGCTCAGAAAAAAAACGCTATCTACCAGAAAGGATGGATCGATTTCAACAAAAACGGTAAGATGGACATCTACGAAGACCCTTCGGCACCCATCGAAGACCGGATCGCTGACCTGCTCTCGCAGATGACCCTCGAAGAGAAAACCTGCCAGCTCGCTACCCTATATGGCTACAGGCGCGTGGTCAAGGACGAACTCCCTACTCCGGAATGGAAAAACGAGATCTGGAAAGACGGGATTGCCAATATAGACGAGCATCTCAATGGCCTGGTACCCACGTCATACTCCTACCCTTTCAGCAAACACGCGGAAGCGATCAACACCGTACAGCGATGGTTTGTAGAAGAAACACGTCTGGGTATTCCGGTAGACTTCAGCAACGAAGGCATACATGGGCTCAACCACGACCGTGCTACTCCACTCCCTGCACCGATTGCTATCGGCTCTACCTGGAACAAAGAATTAGTACGCCAGGCAGGCATCATCGCCGGACGGGAAGCGAAAGCCCTGGGCTATACCAACGTATATGCTCCGATCTTAGACCTGGCCCGCGACCCACGCTGGGGACGCGTGCTGGAGTGCTACGGTGAGGAGCCCTACCATGTGGCCACCCTCGGACGGGAGATGGTACTGGGCATACAGTCGCAGGGAGTAGCGGCCACCCTCAAACATTATGCCGTATACAGTGTACCCAAAGGCGGACGCGACGGACACGCGCGCACCGATCCGCACGTGGCACCGCGCGAAATGCACCAGCTCCACCTCTATCCCTACCGGAAGATCATCCGTGAAGCACGCCCGATGGGAGTGATGAGCAGTTACAACGATTACGACGGGATCCCGGTATCGGGCAGCTACTATTTCCTGACCGAACTGCTGCGGGAGAAATTCGGATTCGACGGATATGTAGTATCCGACAGCGAAGCGGTAGAGTTTGTCTACAGCAAGCATCGGGTAGCCGGAGATATGAAAGGTGCCGTAAGGGAGGTCGTGGAAGCTGGTATGAATGTAAAGACGAACTTCACCCATCCTTCGGATTTCATCCTGCCACTGCGTGAACTGGTGGAAGAGGGAACCGTGTCCATGCAGACATTGGATCGCAACGTGGCTGATGTGCTGCGGGTGAAATTCCGCTTAGGCTTGTTTGACCAGCCCTATGTAGAAGATACCAAAGCCGCAGACCGCATCGTGGCCTCACCCGATACCAAAGACTTCGAACGTCAGATAGCGCGTGAGTCACTGGTGTTGCTGAAAAACGAAAACAACCTGTTGCCGCTGGACCTGAACAACTGTAAACATATCTTAGTGACCGGTCCGTTGGCTACCGATACCACCGCTTACGTGAGCCGTTACGGTCCGCAGAACATGCGGGTGACGGATGTCCTGAAAGGGATACAGGCATACGCCGCAGACTGTGCCACAGTTCATTATGTACAGGGTTGTGAAGTGGTAGATGAGACCTGGCCCGAAAGTGAGATCATCCCTACCCCACTCACCGCGACGGAAGAAGCACAGATCCGCGAAGCGGTAGAACAGGCCTTGCTCTCGGATGTAGTGATCGCCGTACTGGGAGAGGACGAACACCGGGTAGGCGAAAGCAAATCGCGTACGGGACTGGGACTGCCGGGCCGGCAATTCCAACTGCTACAAGCACTCCATTCTACCGGAAAACCCATCGTGCTGGTACTGATCAACGGACAACCACTGACGATCAACTGGGAAAACCGCTATATCCCTGCCATTCTGGAGGCCTGGTTCCCCAGCCCGGTAGGCGGACATGCCATCGCGGAGACACTCTTCGGAGATTACAATCCGGGAGGCAAGCTGAGTGTGACGTTCCCGAAAAGCCTGGGACAGATCGAACTGAATTTCCCCTTCAAACCGGGATCACACGCCGGACAGCCGGGAGATGGCCCCAACGGATACGGAAAGACAGCCGTCGTAGGACCGCTCTATCCTTTCGGGTACGGTCTGAGTTATACGACATTTGCCTATAGCAACCTCGAAGTAACTCCTTTGCGGCAGGGCATACAAGGCCATGTAGAAGTGTCTTTCGAAGTGACCAATACCGGTACCCGCGCGGGGGATGAGGTAGTACAACTCTATGTACGTGACAAACTCAGCTCAGTAATCGCTTACGATTCGCAGCTTCGTGGCTTCGAACGCGTCACCCTGCAACCCGGCGAAACACGTACCGTACACTTTACCCTGACACCTGCCGATCTGGAAATGTTAGATAAAGACATGCACTGGATCGTGGAACCCGGAGAGTTTGAAGTGCTGATAGGTAGTAGTTCGGAAGACATCCGCCTGACACAGACCTTCGAAATGGTACAACGCTGAAAAATAAGGAAAAAAGTATGTCTGACTCCTATCTGTTCATGAAATCATTTATCAGACCAGTAACGTAGTACCCATTGCTGCTTCGCCTGCGTTCCGGTGTCCGGAACGCAGGCAGAAACACGTAGAAAAAGACTGTCACACAAACGGATACAGGATATAAGTCAACAACAGAGAGCTAAAAGCCCGCCTTCACAGGAAGTAGCTGACCAGACAACGAGCTCCTACAACTCTATATAAGGTATGCAGATACTGAAACATCCATATAATGTATTTTTCGCTACAACCGGACCCGTTCTGTTACGTAGTTACAATCCTGAAACGCGAACACTGATCTATTAAAAGAATCCATTCATTTTCCGATATGAAACAAACCCATCTATGTATCGCCTGCGTATGTATCTTCCTGCTGGAAAGTGGATCCCTCTTCGCGCAAAAAAACAAAACGATCTCTGTTCCTACGCGACAAAACGCGCTGGACAGTGTATGGACCTTTTACGAAGCCACTACCGTACAAGGATTGTATCGCTACAAACCCGGTAAAGAACCCGCTCTCTCCCGCTTCGGAGGATATATGACCCACCGACAGGAAGCTACCGGCTTTTTCCGCACGCAGCAGATAGACGGACGCTGGTGGATCATTGATCCGGAAGGCTATCCTTTCCACCACCGGGCCACAGTAGCCATGAGCCCCGGAACTTCGGAACGGCAGCAAGCCGCCTTCGCAGAGAAGTTCGGATCCCATACGACCTGGGTCGATGCCGAATCGGAACGCCTGCGCACGTACGGATTCAACGGAGCAGGAGCCTGGTCGGCCGTGGAAGACATCCGCGCCAGTGAACATCCGTTGATATACACCGTCATTGTGAGTCCGATGGGCAGCTACCGCAATCAGCATGTACGTCGCTACGGAGGCAGTTACCCCGTAGCCGGATGGCAGGGCTACCGCTTCGACCTGCCGATGGTCTTTGATGCAGAATTTGACGAACACATAGAGCGGACCATCGCGCCACTGGCCCGGTACAAAGACGATCCGTACCTGCTGGGCTACTTCACCGACAACGAACTTCCCTGGTATACCGACGCGTTGGACCGCCACCTCCACCTGCTTGCCAAAGACGAACAGGGATACATAGCCGCCAAACAATGGCTGGATGCCCGCAAAGGCAGAGACGCAGGCCCGGAAGACATCACCGGGGAAGACCGGCTGGCATTCAGTGCCTACTTTTTCGAAACATACATGAAGAAGGTGACTGATGCGCTGCGCCGGGCAGATCCGAACCACTTGTATCTGGGCTGCCGGTTCAATCAGGAAAAGAATCAGGAACTGACCAATCCGAGCCTGTTTGCTGTGGCCGGGAAATACATGGATATCGTATCTGTCAACCACTACCGCAAGTGGCAACCCGAACAGCAACAAATGAACCAATGGGGAGAATGGGCCGGAAAACCTTTTCTGATCACCGAATGGTATACCAAAGGAGAAGACTCCGGACTACCCAACGAAACAGGGGCGGGATGGAATGTACCTACGCAAAACGACCGGGGACTCTTCTATGAGAACTTTACCCTGGAACTGCTGCGCAACCCCCATTCGGTAGGATGGCACTGGTTTCGCTACCAGGACAACGACCCGCAGGACCTCACCACCGATCCGTCTAACCGCGATTCCAACAAAGGAGTATTAGACAGCGACTATGAGCCCTGGGAACCTTTGCTCCGCCGAATGGCGAATGTAAACAAACACGTCTATTCCCTGATCCGCTATTTCGACACTGAAAACTAACCTCGCATAAGCAGTATCTGTGAGCTTGGTCCTGCCGGTTACTCTTTATTGAGCCGGATCACCTGAATGATCTCCATCATTTTTGCTTTTATCCTGTTCCATGAGCCACGACTGTAGGAATATCTCAGGCTCCGACCTTCATCCGTAAAAGAGATCTGGTAAGGGTCGGGGCTCTGGTAAGCCTCTTCAAATAGCGTATAAGGGATTGTAAAACGAACCCGGTGCCGCCACTTATTCTTTTTCTTATCCCGATAGATCACCTCTACAGGAAAAGAATACCTGCCCTTATCAGGGATCAGAAGAGTTACTTCGGAGGCAGGAAAAAGTTGTGAAGCAGTGTAGGTAGCAGTTAACGTAATGGAATCTTTGCTCGTCAAATAGGTAAAATCCAACCTAAGGTCTTTTTTGGCCAACGCGTCTTTTCCGCCAGGAACCTTCTGGGGATAAATAAAGAAAAGAAATCCTTCCGTATGCTTACTCATTACATAAAGTTCCTTTGCCTGCAAATTACATACAGGAAAAAAACCAATAAGCAGAAAGACAAATAAAATAAATTTTCTCATGTTTCATTGTATCAAGATGGTTCCCCGAAAGGAACCATCTCCGATTCTACGTTATTCTCCATAAACAATAGTCTGGCTTGTTGATACAATACCCAGTACGCTTTTCTGCTTCTGGTCAACGTGGCTGATCTTACTGATCCCACCTTCACGGGCAGCAGCCTGGATGCCTGCATCTCCTGTAGCAACAATACCCAAAACATTGGTTGCTTTGGCGCGGCCTACCTTAGTGCCTAACTGATTGCTGGTAGCAGCAGTACCACTGGTAACATTCGTGTAGATAAATCCTACGCCCGCCGGAGTTCCGACAGTTGCACAACTTGATAAAAGTGCAACTACTGCACCAACCAAAACTAACTTTTTCATATTAGTGTGTTTTATTTTCTACCTTTGGCTCCCTCTAAGGTGATTCTTAAAAGAAGAACGGAGAGCCCCTATTCCTTACCCCTAAAAATTACATCCTGTACAGTATGAAAAGAATATACCTATCATACCAGGCTATGTGTCCAAACAGAATTTAAAAATTAAATCTGTTTTTCTGTATCATTAAGAACGAAATATCAGGAATTGAATAGCATCCTTCATACCATTAGCATATGTATTCTTTACTAAAAAGTCAAAGCAAATATATGCATTTTAATATGAAATTCCAAAACAGCCGGTCCATCTCCTCTATGCTATTTTCAGACATATCGCGTCAGAGGCGTTAATAGAAAACAGGAATTAACTTAACATAAAATCACCTATAGAAAATACAATAAAAAACATTTTTTGACAATACGTTAACCCTCAGCCCTTTTCGCAGGAACACGAAAAAACCTATCTGACATACACATGCTTAGTAATAAACAAAATCATAATTTTAAATATTTTTTATAAAACACTATATTTTTTTCAAATCAATCCTGTTCGTAAGAGATATTACCTAAGCTGTGGATCTCATTGACTTCCATAGGGCTGGCAAAAAGTTCTTCCAACTCTGCCACACTCAGTTCCCACTGGGGGCGGAAATCTGCTGAAGCCACATAATCCAGCAACGCTCCATACAACTGTCGGGCTTCCGGATACTCATTGACAGCTGCCAGATCAGACATACAGATCAGCAACCGACCTGCTCCGATACGGAATTCGAACAGGAATCCGAGTTTATGATTTCTTTCCACATTATCTATCACCTGGATCAAAGGTCTATAGCCTGCCGGAAGCCGGTCCAGGATCAGCGGGCGACTCTGCTTCACCATCGGATACCACTGCCAGTTGGTGTGCATATCCGTCGGGAAAGTACGGAACACCGGATGCCCGGGATCCATCAACAGCCCCAGGGTACCGGGCGACACCGGTTTATGGGCCCATTCGGCAATAGATCTGAACATACGATAGTTCCAGTAATCGGTCTGGAACAGTCCACCCACCGTCACCTCTTTATAATTCTCTAAGGAAGGGAACCACAAGACTTTTTCTCCTTCATTTAATCTGGTGATCATGTCATTGTCCAACCGGTGAGCGATATGGATACCCTTTTCAGTATCGTTTCCACAGGCAGATTGCGGATAGATCCACAACGGATACTGATTGCGCCAGGAAGTCCCGGCAATCTCCAGGGTAAGCATCAGTTTGGTAGCATGATGTACAACAGAAAGATCCGAGAACAGATCACCCACCGAAGCAAGAGTCCCCTGCGGGATGTATAATTCCCAGCTACCAGTATCCAACACCGTACCGTCCGGATCGGTAAGTGTCCAGTTCAGAGAAGTATCCGTGATCGGACCGGAAGAATAATTCGCAATTTCCACCGCTCCGCTCAAAGTCTCATTATCGGTATAACAAAACTTAGGAGCCACAAACAGAGGTACCACCTCGCTACAAAAATAACGCCACTCTTCGGGAGTGATCAGTCCTTTACTCTCCATAAACGCATCCAACACTCCCACAAACGCGGAACCCTGTCCGGGGTAATCCTGCAGATCCAGCAACTGAAATCCAGCCAGTCCCTGTGTACGCAACGCCATTTCGATATCGGCCCTGTAAAGTTCTACCGCCCACTTGCCGGAAGCCAGGAAAAAGTCATGTGCCTGACCGGCCATGCCGGCCTCTTCCAGCCGTTTTCTGAATACGTCGAAATTGCGGGGCTTCAACACACCGGTATACTTCTCCATTTCCCGATAATCAGGATAGATCTGGAACTGTCCCGTCTCATGACTAATGATCGGGATAGAACATTGTTCCACCGCCGTACGGAAATTCATTTCCGAGTTGGGATAGGTATGGTTGATATAGCCTCCTTCTTCGGCATCTACAAAAGAGAACGAACCACGGGTATGGTTGGCATAGATATTTTCTCCCGGAACCCGGCAGGTAGTGAAATAGTCATCACCCTCCGCGGGCCCCATATAACCCAGGAAATTATTGGAACCTGTAGCATAGAGATGCCGCTGGTCGATCTTCCGGAACGCCGCGATCATCTCTTTCATATCTTCCTGCTCGCCCCACAATTCATTGCCGATGGCAAACATCACAAACGAAGCATGGTTACTATACTGTTTCTGGATCTCTATTCCTTCCCGGAGCAGGAAATCATACAACAGGGAATCCCCTTTCTGAAGCGATCCCCAGAACGAAAGTTCGGGCTGAAGATAGATCCCTTCGCGATCGGCAGCTTCGAAACAGGCTTTAGGCGGACACCAGGAATGAAAGCGGTAATGATTGATGCCATAGGCACGTGCCGTACGGAAATAATCGGTCCATGTCTCCACATCCATAGCTGTATGTCCGGTGAGCGGGAACACACAGGCATCGTGCTTTCCACGCAGGAAAGTCGTCAGCCCGTTGATCGTGAACTGGGTACCCTGGGCCGCGAATTCCCTGACACCAAAAACCATACGTTCACGGTCATAAATCCCTTTTCCTTCCAATGTAGCCGTAAGGCGATACAAAGCCGGATCAAACTCACTCCACAAAAGCATATCCGCTCCCATAGGAATCGCGATACTCATCCCCCCCCGCAGTGACTACGGATTGCGACACCCGCAACCGATGCTTCTTATCGGTATTGAAAGACTCTATATCCAGAGAAACGATAGTACCGGAAGGCACCTCTTCCCCTGCCGGAGTATGTATATCCAACTCTATCCGTACGGTAGAAGTCTGCGGAGAAGTATAGGCCTGTATATCCCGGAAGTGATACAACGGCTTAGCCTCCAGGACCATTTCCCCGATGATCCCGTTCCAGTTGGTCTGGGTAGACTCGGTACAGGCATGCGAATTATCTAAGATCTGCGCAGGAAGGGCGCCTCCGTTGTCCACCAGGATCGTCAATGTATGTTGGCCCGGGCTGAGCCATCTGCTCAGATCATAAACCTGCTGACCGGAAATAAAATCGGAAGCACCGATATAGGTATCATCCAGCCATACCTTAGTAGCACGGGTACGCTCCAGCCGCAATTCGATGATTTGTCCCTGCCAATCCAAAGGAATATCCACCTGTTTCTGATACCAGGCCTTCCCCACATAGCGATATTCCCGGAAGAGATAGGTAGTCTCTTCCAGGTCGGTATTCGGTTCTCCCTTCCGGTTGGTATCCATAGTACCGGGCAACTTCACCGAATCGTCCAGAACCTGTACAAACCACGCTTCCTGTTCCCCGATTCCTTCCGGGTCGGGACGGAATCCCCAACTTCCGGCCAGCGAGATCTGTTTCCTGCTTTCCGGAGCACCACACGCACTGATCAACAGTACAATAACTAACAAACACAGATAATTTCTCATCATACTTTTTTCAATTACAGAGAACCTGCTGATCTTTCTGGAGAAAAAAACGGAAACAGGCTCACAGATCTTATTCTTTTTCTTTTGTGGTCAGGCAGGCTTACGTACAGGCTATTTTGTACTATCCGTAAACCGGTCAGCATCTACCCGCGCACCACAGATCTCCCGGCCGGAAGACACTTTCTGAAAAGCCAGTCTCTCCGATCCGTTACGGACATGGATGATGCCACAACAGATATACCCGTGCTTCCGGAGGATATGTTGCATCACCTGGTTATCCCGGTGAGTATCTACGCGTACATTGCCACACTGTCCGAAGCACCAGTCGAGACAGCAGGCTGCTACCCCTTTCCCTTTTCCCGAACCAGCCAGACGGTGAATCACCCCATAAGGTTCCTCATTGAGCCAGGAGCCCTTATAGATGGTATGATACGTAGGTTCCGGCGAAGGCATGAAAGAGAACGTTCCCAGAATCTCGTCTCCTTCTCCCGTGCAAACGTAACTATAACCTTTCTTTATATCTTCCAGGATCAATTCACGGGAAGGATAGCCATTCACCCACTGCCCCGCGTTGCCTGTCCGACGCATACACTCTGCCGCTTTGCCATATATATCCATGACTATATCCAGTTCATCGATACGGGTTTTTCTTATTGTCATCATGTATCTACA
>Ga0192242_10135_pt1 | contig 36172 bp, 28 predicted proteins | sample Koala_Koa27_J3_FD_131235 | JGI IMG/M metagenome (GOLD analysis project Ga0192242, IMG submission 131235) | Enriched cells from koala feces incubated with labeled cellulose particles, San Francisco Zoo, California, United States - Koala_Koa2-7_J3 ...
CTATTGCCTGACGGGTAATCAGGTAACCGACATTAACCATATTACGCAGCTCGCAAATAGCTCTGGATGCCTTGCTGCGCTTGAAAAGATCCTCCGTCTCTTCATATATCATATCCAAACGTACCCAAGCACGTTTCAGACGCAGATCACTACGTACAATACCTACATACGCACCCATAATCTGGTTGACTTCTTTCATGCTTTGAGTAATAAGCACCATTTCTTCGTTAGTCACAGTCCCTTCTGCATTCCATTCAGGTATTTCATGATTGAATTCATAACGGTCGAGCATACTTAGTGCATGTTTGGCAGCAGCATCGGCATAGACAACAGCTTCAATCAAAGAATTGGAAGCTAAGCGGTTGCCTCCATGCAGACCAGTACAGGAACATTCTCCTACAGCGTACAAGCGGTTGATAGAAGACTCTCCGTCCAGGTTAACTTTGATACCACCACACAGATAATGTGCGGCAGGAGCCACAGGTATATAGTCCTTTGTGATGTCAATACCTAAACTAAGGCACTTTTCGTAAATATTCGGGAAATGCTTCTTGGTCTCTTCCGGATCTTTATGGGTAACATCCAGATAAACATGATCGTCACCACGTTGTTTCATTTCACTGTCGATGGCACGTGCCACAATGTCGCGAGGAGCAAGAGAAAGGCGTGGGTCATATTTCTGCATAAACTCTTCACCTCCCATGTTACGCAGCACGGCACCGTACCCGCGCATAGCCTCCGTTATCAGGAAACAGGGGCGGTCTCCCGGATGATAAAGGGCAGTTGGATGGAATTGAATAAATTCCATATCCTGTACGAAACCCTTGGCGCGGTATACCATAGCAATTCCGTCTCCGGTAGCAACCAATGGATTAGTAGTATTACGGTAAACGGCACCTACGCCACCCGTAGCCATGAGCGTTACTTTAGAAAGGAAAGTGTCTACTTCGCCTGTATCTTCATTCAATACATAGGCTCCATAGCACTTGATACCCGGGGTATGGCGGGTTACAATAATCCCCATGTGATGCTGTGTGATGATTTCAACGGCAAAATGGCGGTTGAATATCTCAATGTTAGGATGCGTCTTTACAGCTCTGATGAGGCTTTCCTGTATTTCGGCGCCTGTATTGTCTTTATGATGCAGGATACGGAATTCAGAGTGTCCGCCTTCTTTATGTAAGTCGAAGTCTCCTTTGTCATTCTTGTCAAATTCTACTCCCCACTCTATCAGTTCCTTGATTTGTCCGGGTGCTTCACGTACCACTTTTTCTACGGCGGCACGGTCACTGATCCAGTCGCCCGCAATCATGGTGTCCTCAATGTGCTTATCGAAATTATCTACCAGTGTATTGGTTACTGAGGCGATTCCCCCTTGTGCGAAGAATGTATTAGCTTCTTCCAATTCCGTTTTGCAGATGAGCGCTACTTTACCTTTATGAGCTACTTTCAGAGCGAAGCTCATGCCGGCTATACCGGAACCAATTACTAAAAAGTCGAACTCTCTAATCATATTTTGTATGTTTAAGTACTGCAAAGCTACGAAATAAGTAGTTTCATTGTACTTTTCCCGTATATTAATTCACAAAATTATGATAAGAACTGTTTAACAACTTCATCCAGGGACTCTTCTTTGGCAAGTCCTATGTTCTTTCGCATACGCGAGCGTATCACGTTGACACTGTTACGGTTAATACCCATAATCAGAGCTATTTCATCCGTACTTTGGTTCATGCAGATGAGCATGGCAAGCAACTCTTCATTGCGGGTAAGTTGCGGATAATATTCCCGTAATTTGGGTAGATAGAACGGGTATATTGCTGCAAACGATTGTCTGAAGTCATTTTCATCCTCTTTGCTGAGGAGGCTCTGACCGGTCAGTTGACGGATAGAAGTCAGGTTATTGGTAGCCATTGCCTGCTCTATCTGTTCGGTCAACTGCTCGTTACGGCGGTTCAATTCTTGTTGGCGGGTGATTAATTTCTTTATTTCCTGTTTATGTTTTTCCAAAAGTAAGCGATTGGCTTTTCGTTTGCTTATGAAGTAGGCAACGGAGATGATAAGTATTAACAGCAGGGCGATAGAAATACATATATTATAGAATAACTGTTGCTTTTGCAGTTTCACTTGTGCCGAGAGCAAAGTATTTTCTTTTTCTTTCCGTTCAGTATCAAACCGGATATTGGCAGCAGCAACAGCACGCATCTTTTCAGCTGAATTCAGCGAATCCGTAAAAGTCTGGCTGCGTTTATAGCAACGGATGAATGCATCCTTCATATTCATGTCCAGATAGTAGTCCATAAGTATGTCGTTGGCCTTTTGTTCTCTGGATTTCATATCCATGCCTATAAAACCTTGTGCGGCTTTCTCTATCAGAGGTATTCCTTGTGTAGCTTTTCCTGTTTGCAATAAAGCCCGTCCTAAGTGAAGTCCCAGCTCATACTTGGCCCATTGTGGCATGCGGGAACTGTCCGGGCAGATACTTAATGCAAGCGTTAGTGCTTTCTGCACAGAATCGGGATACTCCAGATAGGCTTCTGCTGTAGTAACTTTGTTCACAAATACTCCTTTGAAACTGCCTTGCAGAGTTGATATCTTCTCAGCCTGGTTTAAATAATAGAATATAGAGTCCTTATTCTTCATCTGGCTGAATATGGATGCCCGGTAGCGATAGAGGTCACCCAGCCCGAAACTGTCTTTCAGAAGCGAGTAATGTTGAGCTTCCGCATTCAGTTGCAGGGCGCGGTCGTACATGCCCAGTTCTGCATAAAGGTTGGCTTGTTCGCCATAGGCTATTACGATATTTTGGGGCGGTATGCTGTCGGTATAACTGCTGATGGCTTCCTGATTGATGGCAATAGCCTTTTCATATTCTCCGATAAGGCGGTAATAAATACCGAGTCGTGACATGATGCGAAGCATATTCCGGTACTCTCCTCCTTGTCGGTAAGCTTTCATGGCTTTTTCCAATATTCGGATGGCTTGGGGGATGTCGTTTCCGGAATAGATATAAACTCCGCTGATCATTTCAGCTTGTGGGATAAAACGGTTGGCATCTTCATAGTCGGGTAGTTGCAGGTATTCATTGGCCAACCCGATGGCTTGTTCATTGTCTCCATGCATCTGGTGCAGACTTGCCCGGGCAGATAACAGTTCATGTTTGCAGTTCTCTTGTATGAATGGAATCTGGCTGAGACTATCCATATATTCCATGCCGGAACGAATTTGCTTGCTTTTTAAGTAGTTGTAGTAAGAAATGGTAAGTATTTCCCGGGCATACTTAATCAGTATATCATTCTCTTCTGTATTATTTATATTTTCCAGTAATTCCGTTAACTTTATTTTAGTCATATTTTCGGTTTCCCGGAACTTTTCCTCTTTTAGTAATGTGGTGAGTTTTTCTGCAGTTTGTTGCCACTGTCCGATATCTTCTGTGTTTGGAGAATGTGAATCAGTAGTACAGGCTCCTACAAATAGTAAGAGCAAGAGTAGTGGTTTTCCTATATTCATGATTCTAAAAACTTACTTTGTTTGGGCAAAGATACAATTCCATTTGAAAAAAAAGAAATGATATCTATATTTTATGGCTTTTATTTGTAATTGATAATGAGGAAGATACATTTTTGTATATTGGATTGTATATTGGCTATTTATGGTTTAATCTTATAGTTTCTGCAAATTTGTGGCTTAATAGAAAACTAACCGACAATGAATAAAGTGGAAAAAATATCTCGATTGTGTATGAAAGAGATCAGTAGGGCTTTGATAGAAATGATTTCCGAAGACTCGCCTTATGCTTCGAAAGATATGCTTTGCGGAGCGCGTGGTACTGTTTTCCGTGAAATTTTTATTTTCCATTATCCGGACTTTATAGGGAAAGTACAGGAACTGGTTCCCGGTGTTACGAAAGATGAGGAACTGCTTTGTATGTTGGTCTCCCTTGGACAGTCTGTAGAAGAAATAGAGAACTTGTTTTGCCTGCCTGCCGAGCAGGTATATATGTTCCGTAAATCGGTATGTTGGAAAATGAGACTGGAGGAAGTAAAGCTGTTAGGTGACAAACTAAGGGAGATATTGGAAGAATAACTCACTTCGTTTCGTAAAAATACCTATCTTAGCAGCAAAAATCAGAGTCAATGAATCGTATCTTTCATGCCCGCATTGCTGCGGGGCAATATCTATTTTTGCTGATAACAACGGCTATTACCATTCATGAAATGTGGATGAAACATGCCATTATGACTATTCTTTTTGTGCTTCTGCTCATTATTGCTATTGAGCGTCTTATTCATACCACCTATACACTGACGACGGATGACAAGCTTATCCTCTTTTATGGTCGTTTTTCACGTTCAAAGGAAATACTCCTGAAGGACATTATTTCTGTAGAGCGTGCCTCTTCCATGAAAATAGGACGTTTCGCCGTGATGCGCTATGTGCTGGTGAAGTACGGGACGAAAGAAAAATGTGCTGTGTTGCTTCCGGTGAAGGAAGATTTGTTCATAAAAACTCTTACTAACCGTTTAAGTGAAGTGAAGAAATATTAATTCTCGATTTCCTTTTTGCAGTCTTCCGGAAAGTCGTTCGTCTAATTTCTAAAAATAAGAGAAATGATGATGAATTTGACTTGTGCTATTTTGCATGCCGACAGACAGGTGAGTGAACAACTGGAAGTGTTCATAGCCAAAATACCCTTTCTTTCTTTGTGTGGAAAGTACAGTAATCCCATTGAGGCATTGAAGGGTTATTATGACAACAAGGTACACCTTTACTTTGTAGGAATCGGGCAGGAAGAAATGGAAGGAATCAACGGAATGGAATTCAGTAAACTGCTTTCTCCGTCCACCCGTGTCATTTTTATTGCAGATACCCCCCGGTATGCCGCCGAGTGCTTCCGCTTGGATGCATTGGATTATCTGATATCTGAAATCAATTTTCCTGTCTTTTTTGAAGCGGTGAATAAGGCTTCGCGCTGGTTCAGCCTGAAAGGTGAAACAGGGATGTCGTTTACTGTCGTTCCCGAAAAGTCTCAGGCCGATACATCACAGTCCGAAATGCCTAAAGTGATTTATGTGAAGTCCGACAATCGCATTTTCCGTCTGGATATATCCAGAATATCTTATATCGAAGGGTTGGGCGATTACGTGAAGATTTATAGTAAAGATGAACCAAAGCCTGTACTGAGCCTGTGTACAATGAAATATATGGAGGAGAGATTACCTTCTGATGAATTTATACGTGTGCACCGCTCGTTTATTATTCGTAAAGATTGCATACGTATCATAGAGAGCAGTAAAATTGCTCTGGATAAAAGAAGTATCCCTATCGGAGAGGTGTACCGGAAGAAGTTGAAAAACTATATTTCTGACTATTCTGTCCTTTAGCCTGTTTCAATGTTCGTTGCCGAAATTGACTCCTATGATACAGAAAGGAATAAAAGAGTGATAAGGCGGTAAAGTGATAGGGAGATAAAGTAGCTGCGCTATATATCGCAGGGATTTGTCAGAATTTATCAATAGCAATGTGGGCTTTTGTAACTTTCTGATTATCAGCATTGTTAAACCATGCCCTATTCAGTATACGACTGAACCCTATTAAGTATACGACTGAATGGCATTCACTATACGACTGAATTAGGTTCAGTATACGATTATTTTAGGAATATATATCATTTGTAAACAATATGCACCGCTATCCTGTTTTTTAGTTCATAACCCGTCAGAAGAATATTATTCCCTTACCTCAATTTTGATCGTGATATTCTTTCTCCAAACGTAATATTCAAATTTACGCTAAATCGGCTTTCCTGCATCAGACTGCTGCGTGAGTTGATCTGTTTCCGCCAAGTGGCGCCCAATGAAAGATAGGAGTACCGGATAGGAAAACTTGCTCCTGCACTCACTTCCAGGTATTGCATCTTTCCACCTCGCAGATTTATATACGAATTACTTAAACCTATTCCACCCATCAATTCAGTGGAGCGGGGAAGGCGTGGATTGGTAATATAGGTTCCCCCGATGTTCAACTTGTGCTGGTTTTCGTATTTCATGGAAGGGTAAGATGAGGTATTACGGCTCCAATCCAGATAATTATAATCGGCGGTAGCCACCCAACGTCCGGTAGTCATTGATATTCCGGTGCCGATGTGCATCGGTAAATATTGCGTCCGGCTATGATAACTCTTATCGACACCTTCACTGGTGGAAGAATTGCTATAAGTCAGATTGTTTTCGTGGTTGATCTGAAGGGAGGGGGCAAACACAAGTCCTGCCGCCCACTTCTGACTGCCGGTGGTATTGAATTCATAATGTGCTCCGAAGTCTGCATAAAAGGCACGCTTGGAAGATTCGTATTCCACAATGGCACTTTCCTGCGTTTCGCTTTGGGTTACCGTTCCCAGTATGATACCCAGATTTACGCCAACGGACAGGCGTTTGGTCAATGCAAAGGCATTAGTAAGATAACAACGGTATAATCCTCCCGATCCTTCAAATAAGGAATAGGTATAACTTCCGGGCATACCTTCCACTTCTTCTTCGGTCTGAATCATGTAGCCTACGCTGCTATAGGGCGCAGCGCCTATCATGGCATACCAGCGTGGCAAGATGCGGCACCCTATGCTGAAGCGGTTGGGATTGCCCATAAAGCTGGAGCTGTGATCATTCTGAAAGGAATAACGGGCAGATGAAACCGATGCACCGACATCGAATATGAAACAGGTACTATCCATTCGGGTGATGGCTGCCGGGTTCAGAGTATTTTGGAATCCGGTTCTGTTCAGAGCAATACCTATATTGCCCATTCCGGCATAACGGCCACCGTCGCTGGTACTCAGTTCACCCACTCCATACATGGAAGTGGGCAGGTTGGTGTTGTTTTGGGCTACGACAGAGAGGCTTGCTGCACAGAAGCTGCACAGCATAAGGGGAATCCGGTGGTAATGTTTCATTTTTCGTTGTATATTTTAAATCTGATATCTAATTTACATTGTCTCTCCTGGTCGGGGTCGTTGGTGAAGATTATTTGATTGAAAGTCATTGTCATTTCATTCTCTGGTAGACTCAGGAGTAGCTTCTGCCGTTTTATGCCCCACGTACCGAAGTTGTTGCGGATAAATTCGGTTACGTCAAAGGAATAATAAGTATCCCGCCCTAACATATCGTCCACTGTCAGGTTTCCGGTCTGTACCGTAACACCATCACTGCCGTATACATAATCTTCCAATACATTGTTTTCATCTGTGATGTAAAGGCGTATATCTTTCGGTAGTTGGTTTAGCTTGTTATAACTTCCGGACAGCGGATAGAGGTAGAGTGTGGCGCTTTCTATGGAAACAATTTCTCCTGCATCCTGCAAATTGTTCAGATGGGGGAATTCTATCTGATTATAGAATCCCGTCAATCCCTGCATATATGCCCGTCTGCCCAAGCTGCCGGAGTGAATAAGGTTCTCTATTCCGCTTTCCATGGTAGCGAGAGGGGTACTGGTGCGATCGTGGCGGATACTGGTGTAGGCATAATCAGTGTTTACACTGAAGGTCAGCTCTTTTTCCGTACGTTGACTAGCCACTTCCTTATAGTGCAGGGTGATGGCCATGGATGAATCATTCACTATAAATCCGGTGACGCATTCTCCGTTGTTTTCGGCTATGAGTGCCAGTCCGGGGAACTTTTCTTTGAACTTATCCTGGCTGTCGAAATAGTCTTCTTCTGCTACGAGGTCATTCAGTAACTCTTTCCCCAGTTCATCGGGCAGGCGTATTTCTAACTCCTTCTTTCGTCCGGGGCTCGGAGTGAAAGTGAAAGTGAACAAAGGCATACTTTCGGTAGGCAGGATAGTACTGTTGTATAAATCTTCGTCATCGTCCAGATAGATGGCTTGTTTTAGTTGGTAAACAGATATTCGTTGCTGTGTTAAGGTATCGCCCCAGAAGTTGCCGGAAGGTGTCATCCTCAGTACTAACGAGTCGAAGCTGTAACTATAATCCTCGTTGGGGGTAAAGCTGTTTTTAGAGTATTCGGCATAGTAAGCGGCGGAGACTTCACCCCATGAGGCATCCTTATAGTGTCCCAGCTGACAAATACTGTCTCCCCTGGTCTCTATGGAGTCCATAAGAATGGTACTGATGTCCACCGTACAAGTATCTACATATACATTATAGAAAGAACTACTCACCAGACTTTGTCCTAATTCTGAATTTTCATCCTGGCAAGCACAGATGGCGGCGATCATTATAATCAGACTATACAATAACTTTTTCATTGTAACTCATAATATTTCGTCGCAAAGGAAAATGAAACTTCTATATCTTCCTATTAAAATCGGCTATCGGGCAGGTTTTATCGGTAAAGGTATTTACCGGAAATTTAATGCCGTTTGTCGGTTATATTTGTTGATGAAGTACCTGTAGCCTACTTTTGCTATCAAAAATATAGTAAATCAAAATAAGTTCTGAGAAAAATGAATCGACTATTATTTGGAATGATACTGTTGGCGGTTGGATGCCTGGCTGGCAGTTGTACGGACGACGATGAATACACACAGGGTGTATGGATGAGAAGATCGGACTTGGACGGTGTAGCGCGGGGACAGGCCAGCAGTTTCACCATTGGAAATAAAGGTTATCTGTGTTGTGGCTATCGTGGGTCGAATAAGACATATCTGAAAGACCTTTGGGAATACAATATGGATGGAGATTATTGGACACAATGTGCCGATATGCCCGATGCGGCAGCGGGACGCCATAGTGCGGCTTCGTTTGCCTTGAATGACAAAGGATACATTACTACCGGTATTCAGAAGACCGAGCCCGCATATCTGGCAGATACCTGGGAGTATGATCCCGCTACGAATACCTGGACGCAGAGGGATGACTTTGGCGGTGGTGTACGTCTCGGTGCATTGGCTTTCTCAATCGGAGGGTACGGTTATGTGGGTACGGGGTTCAATGATAATTATCTGAAAGATTTCTATCGCTTTAATCCTAATGCCGCTGCCGGAAAGCAATGGGAGATCGTAAATGGATTCGGGGGATACAAGCGTTGGTATGGTACGGCTTTCGTTATAGATGATGTGGCTTATGTCTGCTGTGGACAGAACAATAACACGCTGGTTGATGATTTATGGAAATTTGATGGTGACAACTGGACTCAGTTGCGTGACATTGCCAATACTAATAGCGATGAAGATTATGATGATGATTATGCTATAGCGCGCTTAGGTACTGTATCTTTCGTGATAGATGGAAGAGGGTATATTGCTACCGGAACCCGTAGTGGCGTGACCAGTGATTATTGGGTGTATGATCCTGATGAGGATTTGTGGTATGGTGACTCCGATGATGATTATACGCCGCTTACGAATGTGCACAATGTAAGTTCAGGAGGTTCGTCGCGTGCCTATGCTGTATCTTTCTCTACGGGCAAGCGTGGCTTTGTGTTGACGGGGGCTTCGGGAACCAGCTATTTTGATGATGTTTATGAACTCCTGCCCTATGAGCAGGAAGATGTTGATTAGTGTTTTTGTGATTTATGAAGCTAGTGTTTATTGTGAAGATTGGTGTACTGTCCCTTGTGGCAGTATGCCTTTCTTGTTTCTTCGGCTGCACGAATGCTGCCGGAGAAAAGTTATCCTGCCGCTCTATGCAAGTAAAGGGGGGATATGGATATGTAGTGGTTTACGGGACAGATACACTGATTTATCAACCTTATATACCTGCCATAGGTGAGAAGATAACTTTTGCATCAGAGGAAGATGCTTTGAAAATAGGTAGATTGGTGTGTCGCAAGTTAGCGGAAAAGCAACCTCCTACCGTAAGCAGGGAGGAGATTGTTGAAAACTTACCGTCTATGCATCTTCCGGTGGCAGGTCGCTGACCGCATGTTGTATAGGCGAACAATCATAAGGGTATTTCTTTAGTAGTTTCCCTGTAATGATTTTCTTTGTGTCACTGCCGGGCCTTGACAAGGTCATGGTGTAACTAACTTGCAAGGCTTTATAATAAACATCAGCATAATACCTGTTTTGTTTCATACTGACCAGATCCTTTTCGAAGCTAATATCTTTTAATTCACCTCTGTACATTCCTCTGTCGGTGTATATCTGCTTCTCTTGTTCGAGAATGATCTGTCCGTCTACAATACTTCCCGGCATATCCACAAGGCGGCTTTTTCCTTCGGGATTCATCCATTCCTTGGGATATTCGCCGGTGTTGGTGCCGAAGTAATACTCAGTAAAAGCATTGTAGAAAGGATAAACGGTGGTTTTCTTTATTCCTTCTCCACTACCGGTTCTGTCTATCCAAGTAATTCCCCAAGGTTCTGTTCCGGCTTCTCTTACTCCATCAAATTCATCCAGATAGTAAGAGATGGATTCTATCTGATAGTAATTGGTGCATACCTTCTGCTGGATGAATATTTGCTCTGAGTAAAGCCCTTGTTCGGTACTCAGTTTGATAATTAATCTGCGTTCTTCTCCCGCAAAGTTGTCATTCAGGTGTATAATAAGGGATTTCGCTTTGTCGCGGGTGATGCTGCCCCAATGAAAGCGTACGGTGCCCATACCCTCCAACTTCAGGGGATATCCGTTCTCATCTGTCATGATGCCTCCGTCCGGATACATAACGGAAGCTACAATCCAGTTGGTTCTGGTCATCGGGATCTCTATGGAGTTTGCATCACCTTCAACAGTAAATTCTTCTGTAGAAGAGAAACGTTCATCATTTTCATTATCACAGGCTGTTCCGCAGAAAAGAATGACAATGGAGAATATTAGCATTTGGAGCACGTTCATTCGTTTCATGTATTTCTAGTTTCGTTAGTTTAAAATAGCTTTTGTTTATAGACGTATTTTTATTGGAAAATACTGCAAACAAAGGTATGTTTTTTTAGTAAGAAAAAGATAAGGGGTGGCACTTTTTGTAGAATATTAGTTGTACCTTGTAGGTCTTTAAATCAACAAAATACATATAAAGTATGGAAAACGAATTACAAGTAATCAGAGAGCAGGAAATAGAAGCATGCTTAATAGAACTGAGAGGACAGAAAGTTTTGCTGGACAGAGATGTGGCAATGCTGTATGGAGTAGAAACGAAGCGGGTGAATGAAGCGGTGAGGAATAATCCGGATAAATTCCCAGAAGGGTATCTCGTTCCTTTGCAAGTGTCTGAAAAAACAGGAACTGGTCGAAAATTTCGACCGGTTCAAAACATTAAAGCATGCTACAATGGAGCCTAAAGCCTTCACCGAAAAAGGTCTTTATATGCTTGCCACTGTTTTGAAAAGTCCTCGTGCTACGGCTACGACTCTTGCCATTATAGAGTCTTTTGCTCATTTAAGGGAACTCCCTCGTAATTTAAATATCTTGTCAACAGAGGTCGATGAAGATAAACAGAAAACATTGACCCAACGCAGTAGCGAGTTACTTCACGAATTATTGCCTGTAGAAGAGAAGGGAGATGCAACAGAAACCGAATCTTCGATAGAACTGAATTTATATGCTTTAAAGATGAAGCGTACGGTGAAAAAGATAAAGAAAGGATAATTCTTTTGTGCAGATAAGAGAGGTTTTTATTAACTTGCAGGCAGTTTATAACCCTTGTATATATGGAAAAAATATTCAAATCCAAAGGTATGACTACTACTGAAAAATGGGTAATAGTATTTGTTCTTACTTTTATGTGCGGTACATACCTGTTGCTGAAAGAGGCGTCTGTCTTATGTGGATTCATTGTGGCTATTCCTTTCCTGATTAGTAATTACCAAAGGAAATATATCATTAAAGAAAATGGAGACCTTTGGGTGAAGACAGTGTTCGGTATATCTCAGAAGGCGACCGGAGTGAACTGTATCCTCTATAACCCGTCTGCCAAAGGGTGGCAATGGCGCGTCCGCCAGATGGTGGTCAGGTATCAAAATGGATTGAAGAAAGGCTTTTTCCCGATTACTCCTGCTGACCCGGAAGGACTGATAGCCGCACTTAAAGAAAAGAATCCTGGTCTTGAGTTGCAATATACCTATTGAAAACTCTGTAAGTAAGATTTCTTTCCTCAAATATATAATGTAATATACCTGGAAAACTGTATTCAAAAAGTATAATAAATCATTGAAACCAAATGTAATTAAAAACATGAATGCTCGAAAGAAGTATCGTCATCTGTACTTTTTAATATATTCTGAAGGCGTTAGCCCATATTCTTCTTTAAAACAGAATCGGAAATAGTTTGAATCCGAAAATCCAGTAAGAAAAGCTGTTTCCGAAACATTATGTTCACCGGATAAAAGTAGATTCACAGCCTTTCTTAGTCTGAACTTACGGACAAATTCGTTTGGAGACAAACCAGTAAGCCCTTTCAGTTTCCTGTAGAGAGTGGAATTGCTCATATGTATTCTTTCTTTTAGAAAAGTAATATCCAGTTTTTCATTTTGTAGGTTGTCTTCGATGATACTCGTTAATTTGGATAAAAAGTCTTTGTCCAGCTTGTTCATCTCAATAGTAGGTTGTTTTTCGCTGTCTTCCACATTGTTTTTCGTCTGAGACAGAATCTGAGTGGCGAGTTTCTTACGCCCCTCAAGCAGGTTTAGGATACGGCTCTTTAGCAATTTGGCGCTAAAAGGCTTGGTCAAGTATGAATCGGCGCCGCTTTCATATCCTTCTTCCCGGTCTTGGATAGAATCTTTGGCTGTTAGCAGAATAACCGGTATATGGCTGGTGCGAACATCTTTCTTTACTGCCGCACAAAAATCAATTCCATTCATTTCGGGCGTCATAATGTCGCTTATGATGATATTGGGGATGGATTGTTGCGCTTTTTCCAACCCTTCTTTGCCATTTGTTGCTGTGATTACCTCGAATGCATCTGCCAAAGAAGAGGCAATATATGCCAGGATATCTGCATTGTCTTCGATGACAAGCGCAATAGGAAGCCCGTCATTTCCTTCTTCCATTTCCGCTCTTTCAATAGCGACAGGTACTTCCGGCAATGGAGATCTATCATCGGCATGCAATGCATCAGGATAGGTGTTATCCGTTAATAAACGGAATATGAAGCAACTTCCTTTCCCTATCACGCTTTTTACCCAGAGCTTGCCCCCATGAAGTTCTACCAGCGATTTGACCAATGACAAACCAATGCCTGTGCCTGAAGCCTGGTACTTACTTTTTGCCTGGTAATAACGGTCGAATATACGTGGAAGGTCATCAGAATCAATTCCATATCCGGTGTCCGAAACTTCCACCTCCGTGTACGGCCTGTCCTCTACCTTTACAGAACGCATGATTAGCTTGACTTCTCCTTCCGGAGTATATTTTAAAGCATTGGAGAGCAGGTTATTGAGGATGGTGCTGATCATATCCGCATCAAAGTAAAGAACTGTATCTTCTGTTTCAATACAGGTCTTGAAACTCACTTTTTCATTGGTGTTCAGTTCCTTGTAACGTAGCCCGGTTTCCATAATCAGGCTTGCAAGGTCTCCTTTCTTAACTGTCAGCTTTCTGTTCTGTGTTTCCGTTTTCCTGAATTCAAGTATCTGGTTAATCAGGTTTAATAGTCGGATGGCACTTGCGTGAATAATGTCAATCTTCTTTTTGAATACCTCTGGTAGTTGCGCGTCGTAAAGCAGATCTTCCAACGGCCCCAGAATTAAAGTCAACGGAGTGCGCAGCTCGTGCGTTACATTCGTATAGAAACGCAGCCGCTCTTCGTTCAGTCCCTGTTTATTCTGGCTGTTTCTTTTTTCCAGTTCCAGAGAGGCTTTCAGCTTCAGCTTGTTGTTATACGAACGCAACAGGGCGTATCCTGTTATGCAAATCACGAGAATATAGAGTAGCTTGGCATACCATGTTAGCCACATCGGCGGATAGATGCGTATGGGTAGTGTAGCCAAGGTCGTCTCGTCCCATTCTTGATTCTTTAGCTTTGCCTTTACACGGAAAGTGTATTCTCCCGGTGGAATGTTGCGGAATGTCACTTGGTTCTCGTTGGTTATATTGTACCAGATTTTTTCCAGCCCGTCCATCGTGTAAGTATATTCTATCTGCTCACTCTGTGCGTAGTTGGGTATGGCAAACGTGATGCGGAACGAATTCCAGTTGTATGGCAAACGAATGGTTTTCTTTTCCGAAGGAAGGGTAATCTCTTCGGACTGGTTTTCAATATTCCGGTTGAACCCATGCAGAGAGATAATTTCGACAGGGGTGATACGGTTATCTTTCATCATTTCTGCGGGGTTGAAATGACAGATCCCATTCGGTGATGCAAAGTAGATATCTCCATCCGGGGCTGCACAGGCTGCTTCGTTGATGAAATTACCCAGTGGAACTCCATCTTGGTAATTGAAGTTATCAAATTTGCTTTCGCTCTTGTTCAGGCATGAAATACCCGTATTGGTACTTACCCAGATGTCACCGTTGCTGTCTTCCTGTACAGCTCGTATGTGAGGGTTTTCTATTCCGTTTTTAGTACTATATACCGCAAACTCAGAACAATCAGCGCTGTCTGTCATCTGTACCAGCCCATTGCGGGTAGCTACCCAAATGCTGCCCCGGGAATCTACGTATAAATGATTAATGGCATTGGAACAGAAGCCGTTTGAAGTAGATAATATCTCAATCAGATTTCCATCCGGGTCGAATATATGTATTCCTTCTCCGAATGTACCCACCCATATTCTGCCCTGCCGATCGCGGGTGAAACTGAATATCACTTTATCCTTCAGTTGATTGTTGATCTTGTCTTCATACCTGAATATATGGTCACTGTACGAATAGAGCCCTGCTTCCGTACTGATCCACATTTTCCCATCCGTATCTTCAAAGAAATCGCGGACGCTCATGTTATCCAGCAGGTCGGTCAGGTCGCTTTCCGTCCGGAAAGTTTCCGTATTGAATTTTAGTACTCCCCCTTGGTAGATTCCCAACCATAAATATCCCTTGCTGTCACACTTCATTGCATTGATATAGCGGTGAATGTTGGGCAGGTATAGCGACATATCGATGCTTTTTATTAGCTTGTCATCCTGAAAAAGAGATAGTTCGCTTTCGCCTCCTACCCAAATTCTCCGGTTGTTGTCTATGCACATACTCCATACCGGCTTTGTATTGGTTTTTCCTTGAGCGTTTCCGGTACCATAAGGTAGTGTGCGGAACACCTGGTGGCTGTTGCTGATAAAGTTTATTCCCTGCTGGTGGTGTCCAATCCAGATGTTCTCGAAAGAATCTTGAAAGATGCACTTTACATTAGCAGATGATAAACCGTTTGCATCATTGCTGGCAATTATATTCCTGAAGCGTATTTGTTGGTCTCGGAAGGTAAATTGCGAAAGATTTAATATGCTGATACCCGCCATGTCTGTACTCATCCATAATGTTCCGTCTTTCATTTCTCTGATTGAGTTGATGTTGTTGGAACCTAGGGAGGACGGATCTCGGGAATCATGCCTGAACGTGATAAACCGGTCTGTTCTCGGATCAAACAGAGCCAGCCCATTGTATGTGTCTATCCATATATTTTCGAATCTGTCCATGTATATGCACCGGACGGAGTTGTCCGGCAGGCTGTATGGGTCTTGGGGGTCATGTTGCAGGTTTCTGGCTGTTCGGGTCTGAAGATTAACGATGCTTAGTCCGTCCAGCAGGTGTCCGATTAATAAATTTCCCTTTCCATCGTCCAGCGAGCATGAGTTAAAGCTCTTCATTCCTTTGATATCGTTATCGGCATACAGCGTGAGTTGTTTTGTTTGTTTGTCGTAATGCTCCACTCCTATATGATAATGGGTAATCCATATGCCACCGTCGGCGGCTGCCGAGATGTGGGTTACATCGTTGGTGGCAAGCCCCTCGTCAGTGGTCAGGTGGTCGAAAGATTGGGTGGTACAATTGAAGAGGCTGATACCTTTTCTCTGTGTTCCTATCCAGAGGGTGTTTTCTTCGTTATCAAACCACAATGTATTTAGTTCGTCACTCACAATGTCGCTTCCGGCAGTGGTATATGCTTTCAGGTTCTTGCCGTCAAATCTGTTCAGTCCGGCTTCGGTAGCAATCCAGACGCAACCTTGCCGGTCTTGAGCAAAGTCAACCACATAATTGTTGGAAAGCCCGTTTTCCACGCCCAGATACTTCATCGGTATGACTTGTGCATATCCGGTGATGCAGATAATAAGAAGCTGAAGTAGAATGATTGTTTTTCGCATAAGGCAAATGTCGGTGGTTTACGTTACAAAAATACGAATTAAATATTGAACTTGTTTCTTTCTGCCTTATGTAGTGACGGTATTCCGTCCTTTGGGATGCATTTACATATGGCTGTATCATAGAATGTTATACCCGTTTTAGCGGATGATGTTCTTCAGCCTGTTTGTGCTTTTTGAATGATTCTTCCTGATATTTGGTCTATTTTCGATGGTTGCTTGTTGATAAAACAAGCGTCGGGTGCAACCTGAAGTATTTCTCTTGTTTTCTGATTTATTTCTCAATGTTCCGAATTCCACTCTCTACCTACATTTGCCTATCCTTGAAAAAGGAGTCGAGATAAGTTATCTTCAATCTAATTTTTAATCCAAGAAAAACAATGAAATCAGATTCAACAAGAAACAAGCGAAAGGCTCTGGTAACCTTACTTCTCTGCATTGGTTTCATTGCCGGTCATCCGTGTGGAGCGATGGCTAATGGCAGTGACCAGAATCAACAGACTACTCAGCAACAAGTGCAGGTCAGGGGGGGGGGGTAGTAAAAGATGAATTGGGCGAGCCGGTCATCGGAACCAGCATCGTAGTAAAAGGTACATCCAATGGTGTGATTACCGACCTGAACGGAGAATTCAGCATTACTGTGCAACGGGGTGCGGTACTGCAAATTTCGTATATGGGTTACGTACCCCAGGAAATTAAGACTGAGGTAGGCAAAGCTCTCTTAATTACCATGAAGGAAGATGCACAAGCCCTTGATGAAGTGGTAGTGGTGGGGTTCGGCACGCAAAAAAAAGTAAACCTGACCGGTGCCGTAGATGTGATTACGGGAAGAGAGTTGATGGAGCGTCCGGTGGTGAACGCTGCACAGGCATTGCAAGGGTTAATTCCCGGTTTGCAGATAACCCAGGATAAGGGTAGTTTGGAAAATACTCCTAACATTAATATACGTGGTACCACTACTATCGGAGAAGGAACAGCAGGTAACCCGCTGGTTTTGGTGGATGGCATGGAAGCCAGTCTGAACTCTATCAATCCGCAGGATATAGAATCCATATCAGTTCTGAAAGATGCGGCTGCCTCTTCTATTTACGGGTCGCGTGCGCCGTTCGGAGTTATTCTTATTACGACTAAAAGGGGAACAAAGACCGGAAAGGTTTCTGTAGGTTACAACAATAACTTCCGTTTCGGTACGCCAATTCACGTAAACCGTTCGATGAATTCGGTTGATTTTGCTACTTGGATAAATGATACCAAGACCAACGGGGGGAGTGGTGTGATGTTTGGTGAAGATTGGCTGGCGGACATAGTGGAGTATCATAATGCAAAGCCTTATGGTCCGGGTTCGCGCATAACCCCGGACGGAAAAATTGTTTATTCAACCTCGGCAGACGGTAACGGGCAGTTCCTTAGTGGATTTACCAGGGGGGTGAACGATGTAGACTGGTATGACGTGATGTATAAAAAGTGGACCTTCTCGCAAGAGCATAACGTAAATGTAAGCGGAGGAGATGAAAAGTTCAATTATTATGTTTCCGGGGCTTTCTTTGATTTCGATGGTCTGATTAAGCTGGGAGGTGAAGATTTGCAACGCTATACGGCAACAGCCAAGTTGAATTCTCAGATCACCAGTTGGCTGTCATTTGACTTTAATATGCGCTTCACCCGTGAAGATTATGATCGGCCTGCTCGTCAAACGGATGGTGCCTTTTCGAACTTTTCGCAGAATGCATGGCCTATATTACCGGTAGAAGACCGCAACGGGCACTACTTCTATAGTAGCGATGCTTCGCCTTTGGGCCTGGCAGATGGGGGGAAGAGATTTCAAACAAACGGATATTACTTATCTGCAGGCAGCTTTTCATATTGAACCGGTGAAGAACTGGCTGGTACATACCCATCTGAATTACAGAATCAATTCCGCTAATAGGCATTGGGATTACCAGAAGCTCTACAACTATGATATTAACGGAGGACAGTACGACAGGACCAGCGATTCTCATGTGCATGAAGACTATTATAAAGATAACTATCTTGACTTTAAAGTATATACCGAATACTCTCGTACGTTTGCGCAAAAGCATAACTTTCATGTGATGGGAGGTCTACAGGCTGAAGAGTTGAAAGAAACAAAGTTTGGATTGCAAAGAGATGGAATAATAGACGTATTGAAGCCGGAAGTAGATCTGACCAGTGGTTTGAACTACAAAGGAGAACCGGTAACTCCGGGAGTAAACGGTTCACGCAACGACTGGGCGGTACTGGGTCTGTATGGCAGAATTAACTACGACTACGACGGCAAATACTTGTTTGAAGCGAATATACGTAAAGATGGTTCTTCACGCTTTCGCAAGCACAACCGTTGGAAGAGCTTCCCATCCGTATCAGTGGGATGGAATGTTGCTCAGGAAAGTTTCTTTGAACCACTTAGAGATAAAATCGACATGTTGAAGCTGCGTGCATCTTACGGTTCATTGGGTAACCAGAACACCACTAACTGGTACCAAACTTATCAGCGCATAGAAATGAATCCTTCGAGTGGCGGCTGGCTTATGGGAAATGTAAAGCCAAATACGGCTAAAATGCCCGGACTGGTATCCGAGTCGCTCACTTGGGAGACGATAGAAACCTATAATATCGGCTTGGATTGGAGTGTTCTCAGAAATCGCTTTACAGGGTCTTTCAACTGGTATACGCGTAATACCAAAGACATGGTGGGCAGTGCTCCGCGCTTGCCTGATGTATTGGGAACCGATGTTCCGAAAACCAATAACACGGACTTGAGGACGCAAGGGTGGGAGTTTATTATCGGTTGGAGAGATGTGCTGAAGAACGGGCTTTCTTATGGTGCAAAGTTTACGTTATACGACTCACGCACCAAGATTACCCGCTACCCTCTGAACCCTACCAATTCCTATAATAAATATGTGGAAGGACGCTATATTAATGAGATATGGGGATTGGTGACCAAAGGAATTGCTAAGACAGATGAGGAGATGCAGCAGCATCTGGCCTCATTGCCCGAAGGAGGACAGTCGGCAATAGGTTCCGCTTGGGCGGCGGGAGATATCATGTATGCTGACCTTAATGGAGACGGCAAGATATCCAGAGGCAGTGAAACGGTTGGCGATCCGGGTGATATGAAAGTGATTGGTAACAGTACTCCTCGCTTCCAGTTCAGTCTCGATCTGAATGCTGCATGGAAGGGCTTCGACGTACGTGTATTCTTCCAAGGAGTGATGAAACGGGATGTGTGGCAAGGTAGTAACTATTTGTTCGGAGCTGGTAATGGCTCAGCTGAGTGGAGTGCTTTTGGTATTACAAGCGTGAGCGATTACTTCCGCGACGAAAATACCTGGTCGGTAAAAGAGGGGTACAGGACAGCAAATACTGATGCTTACCTGCCGCGCCCGCTCTACAACACGAAGAATATGCAGAAGCAGACGGGTTATTTGCAAAATGCTGCATATATCCGGCTGAAGAATCTTCAGATAGGATACACCCTGCCAACGCAACTGACTGGCAAGTGGAAGATTCAGCGGGCAAGAATATTCTTCTCCGGCGAAAACCTCTTGACAGGAACCAGTCTGGTAGAACAATTCGACCCGGAAACCATAGTAGCTAACAACGGTAATGCATATCCTTTGTCGAAGACATTATCGTTTGGTTTAAGTTTAACCTTTTAAATGAGCAATACAATGATGAATAAATATATAAGAAAAGGGATTTTTGCAGCTTTTGTAGGCGGCGCCCTTATGTCGTGTCAGGACTTTTTGGAAAAAGAACCACCCTCTTATCTCACCCCCGAAGGATATTATACAAGTGACGATCAGGTGCAGGCTGTAGTCAATAAACTTTATACGGATATACTACCCTCTCACAATGGTTTTTATGGAATTTTCCAGTGGGATCAGAATACTGATAACCAAGCTTCTATCGGAGCCGATGGGAAGTACGCCGAAGGGCAATGGAAAGTGGGTATGGATAATGGTGAATGGTCTTGGGGCTCCATCCGTGAAACAAACTATCAGATAGCTGCGGTGGAAGATGGAATAAGCAAAGGCCGGATCGGCGGTTCGCAGAAGAACATCAACCAATATCTGGGAGAGCTTTACTTCCTCCGTGCCTACAAGTATTTCGACTTGCTACAGAAATAGGGCGACCTTCCGATAATAACAGAAGCCCTGCCCGACAACGAAGCCATTCTGGTAGAGGCAAACAAACGCAGTCCGCGTAATGAAGTGGCCCGGTTTATCCTGAAAGACCTCGACCGGGCAATCGAATTGATGTCTGATAACTTTGACCCTAACAGAAACCGGGTGACGAAAGATGCTGTTGTGTTGGTAAAGTCCAGAGTAGCTCTCTTTGAGGGTTCGTGGCTTACCTACTTTAAAGGAACCCCCTTTGTGCCTAATGGTCCCGACTGGCCGGGAAAGACAAAGGAGTATAATGCAAATTATCAGTTTCCCGCCGGAAACATAGAAGAAGAAGCCAAATTTTTTTTGGAAACGGCAGCAAGTGCAGCCGAGATTATCGTCGAGAAATACAAAGGAAAACTCGTGCAGAACACAGGACTGGTTCCCCAGTCGGAGTCTGATGCCGAGAATCCATATTTCAGCCTGTTTGGAAATACGGATATGACGGGATATGTAGAAGTGCTGCTCTGGCGGAAATATGATAAAGGGCTTGGCATTACTAACAATATAGAGGTAGCCGTAGAATGGGGCAACGGAGGAGTAGGCGTCACCCGCAGTATGGTAGAAGGTTTTCTGATGAAAGACGGCAAGCCGATTTACGCATCGACGTACGCTTATAACGATGAAACGCTCAGTGAGGTGCGTACGAACAGAGATCCGCGTCTGACTATTTTCCTCAAGGAACCCAGTCAGATTAATTACTTCAAGAATATGAACGACCAAACCGGAGACACGGGGCAGGAAATAGAACCTTACCCCGCCCTTACGGATAAATCTACAGAAAGAGCCTACACCACTGGCTACACGTTGCGCAAAGGCGGCACTTTCGACCGTTCGCTTGCCCGCAACTGGGCTGGATATACGGCTGCTATTTGTTTTCGTGCCACAGAAGCCTTGCTCAATTATATGGAGGCGCAGTATATGCTGACCGGTAACCTGAACTCCGGCAAAATACTTGAGTATTGGAAGCTTGTTCGTGAGAAAGCTGGTTTCCAGGGTGAAGCCCTCAATCCGCAGGTTACCATCGCCGCTACGGATATAACCCGGGAGAAACAGGATTGGGGAGCTTATTCAGGAGGCAGTCTGTTGACTGATGCGGTACTTTATAACATCCGTCGTGAACGCCGTTGCGAGCTAATGGCAGAGGGATTGCGTTGGATGGACCTGATCAGATGGCGTTCGCTGGACCAGATGACAACGGAAAGATATCATGTCGAAGGGTTTCGATTGTGGAATACGCCTATGACAAGCTGGTACAGCTTCAAACCCGAAGATTATAACGGCAGTTCGTCTGCCAAAGTTTCAAGTCCGGAACTGAGCGAATACCTGCGTCCGTACGAGAGCAACCAGACGGGCAATAACTTGTATAAAGACGGGTACATCTGGCACTTGGTGCACTACTTGCAACCGATTCCTATTAATCAGTTCTTACTGACGTCTTCAGATTATAGCTCTGTTGAATTGTCGCCGTTATATCAGAATCCATATTGGCCGACGGTATCGGGTGAAGCTGCAGATAAATAATATGATATATTAGGTATTAGTTTTTTGGAATAACAAGAAGTGCTTCTTTTGCAAGAAAGAAGCACTTCTTAAAAAAAAGAGGTATGAATTATAGATTAACCGCATTTATCCTACTGGGGAGTTTAATAAGCATGTCCTTATTCTCCCAGCAAATTAAGTTTGAAACCAACCCGGAAACAGGTGCCATTTGTCAATTGCAAGTCGCTAACGATGTCCGACAAATGAATTGGCTCATTGCCACTGACGGTAGCCAATACCCGTGGGTTACTGAGAAATACGGCTGGGGACTCGGTTACTTTACAGAGACTAAAAATGGAATAGAGACCCAAAGAGAATGGTTGACACCCAGTTCCGGCAAAACCCGGGGCGAAGCGGTAACTTATCGTGCAGGGGATATACAGATTGACGTCAAACGTTCTCTTTCAGGCAGCGATCTGGTGGAACGATATACGCTGACAAATCGAGGCAAAGAAGCGGTGTTACTTTCAAACATCGGCATCTACACCCCTTTCAATGACAACTACCCTGATGCAAAAACCTGTATGGAAGCACGTGCTCACGCCCATGTCTGGGATGGAGGGAGCGCAGCTTATGTGAATGCTACACACATGGGCGGCAATCCTCCGCATGTGGGACTTGTATTGACAGATGGCACCATAAAGAGTTATGAGATATGGGAGCGGGGATTGAACAAGTTGAATTCGCAGACTCGCGGAGTGATTGCTCTGAATATCCACGATGCACAGCTGGCGCCCGGTCAGAAAACCTCTTTCTCCTGGCGCATCTTTAGTCACACAGGTTGGGATGACTTCTACAACAAAATACAGGGAGCAGGAAATATCCGGGTTATCTGCAATCAATATACCTTTCAGAAAGGGGAAACTGCACGGTTGGAGATTCTGGGGAATGAAAGACTGCTGAAGAGATGTACCGTCTCCATGAACGGACGTTCGGTAGAGATGAAGAAAGTCGGTAGGAAATGGATGGTTGAAACACGCATGGATGAGTTGGGAGAAGTGCGTTTCGACATTGCCTACGGTAAAGATAAGCAGACGTATGTAGATTGTATTGTCTTTAGTAATTACGAGAAACTGGTGGACGCCCGTGTCGGCTTCATTCTGGAGCACCAGCAAATGAATGATGTTCATGACCTGCGTGATGGCGCTTACATGGTCTACGACAACGAAACTGAAAAGATTTATCTGAACGATACCCCGAACGCTAATCCGGCGGACCGTGACGAAGGAGCCGAACGCATCGGCATGGGTATACTGCTGGCAAAGAAGTACCAGCAGACAAAGGAACCGGCATTGAAAGAGTCTCTTTTGCGTTACGCCCGTTTTATTCGCAAAAAGCTCCAGACGGAAGACTACACCACTTACTCCAGCGTGGATAAGCGAGGACGCAACCGTGGATATAATTACATGTGGGTAGCAACATTCTATTTCCAGATGTACCGGGTGACGGGCGATAAACAATTTGCCGTTGACGGCTACCTGACTATGCAGTCCATGTACCGCCATTTCGGATACGGTTTCTATGCTATCAATATTCCTGTTCAGCTTGGATTGCAGGTACTCCAGACGGCTGGGCTTTCGCAGGAGCATGACAAGTTAAAAGCCGATTTTATAAAGGCGGGGGATATTTTTGTGACCAATAGTTTAAATTATCCCAAGCATGAAGTCAATTACGAGCAAAGTATTGTTGCGCCGGCCATTACCTTCTTGACGCAGCTCTATTCGGAAACCGGCATCCGTAAGTATCTTGACGAAGCCGAACGCCAGCTTCCTGTACTGGAAGCTTTTGGCGGATTTCAACCCAGTTATCACATGAACGAGATAGCGATTCGGCACTGGGATGGCTACTGGTTTGGCAAACGCGAACTCTGGGGCGACAACTATCCTCATTACTGGAGCACTGCTACCGGGGTGGCATACCACTATTATGCACGATGCACGGGCGATCTTTCTTATCAGAAACGTGCTGAAAACATTGTACGCAACAATCTCTGTCTCTTTACCGAGGAAGGGCGTGGATGGTGTGCTTATGTTTATCCTTATCGGGTAAATGGTGAGAAAGCCGGTTTCTACGATCCTTATGCCAATGATCAGGATTGGGCATTGGTCTATTTTATGCTTGTATATCAGAATCTGTGAAGAAGGCATCCGTATTTCATATCATTTATTTATCTTTACCGCAGATAGATCTGTTGAACTAAAGTATAGAAACTATGAAATACCAAGTTGCCATTATCGGTGGAGGTCCTGCGGGATATACTGCTGCCGAAGCTGCCGGAAAAGCCGGACTAAGCGTAGTGTTGTTTGAAAAGCAAGGTTTAGGTGGAGTCTGTCTGAATGAAGGCTGCATCCCTACCAAGACTTTATTGTATTCGGCAAAAACGTATGATGCTGCGCGTCATGCTTCCAAATATGCAGTCACTGTTTCCGAAGTCTCATTTGATTTACCGAAGATTATTGCCCGTAAACAGAAAGTGGTGCGTAAACTGGTGTTGGGTGTTAAAGGTAAACTGACTGCCCACGGAGTGAATATCGTGCAGGGAGAAGCTACCATCATCAATGAGAATACTGTGCAGTGTGGCGGTGAGACTTATGAGTGTGAGAATCTGATTTTATGCACCGGTTCGGAAACATTCGTCCCTCCTATTCCCGGAGTGGATACTGTACCTTTCTGGACACACCGCGATGCTTTAGACAATAAGGAACTTCCCGCTTCACTTGCCATTATTGGTGGTGGAGTAATCGGTATAGAGTTTGCCTCCTTCTTTAATAGTCTGGGTGTACAGGTCACTGTAATCGAAATGCTTGATGAAATCCTGGGAGGCATGGATAAAGAGCTTTCCGCTCTTCTGCGTGCGGAATATGCAAAACGTGAAATTAAGTTTATGCTTAGTACGAAGGTCGTATCTCTTGCTGAGGCTTCTTCCGAAGACGGGAAGCCACAAGTACAGGTTAATTATGAGAATGCAGAAGGCACAGGCAGCGTGCTTGCCGAGAAATTATTGATGAGTGTAGGTCGCCGTCCGGTAACGAAAGGTTTCGGGTTGGAGAATCTGGAATTAAGAAGAACGGAATGAGGGAATATCTGTACAAACGAACAGATGCAAGCCTCTGCTCCGGGAGTATATGTATGTGGTGACCTGACTGGTTATTCTTTACTGGCACATACAGCCGTTCGTGAGGCGGAAGTAGCTGTGCATACGATACTTGGCAAGAAAGATGTCATGAGCTATTGGGCTATTCCCGGTGTAGTATATACCAATCCGGAGATTGCGGGAGTAGGGCAGACAGAGGAGAGTCTGCAAATGAAAGGCATTAATTACCGCGTTGTAAAACTCCCGATGGCTTATTCCGGTCGTTTTGTTGCTGAGAACGAAGGAGTGAACGGAGTTTGTAAACTTCTGATAGCAGATGATGAAACTATAGTGGGAGCACACATACTGGGTAATCCGGCTTCTGAAATAATCACTCTGGCAGGTATGGCTATCGAACTGAAACTGACTACCGAAGCCTGGAAGAAAATAGTATTTCCGCATCCCACGGTTTCAGAGATTTTTAAAGAAGCGTTGTAACTCGATAAACATGAAAAAATATCTGTTGTCTCTTGTTCTTTCCCTCTTGTTTATTCCTGTAACCGTATGGGGACAAAACACGGCTGTTAAGGGCCTCTCTTCCCGTCTGGATACCTTGATTAAATATCAACTTCCTGTCGGCTCCAACGTTGGCATATCCATATACGACCTGACTGACGGGAAGTATTTATACACTTATCAGGCGGATAAGCTCTCTCGTCCGGCTTCTACTATGAAACTGCTGACTACTATTACCGCCCTTGCCCATCCGGATGCGGATGATCCTTTTAAAACAGAAGTATGGTATCAGGGAGTGATTGAACAAGATACGCTGAAAGGTGATTTGTATGTTGTGGGTGGATATGACCCTGAATTTGATGATGAAGCTCTGGATTCATTGGTAAATGCGGTAAGTCGTTTCCCATTCTCGGTGATATCGGGCCATGTATATGGAGATGTTTCTATGAAAGACTCCATTTATTGGGGAAGCGGTTGGGCTTGGGATGATACACCTGCCTCCTATCAACCTTATCTTTCGCCATTGATGCTGAATAAAGGTCTGGTCACTGTTACGGCTTCTCCCGGCGAAAGGGGGCACTTGGCAAGTCTCGATTGTGTTCCTGCCTCTTCTTATTATATCGTAACGAATGAAACCAAATCCCGTACTCCTGCTGCCGGGCGTTTCGGGGTTTCCCGTGATTGGCTACAGAATGGTAACAACGTAGTTGTAAAAGGAAATGTGGAAAGTAAGCGGATAGGTACGGTTAATATCTATTCCTCCCAGGATTTCTTTATGCATACCTTTCTTGAGCGTTTGCGGGCAAAAGGTATCAGTTGTCCTGACGACTATTCTTTTAATGAATTGCTGAAAGATAGTGTTTCGGTACAAATGGCCTTGTTTGAAACCTCTACTCAGGATGTTGTCAATCAGATAATGAAAGAAAGTGATAATCTGAATGCGCAGGCTTTGCTTTGTCGCCTGGGTGCACAAAGCACCGGAAAGAAGAGGATTTCGGATGAAGACGGACTCTCTGCTATCCGTAAACAAGTAAAAGCTTTGGGTGAGGACGTTGGTCGCTATAATCTGGCGGATGGTTGCGGACTTTCTAATTATAACTATATTTCTCCGGACCTGCTGGTTTCTTTTTTGAAGTTTGCCTATTCCCGTACGGATGTTTTTCAGAAATTATATAAGGCTTTGCCTATTGGTGGAGTAGATGGAACATTAAAGTATCGTATGAAACGCGGAACTCCTTCTTATAAGAATGTACATGCCAAGACAGGTTCTTTTACAGCTATTAATTGTCTGGCGGGTTATTTGCGTATGGCAAACGGACATGAGGTTGCTTTTGCCATTATGAATCAAAATGTTCTTTCGGGAGCTAAGGCGCGTGCTTTCCAGGATGCGGTATGCGATGAAGTGATTAGAGGAAGATAAAGTAGGTTATTAATGTGATTAATTTGTAAGGGTTTCGACTGATATAGGAAACGACAGTATAACAAATAAGAAATACAATTAAAATGAAAGGAATGATTGATGTATTGAGGAGTGTTTGGCAAAAGCTTATGGGAAATGAATTTACTCGTTGGTTGGTCTATATAGGTATTGTTGCTTTCTTTTTTTTGTATTATGTATAATGTAGGAAAAATGTTGGGCAGTTGGATTGCTGCATAATGACTTTTGTAGAAAATATAAACGGGGGCTTGCTATTTGTATGGTAGCAAGCCCCCGTTTTTTAAAGCATTTACTTGTACTGTGCCCAGTCTACGTTTTGCATATTTCCGCTTTTGGCAAGTTCTGCATGCATAGCCAGTGCAGCACGTGCAGCTTGCGGAGTCTGAGACTTACCATCGGTTAGTTTCAGGTAATCCCAGAGGATATTCTTGTAATCCGGGTGAACGCAGTTTTCAATGATTGTCTGTGTGCGTTCTTTCGGACTCTTGCCACGCAAGTCAGCAACACCTTGTTCGGTAATGATGATGTTGACGTCATGCTCTGTGTGGTCATGGTGAGATACCATCGGAACAATAGCACTGATTTTGCCTTCCTTGGCAACGGACGGACAAGTAAAGATGGAGATATAAGCATTACGTGTGAAGTCACCGCTTCCACCGATACCATTCATCATCTTCGTACCGCCGATATGCGTAGAGTTAACGTTTCCGTAGAGGTCAGCCTCGATAGCTGTGTTGATGGAGATAACTCCTAAACGGCGAACGACTTCGGGATTGTTGGAGATTTCCGACGGACGGAGTACCAGTTTATCACGGAAGAAATCCATATCGTCATAAATGCCTTGCAGGCAGTCGTTAGTTACAGTTAGTGAGCAAGCGCTACCGAATTTCACACGACCATCGCGAATCAGTCCGATTACGGAGTTCTGAATCACTTCTGTGTACATTTCGAATGCCGGAATCGTTTTATCGCGTCCCAGTGCGCCGAGCACAGCGTTGGCAATGTTACCTACACCGGATTGCAGCGGTAAGAATGTTGACGGGATAATACCACGCTTCATGTCCGCAGCCAGGAAGTCGGCTACATTCTGGCCAATCTTGTCAGTCAACGGATCGGCATCAGCAAAGCCGCGTGCTTCATCCGGCCGGTTGGTTTCTACTATACCTACAATTTTTTTCGGGTCTACCTGAATATACGGCTGACCGATGCGATCGCTCGGTTTGTAGATAGGAATTTCGCGGCGGTAAGGCGGATCAAGCGGTTCGTATACATCGTGCAGACCCATAGCACTCTTGCTGTGAGCAGCATTCAGTTCCACGATGATCTGGTCGGCAAGGCGGCAAACTGTAGGAGCGATACCACCGGCTGCAGTCAGGTAGATTTTACCATCGGGAGTCACTTCACAAGCTTCGATGATGGCAATGTTCACTTTGCCCATGAAACCGTAACGAACTTCCTGTGCCATCTGTGACAAGTGGATGTCGTTATAAGCGATTTCTCCGCTGTTCACAGCTTTACGGAAATCAGAATTAGTTGTGTAAGGAGCACGGTAGCGGATAGCTTTGGCACGTGAAAGTACGCCGTCGCAGGAGTCACCTGTAGAAGCACCGGTAAAGATGCCTATCTGAAAGGGATTTCCTTTTGCATGTTCTGCTTCTGCTATTTTTGCTAATTCAGCCGTAACGGCTTTGGCTGTTCCTGCGGGAGTAAATCCGCTCAAGCCGATGTTGTAGCCATGTTTAATCAGGCTTGCAGCTTCCGCTGCCGAGATGTAATTAAATGCCATAATGTATTTAGTTATTTTTTCTGTGTGAAAATTCGTAAGTTACCGGAAGAATTACTCTCAACTCTTCATTTTCAACTCTTAACTCTCCGTTTGTTAATACTTTCGTTGTAGTATTTCCGACCAGATAATAGCTTTTCGTGCCTCTTCTGCCGAATGGATCGCATATTCGGAGTCAGTTTCGGGCTTTTGCTGTATGGATGGAGGAGGAGAAGTCTTCTGTTTCGGCGGAGCCGTGACAGGTTTGGGGGATGTATTTGCAGAATCTCCTCCAAAAATATGTTTTGAAGCAGAGAATTGATATTCTTCTTTTGCTGTAGCAACAGGCTTCGGTTCTGGTTGGGGACCTTCGGGGATATATCCGCCATAAGCCTCTCCCCAGCCTTCGGGAATGGGCAATGCGTCATCGTCAAAATCCGTATCCGGCATGGGCATAGCGGGGTTGCTGTCAGCGTTCTTTTTTTTGCTTCTTTCTTGAATTGCTTGACAATTCCAATAACGATTATGCCTGTGATTAACAGAAGCTGTAATATGCCATCCATACTCATTTAAGTTTTTCACCGCTAAAGGTAACTAAATTATCTGAATTACAGCCTATTTTTGGACATGAAAAAAGGGTAGCTTCACAGCTCCCCTTATTTTTTTTAACCTAAACCTTAACTATGAAAAAATCTAATATTTCTTTCATTACGCAAATTTGTGAAATAAATCGCTTTACGCCAAACATCTACCTCGAAAATGTTTAGTCTCTTAACATTAATTATCAGAAACGCCTCATTTTCTAACTATTGAGTGTTATTTTTCCTCATTTCATCTGTAAATTAGTGTCGAAGGCGTATCTTTGCAGTCGAAATAAAAAAAGAAATTATGGAAAATGTAACGGGAGCAGACTTTAAATCTGCAACTGCTGATGACAACAAGAAGTTGTTCATCGAAACCTATGGCTGCCAGATGAATGTGGCAGACAGTGAAGTAATTGCCTCTGTGATGCAGATGGCGGGATACTCAACGGCAGATACGTTGGAAGAAGCGGATGCGGTGTTTATGAACACTTGTTCCATCCGTGACAATGCCGAACAGAAAATCCTGAATCGTTTGGAATTTTTCTATTCGCTTAAGAAGAAGAAACGCAATCTGATAGTGGGAGTATTGGGGTGCATGGCCGAGCGGGTAAAGGATGATTTGATAACGAATCATCATGTCGACTTGGTGGTAGGGCCTGATGCTTATCTCACTCTTCCTGATCTGGTTGCAGCTGTAGAGGCAGGCGAGAAAGCTATCAATGTGGAGCTTTCTACTACCGAAACTTACCGGGATGTGATCCCTTCGCGCATTTGTGGAAACCACATTTCAGGTTTTGTGTCCATTATGCGTGGATGTAATAACTTCTGTACGTATTGTATCGTTCCTTATACCCGTGGGCGGGAGCGTAGTCGTGATGTGGAAAGCATCCTTAACGAAGTATCCGACCTCGTGGCTAAAGGTTATAAGGAAGTCACCCTATTGGGGCAAAACGTAAATTCCTACCGTTTTGAGAAACCGGATGGAGAGGTTGTATCTTTCCCTATGTTGCTCCGTACTGTAGCCGAGGCTGCGCCGGGAGTGCGTGTCCGTTTCACTACTTCGCACCCTAAAGATATGAGTGACGAAACGCTGGAAGTCATTGCACAAGTTCCCAATGTATGCAAGCATATCCACCTGCCGGTGCAGAGTGGAAGTTCCCGTATCTTAAAGCTGATGAATCGCAAGTATACTCGTGAGTGGTATTTGGATCGCGTAGATGCTATTCACCGTATCATCCCCGATTGTGGCTTGTCCGCAGATATATTTTCCGGTTTCCATTCCGAAACGGAGGAAGATCACCAGCTTTCCCTTTCCCTGATGGAAGTATGTGGTTACGATTCGGCTTTCATGTTTAAATATTCCGAGCGTCCGGGTACGTACGCTTCCAAGCATTTGCCGGATGATGTGCCCGAAGAAGTGAAGATACGCCGGTTGAATGAGATTATTGCTTTGCAGAATCGTCTTTCTGCCGAGTCTAATGCCCGTTGCATCGGCAAGACTTATGAAGTCTTGGTAGAAGGAGTTTCCAAACGTTCCCGCGAGCAGCTTGTAGGACGTACGGAGCAAAATCGGGCGGTAGTATTCGACCGTGGTACACACCGTATTGGTGATTTTGTAACGGTAAAGATTACCGAAGCCAGTTCCGCGACGCTGAAGGGAGAAGAGGTGAAGTAATTACTTTGAATATATTTGCTTGATATATAATCTTTTCACTCGTGTCCTGAAAAGCTCGGGTGTACGAGTGAAAAGAAAATTTCCCTATTGCTGTTTAGTATAAAAATCCAAATAACCAGAGGGGTATTCGTTTTCCTGTTCCATATTCTACATCATCTATTGCCAGATAACTGTCGGGCAGGTCTTTTATTTGTTCAAAGGTCTTTGTTTTGCCTCCCACTTCAAATGTATAAGTATCGTCTATCCGAAAATCTCCTTGTCCCGAGAAAGCTATTTCGTGGCGTGATTTCAATTGATTGGCAAAAAAAGTCTCCCGGACGTTTCCAATATCGGAAGCTGCAGAGAGCGCATACATCAGATTGGTATTTTCCAAATATACCTTTTCCGGTTTGGCTAGTTGTTGCATATTGCTCTTACCGGAATAGAGCATGATGAGCAATGCAGCCCGTTCCAATATCTGAAACATACGTGCTACCGACTGGCGGGTCGTTTCTATACTTTCTCCTACCTTAGTCATATTGGAGGTGAACGGGACCATTTGTGAAACAATCACCAGCAGCCGTTTCATTTTCCTGATAGAAACATATTCCACTTTTTCTACTGCCGGTAAGTCGTTTTCAAGGATTGTAGTGATAACCTGCTGTAAACGGAGCGGATAGGAAGCCGGTGCTTCTTTATAAAAAGGATAATAGCCATGTCGCAGATACTCTTCGAACAGTGGAATTATGGTAACTTTTGACACGATGTTGGCACTGATGTCTATATGCCCTTTCAGTATATCTTCCAGTGTCAGGGATGGGAAATTTCCTTTGTCTTCAAATTTAATGAATTCCCTGAATGAAAGTCCTTGTAGTGTATAGAATATGCATCTGCGAGACAGATCTGCTATGGAAAAATCTATTTGTAACAAGGATGATCCTGTGAAGATGATATGTAATTCAGGATAGCGGTCGTATATATTTTTCAATTCTTGTATCCAATTATTGTATGGATAGCGATGCACTTCATCAACAAACAAATGCGTTCCACCATGAAGGATGTGGTATTCTGCTAAATCTATAAGTCGGTGTTCGGTAAACCATAAATCATCTAGAGAGATATAGATGGCTTGTTCGCTTTTTGAAAATACTTTTTTGATGCGTTGTAACATTAAAGTTGTTTTTCCTACGCCACGTGCACCTTTTACACAAATCATTCGTGATGACCAATCTATGGTGTCATATAGGTAGCGGATATGAGACAAACTAACTGAATTGACCAAACGTGATGAATTGATATAAATGTCTGTTATTTCCATAATGATACAATTTTGTAGAAGCAAAGGTAGAAAATGTTTTTTATAAAACACGTTTTATTCAGAAAAACGTGTTTTATAGATAACGCTTTCATTGAAAATGTAGCTTTCGTAACTTATTTTTCAATAAAAGAGGGAAGCTGCCGGAGAATTTATCCCTGTTCAACTTCCCTTCTCTTTTTCAGTTCCGGTTCAGTTCCGGCTACTTGCCGTCAGTTTATCCCAACGGATCGTCTTCTATGCCTCCATCGCCTGAGCCACCACCTTCGGAACCTCCATTTGCCGGAGTGTCCTGCAGGCATACGCTGTTAGAGACATTTGTAACATCTTCATTGCAAAAACCGAGGTAAACGGCCAGTGCATCGTCGTTCCAGTTGGCGGGGAGTTTCAGCTCTGCTTTGGCATCGGCGCGTGTGGCTGCCGCTATGTCGTAAACGGCCATCTCTCTATCCTTGTTGTATGCCAGTAGCATAGCTGCGTCTTTGGTGGTTGCATCCCCCATTCCGCTATTGTCTGTCCAGACGAAGGCGGCTTTACTGTCGCTTACTGTTACTGTAGCATCCAATGCGGGCATCAGACTGCCGCGTGTCACCAGAGCTTTGTTGTAATCAATCGATACATTTTCTCCATCATTCTTCGTTGCATGTTTCAGAATATATGATACAGCTGCATTGAATGCTGATTGCTGTCTGGAATACTCTTTATACCCAAAACGAATGAAAGGTGTCATAGTCTTTACGAAATTGATAGTTGTTGCAAATTTAGATCGTTGATCCTGCTGCTTTTCTGTGCGTGGATTACTGATGCTTACTGCCAATGCTCTCATGTAGTGTACTGACTTCCATGTGCTTCCTACTACTGTTCCTACTTTTCCTGAGAATCCTCCGAGGATTCCTTGCTTAATTGTTCCCATAATTTTTCTTTTTTGTGTTGTAAATAATTAATTTTTCTGTGTGAACTTGCTAAAAGATCTCTGCAGCAATCTTCGTCGTGTTGTTCAGTATGCAACGGTGTTTTGTTTTCGTTGCGTTGGCAAAGGTATGGGAAAATTTCTTTTTGGGCCTTCAATTTTGGGCAAAAGTCTTCATGAATTTCTTTTTTAATTTATAATTTAGTTATAATCAGTATGTTGTATTTGGCTTTTGTGATTTTTTAGATGATTCTTATTTGATATGTATGGTGTGTTGGGTTTCAAATGTGCTTGCTAAAGGGTAGATAATTCTTGATTTAGTATTTATCCGGTTTTGGTCAATTTTTCTTCTGCTTCTTACCAACTCCGTGTCATCTCCGTATCTATACGAGGATTTAGAGACTGGAGTTGGTGTGGAGTTGGTGTGAACCAGATACGGAGTTGGTACGGGGAGGGTTAATATTGGTAATTTTTTCTTTTTCAACTTTTATTCTTTTATTTTCTGATGTTTGACATTATTAATTTGAAAGTTCTATCTTTGTGCTACAAACTATAATAATATGGCGGATACAATGAAAAACAACATAACTTTAATGTTCCTTTCGATTATTTTTTCTGATAGCTTGCAGTGAGCAACAGAGTGATAACAAGCAGTTGATATTAGTGGATTCTCTTATGCAATCACAGCTAGACAGTGCATTGAATATCTTACGGGGCATTTCAATGGAGAATTTTGCTACACAGGTTGATAGTGCTTATTATTCGCTATTGTTGACACAGGCAAGGGATAAGAATTATATTGTGCAGACAGATGATTCGTTGATACGCTATGCTGTGGCATATTACGATAAAACTAATGATGTGCGTATGCAGGCAAAGGCACATTATTATTGGGGATGTGTGTATAGGGATATGAATCGGCAGGCAGAAGCATTCAGAGAATTCCTTATTGCAGCACCTTTGATGGAGAAAGCTAAAGAAAAGAGGCAATTGGGATTGGTGTACAATAATATAGGATTTATCTATAAGGTACAGGATTTTAATGAAAAAGCAGATTCTATCTATCGGTTGATGGAAGTAATTGCTCAGGAGGTGAAGGACACTGCTCTTTGGTCAGAAGCTTTGTCCAGGCAGGCTTCTATTGATATAACAAAAGGGGAGGAGTATTTTCCTATTGCAGAGCAGAAATTATCTGATGCTTTTGTGGCAGTAGATAGAGTGGGGAATAATGGTCTGAAAGCTAATATTTCAGCTTCACTCAGTAATTTGTACAGTCGGATGGATGAGGGAGAAAAGGCTTTGTATTATGCAAAGCTGACTCTTTCCTTGCGGAGAGACACGGCACGGGCTTATCATACTTTTTTTATTTTAGGAAATGCTTATTATAAATGTAGACAGTATGATTCTGCTACTTTCTATATAAATAAAAGTTTGGTAAGCAGAGATTATGGAAGAAAGGTAGATGCTTACATGCGTTTGGCAGACATCGCAATGATTCAGGGAGATACTGCTTTATCCGTAGAACTGGAGAGGAACAGTTCTGCCTATAAAGATAGCTTATATAAATTTCGCCGGAGTGTAGTTGTTAGCGAAATGATTGAAGTGGAAACTGATGTGCAGACAATGTTTCAAAAACTATATTATGAAGATCTGTTAAATACATACTTGTGTATCTATATACCGGTGGTAGTAATAATTGTTGTAGTTACTTTTTTTTTCTATATAAACGATATCAAAGAAAAAATGATTTATTGCAAAAGGACAAGCAACAATTGGAAAAGGTCAATCAGGATTTGAGCCAACATTCTACTAATTTACAGGCTGATATAGCGGAAAAGGATTTGGAAATTGAAGGCTTGAAAAAGGAATTAGCTTCACATCAAATTGACGAGGAACAAAGAAAAAAAATACAGGCAGAACTGAACGAGATGATTTTGAAGCGAGGAACTTTAGCAAAGGAGGCTTTTCTACACTCACCACTCTACGAAAAAATGCAGGTTATTATTAAAGATTGTCAGGATAGAGATGAATCTAATGAAGAAATAAGTGATCAGGAATGGCAGGAATTTGTTGCCGGAATGGATATGCAATGGAATAATGCCATAACGGATCTTTGCGTAAAGTACCAGTTAGCTAAAGAAGAACTTCATTTGGTGTGTTTAAGATTGGCAGGCTTTCCATTTTCCCATTTAGAATACTTATTGCACCTTTCCAGAAGAACACTCTATCGAAAGAAAAATGCTTTGCTTAAGCGGATGGGTGCTGAGCAAAATTGTGAATTTGAGGACATTTTGCAAAAAAAAATAGGTGATGGCACACTTGTGACACACTTTGTTTGCACAGACTTTCGTAATTTAGCTACCATAAAACAAAAGTCTGATGCATATGAAAAAGGTATTATTCATTTTATTTTCATTTTTGTCTTTTACTATTTCGATAAACGCACAGTTTATCTCTGGTAATACGGAGATAATGCTTACACAAAAGGATGGAGATAGAAATCCACCTGGACAGATTGGTGATGTGAGTCCGGAAAATGCTCCTCAAACTCGTAGTGTTATTTCCCAACCTGTGTGTGCTTACTTATATAATAAGGTGGTAACAGTTGATTTTCAAGCAGTATTCTCCGCTGTTACAGTCTCTGTTGTTAATAAAACTAGCGGAGAAGCGGTTTATTCAGAGGTGTTTGTTGATCCTACAAGCTTTTCTATTGATTTGAACGGAAAAGATACCGGAGAGTATATAATAGAAATTGTTTCTGATGAAATGATGTTAGAAGGCGATTTTAAGTTATAGCTACTTTAGAATGACCTTCTTGAATAAAATACTAACCGTTACTTTGAGCAAATATTACAGAAAGGAGGTTTTGGATATTTGTTTTCGTCTACCTATTAATTACTTAAAAAAAGAAAAACCATGAAAACTTTGAAATTGAATTCTTTTGAAAGTTATAAGTTGGAAAGAAAAGCTGTGAGACAAATTTTAGGTGGTGCAACATGTG
>Ga0192242_10154_pt1 | contig 32633 bp, 23 predicted proteins | sample Koala_Koa27_J3_FD_131235 | JGI IMG/M metagenome (GOLD analysis project Ga0192242, IMG submission 131235) | Enriched cells from koala feces incubated with labeled cellulose particles, San Francisco Zoo, California, United States - Koala_Koa2-7_J3 ...
GCTGTTTTGACTAAGAATAATGTAGGTAAGGCAATTGCTATCGTTTTGGATGGCTATGTATATAGTGCTCCGAATGTAAACGGTGAAATCACCGGCGGACATTCTCAGATTACCGGTAACTTTACTCCGGAAGTAACCAAGGACTTAGCTAACGTATTGAAGTCTGGTAAGATGCCGGCTCCTGCCCGTATCGTTCAGGAAGACATCGTTGGTCCGTCACTGGGTCAGGAGTCTATCAACCAAGGTATTATTTCATTCGTTGTGGCATTGATCTTGTTGATGATCTATATGTGCGCTATGTACGGATTGATTCCGGGTATGGTTGCTAACTGTGCTTTGATTGTCAATTTCTTCTTTACATTGGGTATCCTTACTTCATTCCAGGCTGCATTGACTATGTCGGGTATTGCCGGTATGGTGTTGTCACTGGGTATGGCGGTGGATGCTAATGTATTGATCTATGAGCGTACAAAAGAAGAACTGAGAGCAGGTAAGACTGTAAAAGCTGCTTTGGCAGACGGTTACTCTAATGCGTTCTCTGCAATCTTCGACTCTAACTTGACATCAATTATCACCGGTATCATCCTGTTTTACTTCGGTACAGGTCCTATCCGTGGTTTTGCCACTACTTTGATCATCGGTATCCTCTGTTCATTCTTCTCTGCTGTGTTCTTGACACGTATTGTTTATGAACACTTCATGAATAAAGATAAATGGTTGGGTCTTACTTTCACTACAGGTATCTCAAAGAACCTGATGCAGAATGTGAACTACAACTTCATGGGAATGATGAAGCGTTCATTCTCTATATTTGGTGCATTGATCGTTGTCTGCATCATTTCATTCTTCATCCGTGGTTTGGCACAGAGCATTGACTTCACCGGTGGACGTAACTTTGTTGTTCAGTTTGAACAGCAGGTAGAGCCGGAAACAGTACGCGACCTGTTGAAACAGAAGATTACAGATGATAATGTACAGGCTATCGCTTTGGGTACAGATAAGAAAACTATCCGTATCACTACCAACTACCGTATTACTGAAGATTCTCCTACTATTGACTCTGAAATTGAAGAATTCCTGTATCATTCTTTGAAAGACGGTAATTTGCTGGGCGAAGGTACTACGCTGGATGTATTTATCGACCGCGATAACCGTGCAGGTGGTTCTATCATCAGTTCTCAGAAGGTAGGTCCTAGTATTGCCGACGATATCAAGACTTCAGCTATCTGGTCTGTATTGTTCGCGTTGATAGCTATCGGTTTGTATATCCTGTTGCGTTTCCGCAATGTGGCATATAGTGTGGGTGCAACTGTTGCATTGGCTGTGGATACCGTTTTGATTATCGGTGCTTACTCTTTGTGTTATGGTTGGGTTCCGTTCTCACTGGAAATAGACCAGACATTCATTGGTGCTATTTTGACCGCTATCGGTTACTCTATCAATGATAAGGTGGTAATCTTCGACCGTATCCGTGAGTTCTTCGGTTTGTATCCTAAACGTAATCGTATGCATTTGTTCAATGACTCACTGAATACCACTTTGGCACGTACCATCAATACTTCATTAAGTACATTGATTGTATTGTTGTGTATCTTCGTATTGGGTGGTGACAGTATCCGTAGCTTCGCCTTCGCAATGATTCTGGGTGTTGTTATCGGTACATTGACTTCTATCTTCATCGCTGCTCCTATTGCTTATTTGACTATGGGTAATAAGATGCCGGAAGAGGCTAAGGCATAAACGAAGAATTATAGATTAAAATATATAAATAAAAAAAAGGAAGGTTTCCAATAGGAAGCCTTCCTTTTTTTATTAGGTATCTATTGTTTTTGCATCGGTCTAATTTATCCGACATTTAGCGGAGATTACCTTATTTATATATTTCATCAATAGCTGCTACAGTTTCATCAATCTGTTTTAAATAGCTTCCGTATATTTGTTCCGGGTGATCGTGCATGTCTGCTATTACTCTGAGTGCCTGAACACCTCCCGGAAATCTGAAAAGGATATTCCATAATTCTGCAGGGGAATAACTTCCATTCTTGTCAAAAAAGTCTAGAGCTTCCGCTTGCTCAGTTAGTCTTCTTATATATTCTATTTTGGTATCTGTAAAATCATCGAATGTAACAAATGCAGCATTCATATCCTTATATGCCTTAATGATTTGGGTGGTAAGCTCCTTGTCTTTGATGGCAGGCATGAGAGAAGAAGTCTTGAGCATTTCCATTGCATCATTAGTATAGAGAAATCCTTGTTGCCATAAATTAAAGTTGCAGTACTTTTCTAAAGAGTCCGGCGATGCTTTGCTCAGGCTGTCTTTGTATTGAAGCAGATAGAGAGCACCCCGTTGCTGGAACACTTCATCTATCATCATATCCTTTATATATTCCCGGTTGATTAACATTTCATTTTTCACTAAGAATAATGCTTTTTTGACTTCATTATCTGTTTTGCGTGTTTCTATCCAGTCACTACCGGCAAAGGTCAGGATGATACCCAAGACTACTGCTGTGAAATTGCAGATAAAATCACCCATCCGTCTTTTAAAGGTGGGTTGGCGCATAATTTGTTTCAGTTCGTTCTTCATTGTTTTATTTGTGATTATCGGGGTTACATCAATGCTTTTCGCTAGTCGGATGAGGTTTCTACCTGGCAACCCTCCCCGACGTATTTCCCTGCATCAGACTTTCCACTTCCTCCACGGTCACTTGATTGAAATCACCATAGACTGTGTTTTTCAGAGCGGAAGCGGCAAGAGCATACTCCAGCGTTTTCTGGTCATCATCGGGATAGGTCAGCAGACCATAAATCATGCCGCCCACAAAGGCGTCGCCTGCGCCTACGCGGTCCACTTCATGAACTATATCATAGATTCCCGTATGCTTTAATGTTCCATCTGCATAGAGGATGGCTGCCAGCAGATTGTGGTTGGAGGTAATTGTATTGCGCAATTCCAGAAATACTTTTCGGCAACGCGGTACCAATTCCGAGACTTTCTGCCCGAATGCCTCAAAGCCGGGTAAATCCAGAGGATACGAAGTGTCCACCGCTTTGAATCCTACCGGCGAAATTCCGAAAATCTCTTTGTATTCAGGTTCTGCACCAAAGATTACATCACTATATTGCACCAGTGGCAACATCACTTCAGAAGCTGTGCGCCCATAATTCCATAATTTCTTGCGGAAATTTAAATCACAAGAAATGGTCAGCCCCATGCGGTCTGCTATTTGCAGGGCTTCCATACAAGCATCCGCCCCTTCCTGTGATAAGGAAGCAGCTATGCCCGACCAATGAAACCAACCGGCATCGGCAAATATCTTTTCCCAGTCTATCATGCCGGGGCGGAGGGTGGCAAAAGAAGAACCCTCGCGGTCATACACCACATTGGAGTTACGGAATGCCGCACCGCTTTCCAGAAAATAAAGCCCCATACGTTTTCCACCATAGACAATCCCTTCCGTACCCAATCCGTTGGCACGGAGCGTATCTACACAGGCTTGTGCCATAGCATTATCCGGCAGGCGGGTGACAAATTCCGTAGGGATGCCAAAGTTTGCCAGTGACACGGCTACATTTGCCTCGCTGCCGCCATAAGTGGCGATAAATTCATTAGTTTGAGAGAAACGGCGGAAATTGGGGGCGGTAAGTCTCAGCATCACCTCTCCGAAGGTGACGACTTTCTTCTTCGTTGCAATTGGTCTTGCGTTCATAACTCGTCTTTTGATTCATATATTAAACAACAACGAATATACGACCAAAATTCCATATAAATGCAAGATTAACATAAAAATAGCCCCCGCACGCAAAGTTCCATACACCGTAGGGGCGGAATGCTTCCGCCCGGATACATCCACGAATATACCATTCGGAAAGTATTCGGGCGGATTCAATCCGCCCCTACAGTAGAGAGAAAAGTATCTTTATTTACCGAATCGTACTTTCAGCTTACTCAGCATATCCTGCGTCATGGTATCCAGATCATATTCCGGCTTCCATCCCCATTCTTCGCGGGCACAAGTATCATCCAGTGAGTTAGGCCATGACTCGGCAATAGCCTGGCGCAGAGGGTCTACATTGTATTCCATCTGGAACTCGGGCATATACTTCTTTATATTATTAAAGATGATTTCGGGATCAAAACTCATAGAAGCAATATTGAATGAGTTGCGGTGAACCAGTTTGTCCGGATTAGCTTCCATAATTTCAATAGCGGCACGCAGACCATCGGGCATATACATCATATCCATAAATGTATTGGCGGCGATGGGGCATTCAAACTTTTCCCCTTTTACGGCCGAGTAGTAGATGTCTACAGCATAGTCGGTAGTTCCTCCACTCGGAGGAGTTACATACGAAATCAATCCCGGGAAACGTACCGAACGGGTATCTACTCCGAAACGGATGTTGTAATAGTCACTCAGCAATTCGCCGGAAACCTTGGTTACGCCATACATGGTGCGCGGATTGCGGATAGTGTCCTGCGGAGTCTTGTCTTTAGGAGTGTTATTGCCGAATACGCCGATAGAACTAGGAGTGAAAACGGCGCATTTCATTTCGCGTGCCACTTCCAACACATTGAAAAGCCCGCCCATACCGATTTTCCAGGCAAGCTGGGGTTTTGCTTCGGCTACAGCCGAGAGCAAAGCGGCAAGATTGTAGATGGTATCAATGTTGTACTTTGATACTGTTTCGGCAATCTGTTGCTCGTTGGTAATATCTACGATAGCACAGGGACCTGATTCTTTCAATTCCCCTTTAGGTTCTGCACCGGGAATATAACCGGCTACAATGTTACCATTGTAAATACCCCTCAACTTCATTGTTAGTTCGGAACCGATTTGACCGGTAGAACCGATGATCAATACATTTTTCATAGTCTATAATTTGCTTTAAAGTTTACTTTTGGAAACAAAGATAGATAGAAAGGTTCATATTTTATCAAATTTTTCCCTATTATTTTATCGATTATCAAAAAAAAATAAGAACTTTGTCAAGTGTGACCGAATTTTAAACTTAAATTATATACTTAATAAAAAAGAACAAAGCTATGTACGGTAAAATGAAAGATTTCCTTGCGCAGGAATTGGCTGATATCAAAGCAGCCGGGTTGTATAAGAATGAACGTATTATTACTACCCCTCAAAAAGCGGATATTAAGGTGAACGGTGGTGATGAAGTATTGAACTTCTGTGCCAACAACTACTTGGGACTGTCTAATAATGAGCGCCTGATAAAAGGGGCTAAAGAGGCAATGGACACACATGGCTTCGGTATGTCTTCCGTGCGTTTTATCTGTGGAACACAAGATTTGCACAAGCAACTGGAAGCTGCCATTTCCGATTATTTTCAGACTGAAGATACCATATTATATGCTGCTTGCTTTGATGCCAATGGCGGTCTGTTCGAGACTTTGTTCACAGAACAGGATGCTATCATCTCTGACGCATTGAACCATGCTTCTATTATTGACGGTGTGCGTTTGTGCAAGGCAAAACGTTATCGCTATGCCAATGCGGATATGGCGGATTTGGAACGTTGCCTACAGGAAGCTCAGGCACAGCGCCACCGCATTATTGCTACGGACGGTGTTTTCTCTATGGATGGTAATGTGGCTCCGCTGGATAAGATTTGCGAACTGGCAGAGAAATATGATGCATTGGTAATGGTAGATGAATCTCACTCTGCCGGAGTGGTAGGCCCTACGGGTCACGGTGTGGCAGAGCAATTCAATGCTTATGGCCGTGTAGACATCTTTACCGGTACGCTGGGTAAGGCATTTGGTGGTGCTATGGGTGGATTTACTACCGGAAAGAAAGAAATTATTGATATGTTGCGCCAGCGTTCCCGTCCTTATCTGTTCTCTAACTCGGTGGCTCCTGCCATTATCGGTGCCAGCCTGGAGATGTTCAAGATGCTGAAGGAAAGTGATGCACTGCATACCAAACTGATGGACAATGTTACTTACTTCCGTGACAAGATGTTGGCTGCCGGTTTTGACATCAAGCCCACTCAGAGTGCCATTTGCGCCGTGATGCTGTATGATGCCAAGTTATCTCAGGATTTTGCTGCCCGCATGCAGGACGAAGGCATTTATGTTACCGGTTTCTATTATCCGGTTGTGCCTAAAGATCAGGCGCGTATCCGCGTACAGCTTTCTGCCGGACATGAAAAAGCACATTTGGATAAAGCGATTGCTGCCTTTATAAAGGTGGGCAAAGAGCTGGGAGTGATTAAATAAACTCTATATTTTTCCCTAAAAGAGGGGGCAGAAGGCATAAACTTAGTTTCATTATTATGCTTCTGTCCCCTTTTATTCATTTGTATAAGTAGCCTCGAGGGGAATCGAACCCCTATCTAAAGTTTAGGAAACTTCTATTCTATCCGTTGAACTACAAGGCCATTTCGAGTGCAAAGGTAGTCCTTTTTGTTAAAACAGCAAGTTGTAAGAATGAAAAATCTGAGAAATAGGGGAATATTCTTGTCTTATTGGTATTACTGTTCGGGAGGATTCAATCCGCCTCTATGGGCAAAGAGGGGAAGGGTATGAACGATATGTAGAAAAGAACCACTCATAAATGAGCAAGAATTACTGAATTCTCTCCTAAAACTTTCATGTTGTTCATAAAACATGGATAAAAATAATAAACTGTTAATATTCTATTCTCCCGGCCTGTGACAGATTGCTAGAAATATATGCTCTTAAACAGGTATTTATTGCCCCCTTTTCTTAGTCTAAGAACTAATATTCACTTAATTTTGTGCACTTTGTTATTCATACAGAGATTAAGGGCGGAATATTTTGTCCTTTCACAGAACTTTCCGACCTTTGCAAGCAGTGAAATTTTGTAACCCTAAATAATAAGTTATGGCAGATGAAATGATAGTCAAGGAATTGGACCAGGTGGCGGTTCGTTTCTCAGGCGACTCAGGCGATGGTATGCAGTTGGCCGGAAATATCTTTTCTAATATTTCGGCTACAGTGGGAAATGATATCAGTACATTCCCCGATTACCCGGCGGATATACGCGCCCCGCAAGGCTCGTTGACCGGTGTCTCAGGTTTCCAGGTGCATATTGGTGCGGGGAAGGTATTTACCCCGGGCGACAAATGCGACGTGCTGGTCGCAATGAATGCCGCTGCATTGAAAACACAATACAAATTTGCTAAGCCCACAGGCTGTATCATTATTGATACGGACTGTTTCCAAAAGTCTGATTTGGACAAGGCGGCTTTCAAGACAGACAACCCGATTGAAGAAATGGGCATCAAGAACGATGTGATTGCCGCTCCTATCTCGCAGATGGTGAAAGACTGTCTGGCTGATACGGGCATGGACAACAAATCGATGTTGAAATGCCGTAATATGTTTGCTCTGGGATTGGTGTGCTGGTTGTTCAACCGCGACCTGTCGATAGCTGAAAACTTCCTGCGCGAGAAATTTGCAAAGAAGCCGGCTATTGCCGAAGCAAATATCAAGGTGATCCACGCCGGATATGACTACGGACACAATACGCATGCTTCTGTAGATCATACCTATAAGGTGGAAACAAAAACAAAAGTTCCCGGAAAATATATGGATATCAGTGGAAACAAGGCTACAGCTTATGGTTTGATAGCTGCCGCCGAAAAGGCAGGTATGCGCCTGTTCCTAGGCTCTTATCCTATTACTCCGGCTACCGATATTCTGCACGAACTCTCTAAACACAAGTCACTGGGCGTAACCACGGTGCAGTGCGAAGATGAAATCTCGGGCTGTGCCACTGCCATCGGTGCTTCTTTTGCAGGCGCCCTTGCCGCTACTTCTACTTCCGGTCCCGGTGTTTGCCTGAAATCGGAAGCGATGAACCTGGCTGTTATCACCGAATTGCCTCTGGTGGTGGTGAATGTGCAGCGTGGCGGTCCGTCAACCGGTCTGCCCACCAAGTCGGAACAGACTGACTTGTTGCAGGCTTTGTTTGGCCGTAACGGTGAATCGCCCATGCCGGTGATTGCTGCCGCTTCGCCCACTCATTGTTTTGATGCGGCATACGATGCTTGTAAAATTGCTTTGGAGCACATGACTCCGGTGGTTCTGTTGACCGACGGATTCGTTGCCAACGGTTCCGGCGCATGGAAGTTGCCCGATTTGGCAAACTATCCCGCCATCAATCCGCCCTATGTCACTCCGGAGATGAAAGACAACTATACTCCGTATAAGCGTAATCCTGAAACGGGAGTCCGTTACTGGGCATTGCCGGGACAGGAAGGTTATATGCATATCTTGGGCGGTTTGGAAAAAGACACCAATACGGGTGCTATCTCTACCGATCCCGAAAACCATAATTTGATGTGCCACCTGCGTGCCGAAAAGGTTGCTAAGATTCCTGTACCCGATGTAAAGGTGCAAGGATGCGTAGATGATGCCGATTTGCTGATAGTAGGCTTTGGTGGAACTTACGGTCATTTATATTCAGCCATGGAAGAAATGAACCAGGCAGGCAAGAAGGTTGCTTTGGCACATTTCGTTCATTTGAATCCGCTGCCACAGAATACAGCGGAAGTACTGAAGAAATATAAGAAGGTGGTAGTGGCCGAGCAGAGCCTTGGCCAGTTTGCCGGATACCTGCGTATGAAAGTGGACGGATTTGTATCTTATCAGTTCAATGAAGTGAAGGGTCAGCCGTTTGTAGTCAGCGAGTTAGTTGATGCTTTCAACGATATTTTAAATAAGTAATAACCGTAAAGAAAGTAAGAACTATGAGCGAATATACAGCAAAAGATTTCAAAAAAGGACAACCTCGTTGGTGTCCGGGTTGCGGTGACTACTTTTTCTTGGCTTCGCTGCACAAAGCGATGGCCGAGTTGGGAATAGCTCCACATGATACTGCCGTTATTTCGGGTATCGGATGCTCCAGCCGTCTACCTTATTATATGAATACATATGCCATGCAGACCGTACACGGCCGTGCGGCAGCTATCTCTACAGGCTGCAAGGTGGCTAATCCGAAGATTACCGTTTGGCAGGTTTCGGGCGACGGCGATGGTTTGGCTATCGGTGGTAACCACTTTATACATGCAGTGCGCCGTAACATAGACCTGAATATGATTCTGCTGAATAACCGTATCTATGGTTTGACCAAAGGACAGTATTCTCCCACTTCTCCCCGTGGATTTGTCAGCAAATCATCTCCTTATGGCACTGTGGAAGATCCGTTCCATCCGGCAGAATTGTGCTTTGGCGCACGCGGACGTTTCTTTGCCCGTTCCGTAGCTACGGATGCTCCGGGTACGGTAGAGATTCTGAAGGCTGCTGCCAACCATAAAGGTGCTGCAGTGTGCGAGGTGCTTCAGAATTGTGTGATTTTCAATGACGGAACACATGAGTCTGTGTCTACCAAGGAAGGACGCGCCAAGAATGCGATTTATCTGGAACATGGCAAACCGATGTTGTTTGGCATGGACAAGGGATATGGACTGATGCAGGAAGGTTTCGGCCTGAAGGTGGTGAAACTGGGCGAGAACGGGGTAACGGAAAAGGATATCCTGGTTCATGATGCTCATTGCATGGATAATACCTTGCAGTTGAAGCTGGCATTGATGGAAGGTCCTGATTTCCCCATTGCACTGGGTGTAATTCGCGATGTGGAAGCACCTACTTATGACGACGCTGTTCATGAACAGATAGAAGAAGTAGCAGCAAAGAAGAAATATCATAATTTCCAGGAGTTGCTGATGACTAATGATATTTGGGAAGTGAAATAAGAAAGATTTAATTAGTGGTGAATGGTTAGTGATTAGTGGTGAATAGCTGCTGGTTGCTAACCATTTCTTTTATTGGGCTATCAAGTTGAGATTTCCATCGTAGGGGCGGAATATTTTCCGCCCGATAACATTCCGGATGGTGTATTTGTGGATGCATTCGGGCGGAAAATATTCCGCCCCTACGGTGGAATGCCTACAGTTTCTCTCCAAACGATAAATCTCCTGCATCTCCCAGTCCCGGAACGATATACTTATGTTCATTCAGGATAGGATCAATAGCGGCGCACCACAAAGTCACATCATTTTCGGGGAAAAGTTCTGCCATGTGGTTAACCCCTTCTTGGCTGGCAATGACGCAAGCCATTTGCAGTTTGGCCGGCCTGCCTTTTGTAAGGGAAGCCTTCCAAGCAAGTTCCATGCTTTCGCCTGTGGCAAGCATCGGGTCTACCAGCAGTAAAGTCTTGTCATTCAGTGACGGAGCGGCTATGTATTCAATGTGCATATCTACAATGCGATGTTCATCGTCTTTATAGAACCGGAAAGCGGAAACGAAAGCATTGTCGGCATGATCGAACATATTGAGGAACCCCGTGTGCAACGGCAATCCTGCACGGAAAACGGTGGCAATCACTATCTTGTCATCGTGTGTGCTGGCGGTGGCAGTGCCCAGCGGTGTTTGTACCTGTTTGGTGGAATAGGTCAGTTCTTTACTCATTTCGTATGCCATGATTTCTCCTATCCTTTCGATGTTGCGGCGGAAGCGCATACGGTCGTTTTGCACATCTACATCACGCAATTCTGCCACATACTTGTTCAGAAGCGAATTGCCTTCACTGAGATTGACGATTTTCATATCTATGTTTTTGTTATATTGTTGACTTTCACCTGCAAAGAAAAGAATAATTTCTAGATTTGTAAAGTACGAATTGCATTTTTGTTACACAAATATAAATATTAGGTTATTACGGAAATTTTTCTCTAATAACTTCTTTTTTTTAAAATAAAGCACTAATTTTGTAGCGCCTTAGACAAGGGGATGTTGAACAACATCTTCTTTCGGAATAGAGAGTAAAAACAACATTATACAATAACCAAATTAAATCATTTAAAAATGGCAAATTTAGATTTAAGCAAGTACGGTATTACCGACGTGAAGGAAATTCTACACAATCCTTCTTATGATGTGCTGTTCGCTGAAGAAACAAAACCTGAACTGGAAGGTTTTGAAAAAGGACAGGTAACTGAACTGGGTGCTGTAAACGTAATGACTGGTGTTTACACAGGTCGTTCTCCTAAAGATAAATTCTTCGTTAAGAATGAAGCTTCTGAAAACTCAGTATGGTGGACTTCTGACGAATACAAAAACGATAACAAACCTTGTACTGAAGAAGCTTGGGCTGACCTGAAGTCTAAAGCTGTTAAAGAATTGAGCGGCAAGCGTTTGTTTGTTGTTGATACTTTCTGTGGCGCTAACGCTGCAACTCGCATGAAAGTACGTTTCATCATGGAAGTAGCTTGGCAGGCACACTTCGTAACTAACATGTTCATCCGCCCTACTGCTGAAGAACTGGCTGCTTACGGAGAACCTGATTTCGTATGTTTCAACGCTTCTAAAGCAAAAGTTGACAACTACAAAGAACTGGGCTTGAACTCTGAAACTGCTACTGTTTTCAACTTGAAGACTAAAGAACAGGTTATCCTGAATACTTGGTACGGTGGTGAAATGAAGAAGGGTATGTTCTCTATCATGAACTACATGAACCCGCTTCGTGGTATCGCTTCTATGCACTGCTCTGCTAACACAAACATGGAAGGAACTAGCTCTGCTATCTTCTTCGGTTTGTCTGGTACAGGTAAGACTACTTTGTCTACTGACCCGAAACGTAAGTTGATCGGTGATGACGAACACGGATGGGATGACGAAGGTGTATTCAACTACGAAGGTGGTTGCTACGCTAAGGTTATCAACCTGGATAAAGAAAGCGAACCCGATATCTACGCTGCTATCAAACGTGATGCTTTGCTGGAAAACGTTACTGTTGCTGCTGACGGTAAGATTGATTTCGCTGATAAGAGCACTACTGAAAACACTCGTGTTTCTTATCCTATCTATCACATCGAAAACATCGTTAAACCTGTTTCTAAGGGTCCTCACGCTCAACAAGTTATTTTCTTGTCAGCTGACGCATTCGGTGTATTGCCTCCGGTATCTATCTTGAACCCTGAACAAGCTCAGTATTACTTCTTGTCTGGATTTACAGCTAAATTGGCTGGTACAGAACGTGGTATCACTGAGCCGACTCCTACATTCTCAGCTTGCTTCGGTGCTGCTTTCTTGAGCTTGCATCCTACAAAATATGCTGAAGAATTGGTTAAGAAGATGGAAAAGACCGGTGCTAAAGCATACTTGGTTAACACTGGTTGGAACGGTACAGGCAAGCGTATCTCTATCCGCGATACTCGTGGTATCATCGACGCTATCCTTGACGGTTCTATCGACAAAGCTCCTACTAAGACTATGCCTTACTTCGACTTTGTTGTTCCTACAGAATTGCCGGGTGTTGATCCTAAGATCCTTGATCCTCGCGATACTTATGCTGACGCTGCTCAGTGGGACGAAAAAGCTAAAGACTTGGCTGGCCGTTTCATCAAGAACTTCGCTAAGTTCACTGGTAACGAAGCTGGTAAGAAGCTGGTTACTGCTGGTCCGAAGTTGTAATCTGAATTTTACAGATTTAACATATAAAAGCGGTTCCTATACGGGAGCCGCTTTTTTTTATGCCTGAAAATGATTAGATTTGTTGCGAACCAAATAATAAATGCAAATGAAGTCATTGAGAATGATCTTGTTAGGTGCCGGTATACTGGCATTGTGTAGCTGCACTCCGCAGGGAGGCCAGCAAAAGGACACCGCTATGGATAGCGTTGCTGTGAATCAGGGAAATCCTGTAGTAGAAAACATTATGAGCCGCCGCAGTATACGAAAGTATAAGCCCGAGGCTGTGGAACGCGAAAAGATGCAAACCATTGTGGAATGCGGAATTAATGCACCCAACGGTATGAATAAACAGTCGTGGGAGGTACGCGTAGTGGATAATCCGGAATTTATCAATGGATTGACCGAGATCTTTAAGAAAGAGAATCCGAAGGCAGGTGAGCGTCCGGGATTCAAGAATATGTTTAATAATGCTCCTACAGTAGTGTTTATAGCCAATGATCCTAAACATGATCTATCTCGGGTAGATTGTGGCCTGCTGGGTGAGAATATGATGTTGTCGGCTTGGTCTATGGGTATTGGTTCTTGCTGTTTGGGTGGTCCTGTGCGTTTCATGAATTCGCCTGCTGCTGCCGAATATATGAAGCAATTAGGCTTTAGCGAAGGGTATGAGCTGCTTTATGCCATTGCGTTTGGTTATCCGGATGAAACTCCGGCTGCGAAGCCACGCGATACTTCGAAAGTGAAATTTGTGGATTGATGCAAATAAAAAAAATCCCGAAGGTCAGCCTTCGGGATTTTTTATATATAACAAGAGGTGAACTTGATTACTCTCTGTTTGATCTCTTGCGTTCCAATTCGTTCAGAATCACCTTACGCATACGCATACTCTTCGGAGTCACTTCCACGTATTCATCTTCCTTAATATATTCCAATGCTTCTTCCAATGAGAAGATAACCGGAGGAATGATACGGGCCTTGTCGTCTGTACCGGATGCGCGTGTATTGGTCAGTTTCTTTGATTTGGTAACGTTGATAACCAAGTCGTTTTCGTGAACATGTTCGCCCACTACCTGTCCTGCGTATACTTCGTCTTGCGGATAGATAAAGAACTTACCGCGATCCTGCAATTTGTCGATGGCGTAAGCAAAGGCTGTTCCAGCCTCCATGGCAATCATTGAACCGTTTGTGCGGCGTTCTATTTCGCCTTTATACGGCTGGTATTCTTTGAAGCGGTGAGCCATGATAGCTTCTCCGGCAGAGGCGGTCAGTACATTGGTACGCAGGCCGATGATACCGCGTGAAGGCATATCAAATTCAATATTAACACGGTCTCCCTGGGTTTCCATAGAAATCATTTCACCTTTGCGGCGGGTTACCATATCAATCATCTTGCTTGAATATTCTTCGGGTACACTGATGGTCAGTTCTTCAATTGGTTCCCATTTCACGCCGTCTATCTCTTTAAAGATAACCTGCGGTTGACCTACCTGAAGTTCATAACCTTCGCGGCGCATGGTTTCAATCAATACGGAGAGGTGAAGTACGCCACGTCCCGAAACGATCCATTTACCATCTGCCTGTTCGCTTTTGCGCACGCGCAAAGCCAGGTTTTTGTCCAGCTCCTTCATCAGTCGGTCATGAATATGGCGTGAAGTCACAAACTTACCTTCTCTACCGAAGAAAGGAGAATCGTTGATGGTGAATAACATACTCATGGTAGGTTCGTCGATAGCGATAGGTGGCAATGGTTCCGGATTTTCATAGTCGCAGATGGTATCGCCAATTTCAAAGCCTTCTACACCAACTACGGCACAGATATCGCCTGATGAAACCGATTCTACTTTCTTGCGTCCCAATCCTTCGAAAGTATGTACTTCCTTGATTTTTGATTTTACCATGGAACCGTCACGCTTTGCCAGTGTAACGTTCATGCCTTCTTTCAAGGTTCCGCGGTGTACGCGTCCTACGGCAATACGGCCGGTGTAAGCAGAATAATCCAAAGATGTAATCAACAGCTGTGGAGTACCTTCTATTTGTTTCGGTGCCGGAATGTACTCAATGATGGCATTCAGCAGCGGAATCAGATTGTCTGTCGGAGCGTTCCAGTCAGTGCTCATCCAGTTATTCTTGGCAGAACCATAGATAACGGGGAAGTCCAACTGTTCTTCGGTAGCGTTGAGGCTGAACATCAAGTCGAACACCATTTCGTATACTTCGTCCGGACGACAGTTGGGCTTGTCTACTTTGTTGACAACAACCAAGGGTTTCAAGCCAATTTGCAATGCCTTTTGCAACACAAAACGTGTCTGGGGCATCGGACCTTCGAATGCGTCCACCAACAGGATACATCCATCAGCCATATTAAGCACACGTTCCACTTCACCACCGAAGTCGGCGTGTCCCGGAGTATCAATAATATTGATCTTTGTTCCTTTGTAGTTAATTGAAACGTTCTTAGAAAGAATCGTTATTCCTCTTTCACGTTCCAAGTCATTGTTATCCAGTACCAGTTCACCGTTGAGCTGGTCATTGCGGAATAAATTTCCCGCCAACATCATCTTGTCCACCAGAGTGGTTTTACCATGGTCTACGTGGGCAATAATGGCAATGTTTCTAATGTCTTGCATACTATACCTTAATATTTGGCTGCAAAGGTACGATTTTTAATTCAGAAAATATTTGGCTGTTAACGTTTATTTTTTATCTTCCGCCTCTTCTTTATTGTTAAAGGTGGAAGGAGTGGTGCCATAAAAATCAACAAAATGCTTTCTGAAAGTCGGAATATCGTTGTATCCCACCATTTCAGCTACTTCCTGTACACTATATTGGCGAGTTCTCAATAATTCTGCCGAACGCTTTAGACGCACCCCTCTTATCAATTCTATAATGGTAAAATTAGTGAGTTGTTTTACTTTTTGGTAGAGAGTAGGCTGTCTCATATTCAACATTTCCGCCAGTTTCTTCACATTGAACTCTGTGTTCTGCAGATTCTCGTTCACTATACCTAATATCTGTGAAATGAACGGGTCTTCTATAGAGGCTGTTTCAGTACTCTCTTCCGGTAGCTCATTACCTGGTATTGAAGGCATTAATAACTTGGTATAGATCTGTTTTAACTCTATTCTGCTCTTTATCAACCGTTTTACTTTTGTACGCAGTATCTCTGGGTTGAATGGTTTCAGAATATAGTCATCTGCTCCCAGTTCTATTCCTTTCACCACATCTTTATCGCCTGTCAATGCTGTCAGCAAGATAATAGGAATATGGCAAGTTTTCAAATCTTCTTTTAGGATGCGGCAGCATTCAAATCCATTCATGATAGGCATCATTACATCGGTTATAATCAGATCAGGCATTTCCTTACGTGCGGTTCTTACTCCCTCTTCGCCATTTTCTGCCATAACAATGTTATAAATCGATGAAAATAATACTTTCAAGTAAAGGCGAATGTCGGCATGATCCTCAATCACTAAGAGCTTATACTTAGTCTCAGGACTATCTATCGGGCTGGCTATAATACTCTCTTTTACAGCCTGAATTTCTTTGTCTTCGATTGTGATGATCTCGGCCTCCGTATCTTCAACGACGACCTTTTCGGGATCAATGAAAACCACATTGTCTTTTCCTTCCCAATGTTTTTTATCCAAAGGCAGATATAAAGTGACACTGGTACCTTTATTCTTTTTCTTTTCTATTTTGATTTCTCCATTGTGGCTTAATGCCGTGTCTTTCATTATCTCAATGCCCAGTTCCGGATGTAGGGTATTACTTGGGATTGCATAATTATCTCCCCCCAAGAACATGACAGATGATTCTTCTACCATTTCTTTTCCATCATCTTCTATTGTGAAAAGACAAAAGTCCTTTCCGTTGATATTGCTGATGCTTACGCCGAAACGTATGTTGCCTGAGTATGAAATATGACGATAAGCATTAGAAAGGATATTCCTGAGTATAAAATTTATTTTTTTTGCGATCTATCCATATTTCCGTATTTATCCTATTATCTTTATCATAATATAGATTGATAGGGCTGACATTGAGTAACTCATAGGAAGTACGAACTACATCATCGGCTATGCTGCTGGCAGAGTAGTGGGATACTTTGAATTGTGCTCCATAAGTTTCCTCCTGATGGATGCTGAGTAGCTGATTGCATACATCTTGCATACTGATGGAATTTCTATAGGCTACTTTTGCTTTTTGTAGAAATGATTCTGGAAAGGCTGAATTATCAATCATCTCTTTCAGCGGCGCTGTGACCAGTGATAACGGAGTACGCAGTTCTTGTGCTAGCATGTATCTCAGTTGGTCACGCATCTGGTGAACCTTCTCTGCTTCTTTTCTGTTTTCTGTTTCTTCTTCCAGTTTTTCTTTCAGTTTTACTTCTTTTGCTTGATATAGTCGTCGTCTTAATATTTTGCGGTTAATATAAATCCATATCAGCAGACTGATGCAGAAGATAATAAATATATAGATTGCAATGGCCCATCCACTGGTTGCCCAGTACTGTTTTACACAAATAGGCAGGCGGGTAATCTGTTCGTTTCCTTCCATCGGATATACAGGCTTGATTTCAAGGATATATTCTCCAGCCTCTATATTGCTTAATTTTATCTGGTTGTCGTATCCATCACGCCACTTCTCGTCTATAGGAAGTAAGCGGAACTCTACTTTATTTACGGAAGCGCCATATGTCAAATCACTTAGATAAATAACCAGGTTATTATTGTTGTGGTCCAATGTTAATTGTTTTATTTGGTATGCCGGCTTGTCCAGTATGATCTGTCCGTTTACTTTTTCGCCGATTTCCACTTTCTTATAGTTCACATCAATGTCTGATATATAATACCGGCGCTTACATGAGCTTTCTTTCATACTGCGCGGGTCAAAATAGAGTAATCCCGTGGAGTTTGCCCATAATAATCTGCCGTCATTCAGCCTGCATACATCATAAAAGTTCTCAGGGAATGCATAGGAATAAGAAATATTACTTTTATTATTTACGGTAATAATACCTGAATTTGTCCCCAGCCAGGTATTGCCGTTCTTATCATCTATCATGCAACTTATATGCCCGTTGGGCAAATCTTTCTGAAGAATCATGGTTGATGCAATGGTCTTTTCCCTTCCATCTATCTGGATGATCTTGTCGGTATAAGATGCGAATAATTGATTATAATTGTTCAGGTAGAGTGCGAGGACTTTTCCTGCAGTTAATCCTGCTTTCTTTTCATATCCTGTAGTCAGTTTAATTTCTTTTCCCTCCCGTTTGGCGCAACTCAACCCCTTTTCTGTTCCCAGCCACATAGTGCCATCCCCATCTTCGCAGATAGCTGTTACTCTTTTTATTTCTTTGGGATATGCCAGATAAGCCATACACTCATTCGTCTAATAGTTATAAACTATTATTCCTTTTTCTGTGGCAATCCATAAATCGTTGCGTGAATTGAGGTATAACTTTAAAATAGCCGAAACATTTTCCGGCGTGTCATTCGGTTGCGGCTGAAAACTGATTGTTGTGTTAGTCATCGGATTATTCAAAAGAATATTCCCTTTTTCGTCACCAAACCATAAACTTCCGTTTCTATCTTTATATAGGCAGTAGTCGCTATTGCTATTTGCTTTTTCCCAAGGGGTGAAATGCATATTTGGAGAAAGTTCTTTCTCGGTGCTGCTATAGATTCCATTATTGGCGTTCGCCAACCATATGGTTCCGCTGGCATCCTGTACTATTCCGTTTATAATTTTTGTTCCATTGTTCCATTGGATATGGTTCACACTTTCTTCTTTTATGTTAAGCTTCAGCAGTCCTCTGCCAAATGTACCTACCCAAAGAACCTTATTGGAATGGTCAAAGAATATTTGGGTAATCCGGTTTTTAAAGATTGATTCATAATAAGGCTCATGTTTAGTCAGATTATCAATCTGGGTAGTGGCTTGGAGGAAATCATTGCTGTTGAATCGGATCAAGAGCAAGGAGGTTCCTGTTGCAATAATAAATGTAGTGTCATCTATGCGTACCATATCATGAAAGAAAGTATCCTGCTTATTCTGCTCGTCTCTCCAAGTTATTTTTCGTGAGGTTTTTGAGCTGATATCATAATAGATGATTTCGGCATATTGATTACATATCCATAATTCATTATTATATAGATGTATATTGCTGATAGAGTTGAAATCTGTTATTCCCAAACTTGAACAGTCTATGTAGTCGGCCTTTTTGTTGATTATGTCATACCATATAATCTGGTTGTCTTGCGTTAGTATGCATAATGTGTTGTCTTGACCGTATAGTTTGAGCAGATTACCTTTTATATTAGGTAATGTTTGTGCACTGAGTTTTATTCCATTGTTGCTTGGTTCTATCTTTAACTCCAGTAACTCTTTTGAAGTAATTGCATAAAGGTTGTCTTGTGATACATATATGTCCTGTATTTCCTGCATTAGCTCTGAGGGAGTGGTGGTCAATGGCATATAGCGTCCATTTATCTTGTCAAAGCAAGTTATTCCATTATGATCTGCTATTTGCGACCATAATAATTGGTTGGAAGTTTCATAGATGGAACCTATAGAATGTGGCTCTATATCTACTAAATTGTAGTTATGGAAACGTATTCCGCCATAGCGGCTTAAGCCTACATCCGTTCCCAGCCATATAAATCCATCTTTATCCTGGTGGATTGCTGTTAGGGTGTTATTATTCAGCCCATTCTCGCTGGTGAGTAGTTGTATGCCCCATTGGCGAAAATAGCTTTGCGCATTCGTACTAATGCTGTAAACTCCTAAAAATAGAATAAAAAGTAATAATCTCATAGTTATTTGATAAATGTTTCGCATTATTTCCCCGCTTAAAAGCTTGCGTTCTCAATTTTATTTCTTATATTTATTTGATGAATTGCTACAAATATACAATTTTTCTAATGTAGCAGCAAACGGATTTTATTATTATTTTGTGCCATTTTTGCCCTTTTGAAACGGCGGACTAGATGGCTGATGGGTGTTTCATTCATTTTTATTTTTATATACTGATTCATAGTGTTTTATCTATGAATGAAATACCACATATGCTAAATTGTCATTTTGAGTTTTATGAGCGAATTTAAAGGAAAAAGTTTTTTTATATCCCATGTATCTTTTGATATTTTGTTGAAATCACCTCTTAATAAAGATTAATTCGCCAACTTTCACTCATGTAAATAGGTAGTATCTTTGCATCAAGAATAAAGAGATTCCGAGATAGAACTAGATTATAGTGAATTTGAACGAACTGTTCGATGTGGCAATTATTCATAATGACCCAATAATGAATGTGATTGTTATCATTGAATTCCAACGGGGAGGGGACTTGTAACAGCAGGTCGCCATTCGGGAGCAAAGCAGGTACGCTGGCGAGTGTAGTGCTTTATCAGGAAAGGTGATTCAGTCTGTTACGAGGGGGCCTCGGTGGAGTATGGTTTTCTTTTTTTTGGGAGAAGATTGCTGGTACAAATCCCCTTATAATTATAGAATAAAAACAGTACAGTAAAAAAGATGTTAGATGAACCTTGCCCTTTGTGAAAAGTGTAGGAGAAAATCCAGGTGTAGTGGTGACTACGCTTGGATTTTTAATCCGCTTTCTTTTTTTTGTTTCTTTATCTCTTTAACCTATTGAATAAATCTTGCTGACAGCCTTTTTATTGAAAATAATAGAACAAATATATAGTAGGTAAATCTTTCAATATAGATGGTGTTTTAATCATTCTTTTTCTTGCTTGTAAACCTAAGTCCTTCATTATATTGATTTTACTTCTATTAGCCAATTACTATATTTTGAATCACGACTCCCCAGGGTACTATTGTTGTTTGTACAGAAAGAGTTGAACTATAGTCGAAAAATACATCTAAAAGCTTACCGGAGTTTGCAGATAAGTTTTTTGAGTTTTCGTCTTTTTCAGCAGAAAAAATGAGTTCGTCGTTCTTATAAAGTTCTATAGTGATTTCCGACGATGGAAAAATAGAGATAGTACTCGTTGTTAGATTCCCTTTTTTGTCAAAAGAAGCCGGAATAATGTACTCAATCGCTTCTCCTGTTAATTCTCCATTGTAGTTGAACGCACTTTTCGTATTTTTGATTTTATATGAGAAAATGTCGTTTGGAGAAGCGGTTATGCCGGAAGTACCCAAAGAAACAGATGCAACTTTACGTTCCATGACTAATTCATTAGATGTATTTGCTGATCTTGGGTTAACGGAAGTCCTTATTAAATGTTGACCATAAAAAATATCTCCTGCAGGGTTTGCAATGCCCTCTTCGTGATTTAGGGAAAGAGTGAAATCACTGATAGAACTGTTGCCTTGACTTAAATTGGCAATCGTCTCAGAATCCTCGCTTAATCCACCCCATGCTATTACGGTGATTCGCTCTGATCCCGGACATGTTATTTTTACCTCACGTCTTTCTATAATGCTCTGTGAATCAATGTTTATGCGGTTATAGAATTTTTCGTTTTGGTCAAAAACGAATAGTGCAATCTCTTGTACCACATTCTTTGTGGTAATATCCTTGCCTTCGCTATCAACTAATGCCACTTTCAAAGAGAAAGTGCTCCCGGTTACGGTGGGAGTCTCGTTTTGGGGTGCTGTGACACTCGGAATTTCTTCACTTCCTGCCATACAAGAAGTTAGTGTTAAGATTGCTATTGCAATCGTCAAGGTTGCGATATATTTCATTATCGAAGTCTTCATAATCGTTCTTCTATTCTAAACTTGAATGATAACAAGAGGGAAGATTGGTATTCTTAAAGTGTTCTTACGGTTATAAACTGTAAGTAAATGCAGCGTTATGGTTAGAAGGGTTGTAGGTTCCTTTTATGCTGACCGGAATTTGTATGTATTTGATTCCGTCGCTTACCACCTTCATATAGATATAACTTTGAGATTCAAATTTATAGTTTCCAGTTGTATTGTCGCTAGACAAACTAAATCCTTTCAGGTACTACTTCATCAATGAAGAAGAGCAAGTTGCTGTGTAACCGCTATAGTATAAACTACCGTCACTGTAGCTGTTCATGTTCAATTGAATAGTAAAAGTGTATTTGCTGTTAATGGTCTGTACCATTGATATTTTCAGCAAAGTTTGTTTACCTCTAGTTACGGCTTGGATATCAAGTTCTTCCTTAGCATTGGTATGCTTGCGGAGACTAGACAAAATTCCATCAGCTTCAGACAAACTGATAGCGGGTAATTCATTTAGATTTAAATTATCAGAATTGTTTTCCTCGTATGCAACGCTTCTTGCGCCATACGTGTTTTCCAAAAAATACGTTGAACTTGAGTTTTCAACGGGGTCATTTCCTTCTGCTGTGCAGGATGCCAAACTCATCATGATGAGCATAGCAATCATTGAATAAATTGCCTTCATAGAACTAATTATTTATGTGATTATTTACTTTTGAATGATTGACCCATTATCATTCGCTACAAAAGTAGGTATTCTTCTCATATAAACAAATTATTTTCGAACTTTTTTGAAGAAAATACCCTCTTTTTTGAAAGAAATACCCATTAATGATGAAAACAGGGGTGTTTTTCGCACAAAAAAGGTGAATTAGTCACGGTGAAAGAAATACAACCTATATTTGAGATAATTACCACTGGTCGATTTCTTACCTTTGAATATTCTTCCTGTGATTGATTTTCCAATGGAAGATTTGGCATTAGGGGTAAATCGTTTTTTTGCCTCTTTTGCATTTTGCCGAAACTACCTCTTAAAAAAGATTAATCTGCCAATCTCCTGTTTAAAGAATAGACCGCACCTTTACCACAGTATAAAAACAACTTAGTTTGCAACGAATATGGTAATAAGAAGATTTTTATTTTCATTGATGTGTCTACTGTTTTCCTCCTTATATATATATATGGGCAGGTAGCGGTTAAGACAAATGCGGCGATGGATGCGGTTGCCATACCAAATTTGGGTGTAGAAGTGGGACTGAGCAAGAAGCTTACTTTGGATGTTCCTGTTTACTATAACCCGTGGAAATATAGTGATACTAAAATGCTGAAACTAGTGATGGTCCAGCCCGAAATCCGTTATTGGCTTTGTGATAAGTTTAACGGTCATTTCTTTGGTTTCCATCTAATGGGTGGTGCATATAACACGACAGGCATTGATCTACCCTTCTCGCCTTTTGATGATTTAAAGGATTTCCGTTACAAGGGACATTTCTATGGCGGGGGTATCAGCTATGGTTATCAGTTTATATTGGGACGCCATTGGAACCTGGGAGCTACTGTCGGCATAGGCTATGCTTATGTACGTTATAAGAAGTATGAATGTGAAGAGTGTGGCGGTATGTTGGAGAAATCGCATAAAAACTATTTCGGTCCTACCAAGGCTGCGCTCAATCTGATTTATCTATTTTAAAAATTACGAATTATGAAACTCATACGCTATATCCTTTTAGTTTTGTTGATGCCGGTCATTCCGGCAGGCGCGCAGACTTTGGCGGGTGGCCAGGTGCGCATCAACAACCAGTCCATCGTGATTGGTGATAATGGGTAAGTAATGGTGGGCATGGATATTACCTTGCCTGCTGACGTGCAGCTCTCATCCAATCGTGTGGCTACGCTTACTCCGATTCTGAAAACAAAAGATAATACATATAATAAGGTGTTGCCTGCCATCTGGGTATATGGTCGCACCCGTTCCATTGTGCAACAGCGTGAACATAGTGTTCCGGCTGACGCATATACCATCCTTCGCCGTAAAAACGGAACAGAACAAGTGGTGAATTATTCAACCCGTCTTCCTTATGAAAAGTGGATGAATGGTGCCGAACTGGAATTGATGGCTGATGTTCGCGGTTGTGCCAATTGCCAGAAAGAAGAAAGCAGTGCTTTCGTAACTCGCGCCAATTTGGAACGCTACACGGTGAAACCGGTTGTGGCTTTCGTATCTCCGGCTGTTGAGGCGATAAAGAACCGTGCCGAGGAAGGACGCGCTTTTCTGGACTTCCCTGTCAATCAGACTAAGATTTATCCCGACTATCGTCGCAATCCTTCCGAACTTGCCAAAATTAAAGGCACGGTAGATATCGTGAAGAACGATGCCAATACGCAGATCACCGAGATAGACATTACCGGCTATGCTTCACCCGAAGGCAAATATGCTGCCAATGGTCGCTTGGCTCAGGGACGTGCCGAGGCATTGAAGAAATATGTAATGGATGAGTATGGGTTCAAGAATGATTTGTTCAAGGTCAATTCCGTACCCGAGGATTGGGCAGGCTTGCGAGACTATGTAGCGAAAAGTAATTTGCCGTTGAAACAGGAAATTTTGTCCATAATAGATAAAGATGAAAATGATTTTGATGTAAAGGAGGGGCGCATCAAAGCCTTGGATGGCGGAAAGGCATATGCCACATTGTTGCAGGATTGCTATCCGGCTTTGCGTCACTCTGACTACACCGTGCGTTATGTAGTGCGAGGATTTAATGTAGAAGAAGCGAAACAGATTATAAAGACCCGTCCCCAGCAGTTGAGCTTGCAGGAAATGTACCTGGTGGCTCAGACTTACAAGAAAGGCAGTAACGAATTTAACGAAGTGTTCGATGTGGCAGTGCGCATGTTTCCTGATGACCCAACAGCGAATATAAACGCTGCCGCTATCGAACTCCAACGAGGGGACTTGCAACAGGCAGCCCGCTATCTGGAAAAGGCGGATGCGCAAGCGAGTGCAACGCTGAATAACAGAGGTGTGCTGAAACTGTTGCAGGGGGCCTCGATGAAGCTGAAACCTATTTCAAGCAGGCGCAGAGCCTTGGTTCTGCCGAGGCTGGCGCCAACTTGGAAGAGGTTGCCAATAAGCGTAAAGATGAAGCAATATTTGGAAAATAATTTTTTATAGACAAAACAGTACAATAAAAAGATGTTAGAAGAAACTTGTTCTTTGTGAAAAGCGCAAGGTGAAATCCGGGGTAGTAGCGACTACACCCGGATTTTGAATTTTATGGCTGCTGTTGTTAGTTGTTATAAATAAGTAATCGGTAATCTTTCTTCCTGCTTGGACTATTTATACGGCTCTAGCGCGAGTAATTTGAGATTCGATAAAAGGGATATATTATGGTAAGCATTTGAATTACTGAAGGTATTGAGGTAATGTCGTCAATGGTCTATTTATTATGTGTTATCCTGAATGTAAGTGAAGGATCTGTAAACACGGGTGTATACAGATCCTTCATTTTGTTCCCTTAGATGATAAATGATAAGCTGATGGAACATTTTTATTTTGAGACAACCCTTCCTTTCTATTTTATTTCTGCCAGCCACTCATGAAATCCATTATGCGGAGTATAGCGCAATACATATTCTTTGCTGCTATAGCTGATGACAAATTCGGTAGGGATCTGTTTAATGTCTACTTCTACTCTGGCCAGCCACAAAGTGCTATCCATAACATAGCGTCCTAATGCCAACCCTTGCACCATCTGGCTTAGATGAAATGCAGACTACTCATAAGCATACCACTTGCCATCATCTTCCCGATAGATGAATATCAAGCCGGTATTATCCAGTTCCCTTTCCAATAATGTCACTACCTCACACATAAACAGACCAGTTTATTAATCGTTTTTAATCAACATCATTTCATCGTCTGCACACAAGGCTACGAACCAGTTCATGGAAAGCAGGCGTTCCAAGTCCACTTCTACTTTCTCCAGCATTGCGCCATAGAAGGTACATACGTCTTTCAGTTTCAATGCCGCTTCACTGAGTTTCTTCAATAACTTGGCAGAACGATGGTAGGCGTACCAATGCCCTTCCTCTTCATACAAGCAAACCTCTGACTTACTGCATGACTCTTTATCCATAATTTCTAATAAGTTGACCATAGTATCTTTTTATTTTGATCATAAAAAATCTGTCTTAAGGCGCGTTCTCCTTGTAATGCGGAGGGGCTAAGGTTTGTCGCAGTCGCGTACACAGCGGATTTGGCTACCTTCTTTGTAATTAAAGCCTTCTCCCATTGTTATACGAATACCAGCTGTAAAGAACCATCCCGCACGATGACTATAGTAATATTTTGTCCTACAAACGTCGCCATTATGTAGCACGCCCAGGTTTCCCATCAATGTAAACTCACGCAGATTAGGAGTTCTCCATTTTCTCTCACCGTCTTTGACTGAAATTGATTCACATCCCGGATATACTTTATGCTCTACCAAATTTCTATACTGGCCGTCAGAGTATTTGTCTTTCGGATGCGTTGACTCACCCTTCACCGATTTCCACCTTTTGCCATCGTAATACTCATAATCATAGGTGTAATTCACCTGACCTCCCGTTGCATTTCCCAGATTAGACGGCGTAGACACCTTACCCGTATATATCTCGAAATATCCGGTTGTAGACAATTTATTATTACTCGGATCATTTTTCCCGTCAACGTAATTCGGATCATTATAATGTTCTCCCAATTCTTCGCTCACAGTTCCTCTTCGAGTGTCAGTAGCGGTACTGTTTAAATAAGGTACACCGATAACATTTCCTTCAAGGGTTTTAAAATCTTGATAATCCCCTGTTACAGTTCCCAAATTCCTTGCACAACGAATGTGCAAGCCCGTTTGATTAATATTCCACCCGGATCTTTCTGCAAGCGTACTATTAGATGCACTTTCTTCCGACCATATTATCTCAGCACTACCATCTTTATAAGTACTACTTTGATAATGTTTATATCCCCCGTCTCCTGCACTTTTAGTCTTATCAAAAGTGACCGGATAGCTGTTTGTATATTTAAAATTATACAGCCAAGCCTCTTCATTAATACCGGATTCGCCCACATATATAGCCTGATACTGATGCAATGCAGGAAGGTACCATTTCAGTTCTCCCTTATCGATACTATAATCACCACCCTTGGTCTTTCTATTTCGCTGCATACAAGCAATGTACGTCTTCTTATAGGAGTTATTCATACCATCTACCTCTGCTTTTTTATTCGCATCTATACTGGTATATCCGTTCTGTGAATGATTGATTATACTCCATTTATTGCCATCCACCATTTTCCATGTATTCTTCCATCCAAAATCCTGATCAGTAGGAGTAGCAGACCCCCCCCCTGAAGGTAATTGCCCGGATTCATTTACAGTTTCTATTCCATAAGCTGTGATCAGTCCATTATTAGTGTCCGTTGTATAGATAGTTTGAATGGAGCGTTGCGACAATATATATTTTGCACTTACAATGCTGCTCTCACCATCTTTGCTAAAGGTGGTATTACAAACAATATACATTAAACGGTTAGGCCTATTCACAAAATGTTTCCATAGTGCGTTGTCTTCTTCAGGCAGAGATTTTACTCCCGCTGGTTTTTTATCATAATAAAATTCATCCACATAACAGGTATAGGTAACCTTACCGTTTGTGAAAAGATTAGAGATATCCCTTGGATAAGTCTTACCCTTATCAGTATAATCTGCCTTTAAAGCATCCGAATGAGTTGCATAATAGAGATCATCCAACATATCGTCTACACTTTGAAGCTCAGTACTACCATCGCCCGGATATTCTTGTAAATCAGTACTTGCCTTCTTATTTCTCATTACATGTACCCAGTCCACATCTCGAACCTCAGTGCTGCTGCCATCGCTCATATCTAAAGAGGTGAAAGGAGTATTCGCTATGCATCTGAAAGCATCCCTGCCGCTACGCGCCTCTAATTCAGATTCAGAGAATGTCAACAATACATTTTCATAATGCGCATCCAGCGTATAGATATTATCTCCTTCGGTAAATAAGACTTCACCCGTAGCTCCGGGATTTTTCTCTTCATCCGTCTCTACTTCAAGCACAATATTATCTACTCCCGTCACCGTTACATTATAAGTGTATTTGGTATTTCTTTCACTGAAGAAATCATTAGCATTATTACCTACATATCCCAAATGTATCTTATAGACTACATTTGCCGTTACTGTTTCATCCTGTCCATAATTTTTTGAATCAGCCGTTCCTTCATAAGTACCTGTAATCACCACATAGGTGCCATACTCTGGAGTACATGTAAAGCTACGATCCTTTACTTGATCACCATCTACATAAACTCCGTTAATAAACTCACCGACAGGTTTATCCTTCACCTGCTTTTCGCGATCTTGATAATCACTTGCACTAGCAACCTTAACCTTTCTGTTTTCGGGCATATAGAAAGTAAAGGTATTTGCAGATATTGCAGTCAAATCCTGCTCGTTTTTCTTAAAAGAATGATAGAAACCGCTAGCATCATTCGAGGCATCCCAGTCACCATAGTTACTGTTCCGGTCAGCATCGTGTTCCACCACATATGTACTGGCGGGAGCATTCATGATGTACCATCTGCGGGCTTTGAATACTGTACACTTACCGCCACTGGTTATATTAAAGGTAATGATGGAATCTAAACGACGCAATTTAATGATCTTAATTTCGGTTGTTTCCTGGGTTACAGTGTAAGAGCAAGCGCCCGACATCACCCAGGTTTGTCCCGGACGGTCCAACGGCTTGTTTCCCTGATTCAGCTCTATCTTCAAACTCTTAATTAAATCCTCTGCACTGGCAGTAGTAGTTGTGGCTATCCCATCCAGTTTGTTTTTTAATCCGGGATAGGCATCATCTTCTACATTGGCAAAAGCATATATTCCAACCTGCCCTGTAGGTATAGTTGCCATTACCCAATTATTCTCACCGGAGGGGTCAGGCTGAGAACCTGTAGTGCCATTATTCAAATCACCACTCTTGTAATATTTGGAAAATGCCACCGAGCCATTCTCATTGCATACAATGACATAGAGATTGTTTACAGCATAATCGGCTACCCTGGAAGTAACTACCTTATCCTGTTTCGGTGCAGAAAAGTTCAACTTGACATTCACCGGAATTCCAGACTCGACTTCACCTAAAGAACCGGCCCATTCTTCATCGCTACACGATACACTGCCCACTATCAACATTGCCAATAGCATGTATTTAAACTTCATATATAAATAATGTGCGTTCATATCTCAAATTCTTTATATTTATTCGAAACTAGGAATATTCACAGTGCGCTCTGCAAAATCTTCTACTATATAATAAAGCTTCTGCTCTGCAACTTTCTGAATATTGAATAGATAAGAATGGTTTCTAATTACATCCATTGTGTTCTGCGTAGCGGACTCTATAAAACGGATCTCTCCGGTTTTCTGCTGTCCTTGATAGGTATAACTCACAATCATATAAAGGTCATCATATCCATTGTCTTGTTCCGGCAAATAAATCTCATTCTCATAAGACTTATCAACACTCAAGTTCTTATATTCAATATTTATAGCTTCCGCATCAGTAGGGACTGAAGGATTGGTATAATAACCATCATTACCAGGAACCTCATGTGAAACGCAAAAACCTTGATTCATAGCACCCTTTACACTGATGCCGGTAACCTGAAAGCCTGCAATACCGTTGCCTTCATTTATTAAAATACCTACTTTGGCTACTGCGCGGTGTATATCGCAATTCGCATTTATATTAGTTGTAAGAGTGACGTCGGTAGCCCCCCCACATAGGGATTCTTCTATTAGTAATATTCCAAGGAGATGATGGATCACCATATTTATATACCAAAGCATTGTAAAGAACAGTTTTAGCATCACCCTGTCCTTTCAGACTGTTAATATATGCAGTTATTGCCTGCTTTGAACCCAAGTTGGTTATGTTATTCTGCACCAAGTTGGCCAAAATTACTATCTCAACACTTGATACTCCTTCCGGTCTCATAAAGTTACCGTCCATGGTATAAGTTGTTGCACTTCCGGTAGTGTTGTTATCCTTGACAACGTCTGTTATCTCTACCTGGTCTAACAATCTATCACTACTAAATACCAGCATAAACAAATCATCCTTATCTATGACATTCTGTTCATCAGTGGTATAATCTAAATCACCATCGGCAACACGCGCACTCATTCCACCACTCCCCGAGAAAGCTATCTTCAAGTGCACCGACACTTGCCCATCGCTTGCATCGGGCATTTCCGCGTTGTTTTCACACGAGGAGAGCCACATGCAGCCAAGAGATATTAATATATATGGTAACCACTTTTTCATCATCGTATCCTTTTATTATTATAATCCACTTATATCATTGAAACGTACCACCCAGTCATTGATAATGATGCGGGTATTGATCCATTTCATATTCTCATCCAAAAAGAAAGTCATGTTGTATTCGTCCTGCCGGTCCAGATATTCCTGCTGGGTCATCTCATGGCCTTCGGCTTCGGTGAGCAACAGGTATTTTACCAACGGTATGGAAAGAACTGTTTCGTTGATTTCCTTGTTGGTAATGGTAAGGCGCGGATTGTTTTCAACGACCAAGCGTCCCACCGTAACCTGGGCAATGGCTACACTGATATTGTCATCTTCTACTTCACGGCCTATAGCCCGGGCAGCCTTGCTACCCATCTCCGTGCTGCCCTGTGCGCGGTAATAAGGATAATATGTTAAAGTTTCATCTTCCAGCAGCTTGTTGTCATAGTTCATCAAACCGTTGTCGTCCGTAATTGTAAATTCAAAGTTATTAACATCCACTGTTACTCCATCCATTTGCTGAAGGATGAGGTGGACGGTATTGGTGTTCTTTACCAATGGCACAGTCACTACCTGCGTAGTTGCAGCTCGTGAGAAAGATTGTTTTGTCACTTCACCGTGCCACAGTGAGGACAATTTGCTGTTTATGATGGCGGTACCATCTTCTGCACGACTATACATTCGCTCCATTCTGCATTGCAGGTCTTCCATAGATTCTCCTGCACTGATCAAGGGAACAGAAAATGAAGCTTCATCATTGAGCCCTGCCCAAGTAATGAGGTGATAGTCGCCCGGTTCCATATCCACACTCATGGAATATCCGTCTTCTTTCAGTTCATCACCCGCTTCTGTTTTCTGATATACCAAATTGCCGTTGTCATCAAAAGCATAAAGCGCAACTGCCCCCACCTCGCGTGAGAAAGCATCAGCATACTTCATATTGTAGTCGTACTTGAATTTTACCCTATATTCTACAGAGCAGTCTACATTCTCTTCACCTAGTATGCTGTCGCACGACACAACGGCACTTCCCAATGACATAGCCAGCAATAGGCTGAAAGAGAATTGTCGGGCGAATGTTTTTACTGTTTTCATGCTTTTTTAGTTTTAAAATGTTCGAAAATTGAATGAAAGTTGGAGAGGAACTCTCCTCTCCAACTTAGAATTTTTATGATTAGAATTTAACGTTGTTAAAACGAACTTTCCAAGGAAGAAGGATACCCTTCAACTTCAAGAATACACTTGCACCATCTTCTTTATCACCGTCTTTCGGTATAATTGTTGAGCTACCTATACCTGTAAACTCATCAATAGCTAAAGAGTAAATATTATTACGCATGATGGCATTTCTCATCAAACCGTCTTTATAGTGTTCTATCGGAGCGTAGTAGTAGCAATAACCACCTGTATAAGTAATCAGCTTAGTTGCATCATAGCTAGGAATTGTGGCTTTCAATGCATCCAGTGAACGGTAATATTGACCATTATATTTATAGATTGTACCAACAGAATTGCCTTCGGCATCCAAAATTAGTCCTCTAAATATAATTGCTGTTACCAGACCTTTCTCCTGCTGAGCATCTACAACTGAGTTTTCCAGGCAATAAGATAAGAGCGCATTGTCTGTATCCAAAATTGTTTCATCGCCCGCTTTAGGAAGATCGCTGAAATAGGTATCCTTATAAATATCTGTTGAGGTTTGCAAGTCGTTCGCAGTATTATAGAAATAAGCGCTTGCTCCGTTATCTGTCCACAAACCATCCGTCAACGTCACGACATTTTTAGCTGCTGAGTTAGGATCAACCAGGTAATCAGTACTTGTCAACACTCCAAAAGGAGTTGCTTTCCCCCAATCACTTCCATTAGCTACTTTATGTCTTACGGCATAAACTGTATTTGATAGATTTACCAAAGCATATTTATCCAGCTGAACTGACCAATCCTCTGTCGCGGTTGCAGGACTTCCATCTTCTACATAAGTGAAATCTGTTACAGTAGGAGTAATAAGTGTATAAAGGTAGGCTGTCTTTGAGGTACCGGACACTACATCCGTGTGCTTTTCAGTTGTTGCTTCATATGTTTCTATCGTAGCTCCATTTTTATATACCCAAATAGTCTTACCATTTGCTGTTGCTTGATTCAACAGAGTAATATAAGTGTAAGTACCATCAGGATTATGGAACCAACCATCTGTTGTTTTAGGATAATATGTAGTGACCTTCGTTTCTACTCCATACTTATTACCATCCTTGTTGGGTCTAAAAGTAATTTTAGAAACAACGCGCTCTACATCTATAGCCTGTACTGTAGGAGTAGTAGAACTGGTAGATTTAACATCTACAATGATCTCATCTCTATTAGCCATCATAAAATGATCTCCATTATCACCTGTGACAACCTTAACGGCATCAGCATTTGATGCGGCAGTAGAAGTCTGGTAATTTATAATATAGCTATAGGCTTCTGCCGGAGTAGGTGTAGTTTTAAGTTTATCAACAATAGCAGCACAAGGATTCAAAACAACTAGCACTTTGTATTCTCCAGTTTCTTTTAATTGGTACTGAGGTTCATATGAGCCATCATTAGATAATGATACATTCTGTACATACTCTACAACTCCCTCGCTTTGATTTTCATTGGGAGCAATAATGATTGCCGCATCCTTAATCGTTCCTTCATTAACAGTTCCACCATGTTCACCATCACCAACTTCATCATCTTTAGCATCGCGTGCCGAATTAGTAGATGCAGAAATTGACAGTGTCAAGTTCGCATTAGCCTTTTCAATAGGCTGTTGATTACCATTGTTCTCCACAATGTCATCATTTGTACATGCCACTAGCCCAGCGCATACAAGCATTCCTAGTAATAAACCCTTAATTGTATTACTTCTCCATAACATTGTTGATTATCAACACGATATACGCCATATTTTATTTTCAAGTAACAAAACAGTAACATATTCGGTGTTGTTATCATTTAGCGTAAATCCTTTGACCTGCAAATCTTGCTACAACAGAGTTTTTCATTTCTACTGCCACTACTACCACTCTCTATCACGAACCCCCGATAAACAAAC
>Ga0192242_10156_pt1 | contig 32540 bp, 26 predicted proteins | sample Koala_Koa27_J3_FD_131235 | JGI IMG/M metagenome (GOLD analysis project Ga0192242, IMG submission 131235) | Enriched cells from koala feces incubated with labeled cellulose particles, San Francisco Zoo, California, United States - Koala_Koa2-7_J3 ...
CATTCCCATGTGGACGGACGAAAGATTTTTATGGGACCGGAGGAGAGCATGCAGATTCAGTCCAATCTGGGATCTACGATCGCGATGGCTTTCGATGAATGTCCGCCGGCGAAGGCGGAGCGGGAATATGTGAAGCCGTCGGTGGAGCGCACGACGCGATGGCTGGCGCACTGCAAGGCCGAGATGGAGAGACTGAATACGCTTGAGGATACGATTAATCGGGATCAGCTGTTATTTGCTATCAATCAGGGTGCTGTTTATGAGGATATCCGAATCGATCACGCGAAGCGGATCCGTGAGATGGAACTGGACGGATATGCCGTCGGCGGACTGGCGGTCGGGGAGAGCCATGAGGAGATGTACCATATACTGGATGTGACGGTTCCTTATCTGCCGGAGGATAAGCCGACATATCTGATGGGAGTCGGAACACCGGCCAATATACTGGAAGCGGTTGACCGAGGCGTGGACTTTTTTGACTGTGTCTATCCGAGCCGGAACGGGCGGCATGGACATGTTTACACGAATCACGGAAAAATGAATCTGTTCAATCAGAAATATGAACGGGATATGAGGCCGATTGAGGAGGGCTGCAGATGCCCGGCCTGTCAAAGCTACAGCCGCGCCTATATACGTCATCTTTTAAAGGCGAAGGAGATGCTGGGTATGCGGCTGTGCGTGCTCCATAACCTGTATTTTTATAACACAATGATGGAAGAAATCAGGGATGCCATTGACGCAGGCAGATATCAGAATTATAAGGATGAGAAGCTGTATCGAATGAAAGAGGGCATCGGAAAATAAAGAAAAATGCGGTAAGAAAAAAATACCTTGAATAATGATACTTAATTGTGTAGAATGGAAACGGTATTGAGACGCTGAGAAATCAGAGCGTTTCAGAAACGAATCAGACAGGAGGAATTTTTTATGTACGTTTTGACTTCCAGCAGCGGCGGCTACGGTATCATCATCTGGGTGGTTATTCTGGTTGTGTTCATGTTCTTTTTCATGATCCGTCCGAACCGGAAAGAGCAGGCCAGAAAGAATGATATGCTGTCGAATATGGCGGTTGGTGATACTGTATGTACGACAGGCGGCTTTTACGGCACTTTGATCGATATTCAGGATGACATTGTGATCGTTGAGTTTGGAAATAACAAGAACTGCCGCATCCCGATGCAGCGTGCTGCGATCGCACAGGTTGAGAAAGCGGAAGACGCGATTGAGGGTTGACGGCTGATACAGCGATTGCAGCTGACAGGGTCAGATTGCGGAATGCTGTGCGGGCCTGCGGGATGACGGATGAGAAGGGGCGTGTGAAATGCCGGGAGGCATTTTGCAGGCTTCCTTTTTCTGACCTTTTGACCCGGGTATCATCATTTAATACTTGAAATCCATGTCGAATTATACTATATTATTGAGATATAAGCGCAGCTGCACATTTGAAAAGCACTGTGCGGATCACAGATGGGAGGATTGCACATGAATTTTAATGTCGGAGTGATCGCCGGGGACGGTATCGGTCCCGAGATCGTCGCGGAAGCACAGAAGGTGTTAGACTGTGTCGGCGAGAAGTTCGGTCACGAATTTATATACGAAGATATTCTGATGGGAGGGTGTTCGATCGACGCGACGGGACTGCCGCTCACGGATCATGCCATTGAACAGGCACTGGCTTCGGACGCGGTTCTTATGGGATCCATCGGAGGAAATACCAGTACGTCGCCCTGGTATCAGCTTCCGCCGGAGAGACGGCCGGAGGCGGGGCTTTTAAAACTTCGCAAGTCGCTGAATCTCTTTGCGAATCTGAGACCGGCTTATCTTTATGAAGAACTGAAGGAAGCCTGCCCGCTGCGCGATGACATTATCGGTGACGGATTTGACATGATGATCATGCGTGAACTGACCGGCGGTTTATATTTTGGCGAGAGACGGACAGAGGCGGTGGATGGTATCATTACTGCCGTGGATACACTTTCTTACAATGAAAATGAGATTCGCAGGATTGCCGTTAAAGGTTTTGAAATAGCCATGAAGAGACGGAAGAAGGTCACCAGTGTAGATAAGGCGAATGTGCTTGATTCTTCCCGGCTCTGGAGACGAATTGTGGAAGAGGTTGCCGCGGATTACCCGGAGGTTGCATATGAGCATATGTTGGTGGATAACTGTGCGATGCAGCTGGTACGGGATCCGAAACAGTTCGATGTGATTCTGACGGAGAATATGTTCGGCGATATCCTGTCGGATGAGGCCAGCATGGTGACCGGCTCGATCGGCATGCTTTCCAGCGCCAGTTTAAATGATACGAAGTTCGGCCTGTACGAGCCAAGCGGCGGTTCCGCACCGGATATTGCGGGAAAGGGCATTGCGAATCCCATAGCGACAATTCTGTCTGCGGCGATGATGCTGCGCTATTCCTTTGATCTTGACAGAGAAGCGGACGCAGTGGAGAACGCGGTAAAACAGGTGCTGAAGGATCAATATCGAACGATTGACATCATGCCCCAGGAGGAGGGGAAGAAAGCCTCAGTGGAGATGGTGGGAACTGCCCGGATGGGAGATTTGATCTGTGAGAGAATTATGGCTGATTGATCGATATGGCATCGTATCAGTTTTCGGTTTTAATTTTATATAAATAAATTTGTGCTTTCAGATTCTTTTGCCGGTCAGTCAGGTCAGCCAGAAGAAGGTTTATGAGAGCCCATGAAAGAAAAGGAGACATAGTCATGAGAAGTGATAACGCAAAAAAGGGGATGCAGCAGGCTCCCCACAGATCTTTATTTAACGCGCTCGGCCTGACGAAAGAAGAGCTGGAGCGGCCGCTGGTCGGTATCGTATGTTCCTATAATGAGATTGTTCCGGGGCATATGCATCTGGATAAACTGGCGGAGGCTGCCAAGATCGGCGTGGCCATGGCCGGTGGTACTCCGATCATGTTCCCGGCCATTGCTGTATGCGACGGTATCGCCATGGGACATGTCGGCATGAAATATTCTCTGGTGACCCGTGACCTGATCGCAGACTCTACCGAGTGTATGGCACTGGCACATCAGTTTGATGCTCTGATCATGATCCCGAACTGTGATAAGAATGTTCCGGGACTCCTGATGGCGGCGGCACGCGTGAACGTACCTACCGTGTTTGTCAGCGGCGGCCCGATGCTGGCCGGACATGTGAAAGGACAGAAGAGAAGCCTTTCTTCCATGTTTGAGGCGGTCGGATCCTATGAAGCCGGCCTGATGACCGAAGAGGATGTGACGAATTTTGAGGAGAATGTATGCCCGACCTGCGGCTCCTGCTCCGGTATGTACACTGCAAATTCCATGAACTGTCTGACAGAGTCTCTTGGTATGGGACTTCCGGGCAACGGAACGATTCCCGCCGTATATTCCGCGCGTATTCAGCTGGCGAAGCACGCAGGTATGGCTGTGATGGATCTGTATCGCAAGAATATCCGTCCTCTGGATATCATGACCAGGGACGCGTTTATGAACGCACTTACGATGGATATGGCTCTGGGATGCTCCACGAACTCCATGCTGCATCTGCCGGCTATCGCTCATGAGGCAGGGGTAGATATCGACCTTGACATTGCGAACGCGATGAGTGAGAAGACACCGAATCTCTGTCATCTGGCTCCGGCCGGTCCGACTTACATGGAGGATCTGAATGAGGCCGGCGGTATTTCGGCGGTAATGACAGAGCTTGATAAGATCGGACTGCTTCACACCGACTGTATGACAGTCACGGGCAAGACGATCGCTGAAAATATAAAAGGCGCTGTAAATAAGAATCCTGAGGTCATTCGTCCGATTGATAATCCGTACAGCAAGACCGGCGGCATCGCCGTACTGAAGGGTAATCTGGCTCCGGATTCCGGCGTAGTAAAACGCTCTGCCGTAGCGCCCGAGATGATGGTTCACGAGGGACCGGCCCGTGTATTTGACTGTGAGGAGGATGCGATCGCGGCGATCAAGGGCGGCAAGATCGTGGAGGGTGATGTCGTAGTCATCCGCTACGAGGGACCGAAGGGCGGCCCGGGTATGCGTGAGATGCTGAACCCGACATCTGCGATTGTCGGCATGGGTCTCGGTTCTACCGTGGCATTGATCACGGACGGTCGTTTCTCCGGTGCTTCCAGAGGTGCGGCGATCGGTCATGTTTCTCCGGAAGCAGCCGTGGGCGGACCCATCGCGCTTGTTGAGGATGGAGATATCATCAAGATCAATATCCCGGCCAATACGCTGGATGTAGATATTTCTGATGAGGAGATGGCAGCCAGAAAGGCAAAATGGCAGCCGCGTGAGCCGAAAGTAACGACCGGATATCTGAAGCGCTATCAGGCGATGGTAACATCAGGAAACACCGGTGCGATTTTGAAAGTAAATGAGTAAACGGAAAAGAGGAACCGCAAATGCAGCTGACAGGAGCTGAGATCGTGATAGAATGTTTAAAGGAGCAGGGTGTGGATACCATTTTCGGTTATCCGGGCGGCGCGATTTTGAACGTCTATGATGAATTATACAAACACAGTGATGAAATTCGCCATGTTCTGACATCACATGAGCAGGGAGCTTCCCATGCGGCGGACGGCTACGCTCGTTCTACCGGAAAAGTCGGCGTCTGCTTTGCGACGTCCGGACCCGGCGCGACGAACCTGGTCACAGGCATTGCGACCGCCTATATGGATTCAGTTCCCATTGTGGCGATCACCTGTAATGTGGGTGTGTCTCTCCTCGGGAAAGACAGCTTTCAGGAGGTAGATATCACAGGTATCACCATGCCGATCACAAAGCATAATTTTATCGTAAAGGATATCCGTGATTTGGCGGATGTGATCCGCAGGGCTTTCCGTATCGCACGAACCGGACGTCCCGGTCCCGTGCTTGTGGATATTCCGAAGGATGTGACCGGCGCCAGAACAGAGTTTGAGTTTCAGCAGATTCCGCCTGTTCCGCGATCCGCAGATCAGATCACGGAGGAGGATCTTACGACGGCCGCTGAGATGATACGTCGCTCTGAGAAACCGTACATTTTTGTCGGGGGCGGAGCCGTTATCTCTGACACCGGCCGTCAGCTTGCCCGCTTTGTTGAAAAAGTGGACGCACCGGTCTGTGACTCCCTGATGGGAAAGGGAGCTTTTGACGGGACAGATCCGAATTATACGGGGATGCTTGGTATGCATGGCACAAAGGTTTCCAATTACGGCGTCAGCGGATGCGATCTGCTGATCGCGATCGGCGTCCGCTTCAGTGACCGTGTGATCGGTGATGCGAAGCGTTTTGCGCAGCATGCGAGGATTCTTCAGTTTGACGTTGATCCGGCAGAGATCAACAAAAATATTCAGACAGACGCGTGTGTGGTCGGCGACATTCGGGAGATTCTTGTTCGACTGGATAAGCTGCTCGAGCCGCAGGATCATTCGGAGTGGAAACAGGAGATTGCTGATCTTCAGCAGAAATATCCGATGACTTACACGGAACCGGGTCTGACCGGACCTTTCATTATGGAGGAGATTTATCGTCAGACGGCCGGCGATGCGATTATTGTGACTGAGGTGGGACAGCACCAGATGTGGGTTGCCCAGTATTATCGCTACAAAAATCCCCGCACATTCCTTTCGTCCGGGGGCTTGGGAACCATGGGGTATGGCCTCGGCGCTGCGATCGGTGCGCAGGTGGCCAACCCGGATAAACAGGTGATCAATATTGCCGGTGACGGATGTTTCCGTATGAATATGAATGAGATTATGACAGCGGCACGTCAGAAACTGCCGATCATCCAGGTGGTGATCAACAACAGTGTTCTGGGTATGGTGCATCAGTGGCAGCAGTTGTTTTACGGCGGACGTTATTCCAACACCGTGTTTTCTGACGGCGCGGATTTTGTGAAAATCGCTGAGGGAATGGGCGCCGAAGGCATGCGCGTGACGACCCGGGAGGAGTTTGCAGAGGCTTTTGCAGAGGCTCTTCAGAAAGCCGGGCCGGTACTGATTGACTGCATGATCGGAAGTGATGACAACGTATGGCCGATGGTAGCCCCGGGGGCGCCGATCAGCGATGCGTTTGATAAGCAGGATCTGGAATCCTGCGAACAGTGATAGATGTTGGCGCGCTGCGTCAGCAGCATAATAGAAAGTTTGCATTAGGAGGATAGGAGAATGAAAAGAGTTTATAATTTTTCGGCCGGACCGGCGGTCCTGCCGGAGGAGGTTCTGAAAGAGGCGCAGGAGGAGATGATGGACTACCGCGGATGCGGCATGTCCGTGATGGAGATGAGCCATCGTTCCGCTATGTTCCAGGAGATTATCGATGAGGCAGAGGCAGATCTGAGAGATCTCATGGGTATTCCGGATAATTACAAAGTGCTGTTTTTACAGGGCGGTGCGGCGCTGCATTTTGCGACTATCCCGATGAATCTGATGAAAAACGGAGTGGCGGATTACATTGTGACCGGCCAGTGGGCGAAAAAGGCCTATGTTGAGGCTCAGAAGTACGGCAAAGTTAACAAGATCGCCAGTTCCGAGGATAAAACGTTTACTTATATCCCGGATTGCTCCGATCTGCCGATCTCCGAGGATGCGGATTATGTTTACATCTGCCAGAACAATACCATCTACGGTACAACTTATCATACATTGCCCAACACAAAGGGCAAGACGCTGGTTGCGGATGTATCTTCCTGTTTCCTTGCCGGACCCATTGATGTTGAGAAATACGGCGTGATCTACGGCGGTGTTCAGAAGAATATCGGTCCTGCGGGTGTTCAGATCGTGATTATCCGTGAAGATCTGCTTCGTGACGATCTTCCGGCTTATGTACCGACCATGCTGAATCTGAAAGTGCAGGCAGACAACGGATCTATGTATAATACTCCGCCCTGCTACGGCATTTATATCTGCGGTAAGGTATTTAAATGGATCAAGAGCATCGGCGGACTTGAGGCGATGCAGAAACGCAACGAGGAGAAAGCAGCCATTCTCTATGATTATCTTGACAACAATACCATGTTTAAGGGTACGGTGCGCAAGGAAGACCGTTCCCTGATGAACGTTCCGTTCATTATCGGCGATAAAGATCTGGAGGCGAAGTTTGTAAAAGAAGCCAAGGCGGCCGGATTTGAGAACCTGAAAGGTCACAGAACTGTCGGCGGTATGCGTGCGTCCATCTATAACGCGATGCCGATCGAGGGTGTGAAGGCACTGGTGGAGTTCATGAAGACGTTCGAAAAAGAGAATTAAGAAAAGAGGATGATAATTATGGCGAAATATACATGCCTGAATCCGATCGCCGCGTGCGGTCTGGATCTTTTCCCGGATACTTTTGAGAAAACCGACGATCTCGCGTCGTCGGATGTGGTACTGGTGCGGAGTGCTGCGATGCATGATCTGGATCTCCCGGATTCCATGCTGGCGGTTGCACGCGCGGGTGCCGGTGTCAACAATATTCCGCTTGACAAATGTGCGGAGAAGGGAATTGTTGTGTTTAACACACCCGGCGCGAATGCGAACGGTGTGAAGGAACTGGTGATTGCCGGCATGCTTCTGGCCTGCCGTGATATTGCCGGTGGTATGAACTGGGTAAAAGAAAATAAAGACGACGCCGGAATTGCGAAGTCTACGGAAAAGGCGAAGAAGGCATTTGCCGGAACAGAATTAATGGGGAAGACTCTCGGCGTGATCGGACTCGGCGCCATCGGTGTGAGACTTGCGAATGCAGCGGTCGATCTCGGCATGAAGGTGTTGGGTTATGACCCGTATCTTTCCCTTAATTCGGCGTGGAATGTCTCCACGCAGGTAAAACATGTGCTTTCCGCGGACGAGATCTATAAGGAGTGTGATTTTATTTCCATCCATGTTCCGCTGATGGATTCCACGAAGGGTATGATCAGCAGAGAAGCCATCGCTTCCATGAAGGATAACGCGGTCGTACTGAATTTCGCCCGCGATACGCTGGTGGATGAGGAAGCTATGGTGGAAGCCCTTGCGGCCGGTAAGATTCGCAAATATGTGGTCGATTTCCCGAACCCGACGACAGCCGGAGCTGAGGGCTGCATCGTGACGCCCCATCTCGGTGCTTCAACAGCGGAGTCTGAGGACAATTGCGCGATTATGGCGGTAAATGAACTGATTGACTATGTGGAGAACGGCAATATCACTCATTCCGTCAATTATCCGGATTGTAATATGGGCGTCTGCAAAGGCGCCGGACGTATCGCGATCTGCCATCGGAATGTGAAGAATACCATCAGCCAATATACGGCTGTCTGCGGCGATGCGGGTATCAATATTTCTGATATGACGAATAAGAGCCGCGGTGAGTACGCTTATTCTATTCTGGATCTGGATGCTCCGGCTACTGCGGAAGTAATCGAAAAGCTGTCCGGGATTGAGGGCGTGCTGAAAGTCAGAGTGGTAAAATAATTCAAAATATGTATTTTTACCGGGGATTATGCAGACTGTATACAGTATCATAATCCCCGATGTCTTTCATGGAAGTTTAGAAAAATATATAAGAGGAGATTGAGAGATGGCAGTGATCAGACCATTTACATGTATTCGGCCATGTATGGAAAAGGCACCGCGTATTGCGGCGCTGCCTTATGATGTATATAACCGCCGGGAGGCAAAGGAAGAGGTCCTGCGCGAGCCGGAGTCTTTTTTGAGGATTGACCGCGCAGAGACCCAGTTCGATGACTCCGTGGATACGTATGCGCCGGAGGTCTATCAGAAAGCACACGATATCCTGTGGGATATGATCGGAAACGGTGATTTTGTGACAGAGGAGAAGCCTTGCTATTACATTTATGAGCTGACGATGAACGGCCGGACACAGACGGGAATCACCGCCTGTGCGTCGATAGACGATTATCAGAACGGTGTGATTAAAAAGCATGAGAATACCCGTGCGGAAAAGGAGCAGGATCGTATTCGCCATGTGGATACCTGCGATGCACAGACCGGACCGATTTTTCTGGCGTATCGCGCGAATCCGGTCATTACCGGGGTCGTAAACCGGATAAAACAGGAGACGCCGGTATATGATTTTACTTCCCCCGACGGTGTGACCCATCGCGTCTGGATCATCGGGGATGATGAGGATATTCATACGGTTTGCACGGCTTTTTCCGGTATTGAGCAGATTTATATAGCTGACGGACATCACCGGGCGGCATCTGCGGTGAAAGTCGGTCTGAAGCGCCGTGCGGAGCATCCGGACTACAACGGCACGGAAGAGTTTAATTTCTTCCTCTCGGTTTTGTTTCCGGATGAAGAACTGTATATTATGGACTACAACCGCGTGGTGAAAGATTTAAACGGCATGGAAACCGATGCGTTCCTTGCAAAAATGAAGGATGTTTTTGAGGTATCTTCTCTGACAGGAGAAGAGCACAGACCGCAGGAGAAGGGCACATTTACCATGTTTCTGGATGAAAAATGGTATCTGTGCAGATTTCGTGCGGCAGATCTGTCTGATGATCCGGTGGACGGGCTGGATGTTTCTCTGCTTCAGAATCTGCTTCTGACTCCGGTGCTCGGAATTACGGATCCGAAGGTTGACCCGAGGATTGATTTTGTAGGCGGTATCCGCGGCATGGATGAACTGGAACGCCGCTGTCACGCTGACGCGAAGGCAGCTTTTGCCATGTATCCGACATCTATTCAGGAGCTGTTTGCGGTGGCTGACGCCGGCCGGCTGATGCCTCCGAAGTCTACCTGGTTTGAACCGAAGCTGCGCAGCGGGTTGTTTATACACGCGCTGTCATAAGATGAGGTGCATATGAACATTTTTTTCGGCGGTATCCTGTCGCAGGATGTGGCGGATACCATCACGGAAGTGATTTCCGATAACGTAGAGGTAGTCAGCTGGGATGTCCTGATGCAGTATCTGCAGGATTCTCTGCCGACGGTTCTTGATTTTCTGGTCAAGCTGATTATCGCGATCATTGTCCTTCTGGTCGGCCGCAGAATCATTCGTTTTGTGAGGAAATGTCTCCGCCGGTTTATGGATAAGTCAAATCTCGACACGGGGTTGAAGCAGTTTTTTGATAAATTTGTCTATGTTGCCCTGCATTTTGTCCTGATTCTGGCCGTGCTGGGGAGATTCGGGATTACGGCAAGTTCCGTGATCGCGATCATCGGTTCCGCGGGACTCTCTATCGGACTGGCGCTGCAGGGGACGTTGTCTAATTTTGCCGGCGGTGTGCTGATTCTCCTCCTCCGCCCGTTTAAGGTGGGAGATTATATCAGGGAGGATACCAGCGGCAATGAGGGACGCGTGCAGGAAATTCAGCTTTTCTATACGAAGCTGGTTACGCTGGACAACAAGGTCGTGATCGTTCCGAATGCGAATCTGACCAGCTCAAGCCTGACAAATATGACGAATCAGGACAGACGCCGCGTAGATATCAAGGTGGGTATTTCCTACAATGCGGACATCCGTGAGGCAAAGCGGGTGATTGAAGCCGTGCTGTCTGCTGAAGAGAAGCGCCTGGAGGATGAACCGTATAAAATCTATGTAGATGAGCTGGCGGACAGCTCCGTGATGATCGGAACGATGGTATGGGTGCCGACAGAGGATTATTACGAAGTAAAATGGCGTCTTACGGAAAATATTAAATATGCGTTGGATGAAAACCATATTGAAATACCTTTTCCGCAGGTTACGGTTACATATGCTGATACGAAAGAAAAATCATAGCTGCGCATCATTATAAAGAGGTATACTCCGGACGATACAAATTTTATTCTGTTGACAAACTTCCACGTATGTGATACCTTTAAGGAGCGAGAAAAGCGCTTTTTTGCGCGATGCGTCGTTCGTGTACCGATTCACCGCAAATGAAACTCGTAGAAGGGAGTAAGGTATGCAACAGGGTACAGTGAAATGGTTTAATGCCAAAAAGGGGTATGGTTTTATTTCAGATGCTGAAGGCAATGACATATTCGTTCATTTTTCCGCTATTGCTATGGATGGTTTCAAAGAACTGAAAGAAAATGAAGCAGTCGAGTTTGAAGTCATCGAGGGCGATAAGGGTGTACAGGCCGCTAATGTAAGACGCATTTAGGATTACGGACTGCGGCTGGTTACATAGACAGAGAAGAGATTGATCTACGGAGGCTGTCCGATTGGACAGCCTCTTCCCATTATATGCGCAGGGAAATATTGAGTTTTTGGATAAAGTGTGATACGATGATGCCGCAAAGGAAACGATATACTGCCGTTTCCTATCATGAAAGATTCGGAGGGATTTATTTTGAGCTTGGATATTAAGAATCTAAATGCATATGAGATACTGCAGGAGAGGCCTTTGGAGGATATTCATTCGGAAGGATTGTATCTGCTTCATAAAAAAAGCGGCGCGAAGATTGTCGTGGTTTCAAATGAAGATGAAAATAAAGTGTTTTATATAGGTTTTCGTACTCCGCCGAAGGATAGCACCGGCGTACCTCATATCATCGAGCATACAGTTCTGTGCGGCAGTGAGAAGTATCCGGCAAAGGATCCGTTTATTGAACTGGTGAAGGGTTCGATGAATACGTTTCTGAATGCCATGACCTATCCGGATAAAACGGTTTATCCGGTGGCAAGCTGCAACGACAAGGACTTTCAGAATCTGATGGATGTATACATGGATGCGGTGCTTCATCCGAATATTTATAAAGAACAGAATATTTTCCGTCAGGAGGGCTGGCATTATGAGATGGATACTCCTGAGGATGATATTGCGATAAACGGCGTAGTATATAATGAAATGAAGGGTGCTTATTCTGTTGCTGATTCTGTCGTTGAGCGCAGTATTCAGAACTCTCTTTATCCCGACACTCCCTACAGATATGATTCAGGCGGAGATCCGGAGAAAATACCGGAGCTGACGTATGAGCAGTATCTCGATTTCCACAGCACTTATTATCATCCGTCTAATTCGTATATTTATTTATACGGAAATATGGATGTAGAGGAAAAGTTAAACTGGCTTGATCAGGCATATTTATCTCAGTATGACCGGATTGACCCTGATTCAGTGATTCCCGCACAGACGGCTTTTTCGGAGCCGGTCTGCGAAGACAGTTATTATTCTATTTCCAGTGCGGAGAGCGAGAGAGACCATACGTATCTCGGCTTCAGCTGGTCTGTGGGGACGGCTCTGGATCCCGTGCAGTATATTGCTTTTGACATATTGGGGTATGCGCTGCTGACCAGCAATGGGGCGCCTGTGAAGCAGGCGCTGATTGACGCGGGCATCGGGGATGATATTTACGGCGGGTATGACAGCGGTATTTTTCAGCCGTATTTTTCAGTGATCGCCAGGAACGCGAATCCGGAGGATCGGGATCGTTTTTTGTGAGATCATCCGAACAGTCCTGACAGAGCAGGTGAAGGAAGGCATGAACCGGACGACGCTGCTGGCCGCGATCAACCGGGCGGAGTTTACATTTCGCGAGGCTGATTTCGGGCGCTTCCCGAAGGGACTGATGTTCGGTCTGCAGATGATGGACAGCTGGCTTTATGACGACGCGCAGCCTTTCCTTCATATGGATGAGATTCACATTTATCAGGAGTTGAGAGAAAAGCTTTCGGACGGATATTTTGAAAATCTGATTCAGACATATCTTCTGGACAATTCCCATGCATCCATCCTTCGCGTCATGCCGAAAAAGGGTCTGAATGCACAGAAAGATCAGACACTCCGTGAAAAGCTGAACACATACCGGGATTCTCTCAGCGAGAGTGAAATTCAGGACCTGATCAGGGACACGAAAGCGCTGGCGGCATATCAGGAGGAGCCTTCGCCCAGAGAGGATCTGGATAAAATCCCTCTGCTGTCCAGAGACGATATGAAAAAGATTTCAGAGCCCTACAGCAATGTTGAGGAGACGGTGGACAAAATTCCTTATCTCTGGCATGATTATGATACGAACGGTATCATTTATCTGGATCTGCTTTTTGGTGCAAACCATATTCCGGAGGAGCAGGTGCCGTATCTGGAGATTTTATGTTCGCTGCTGGGACGCCTGGATACGGAGGACTATTCTTTCCTTGATCTGACAAATGAGATTTATCTCTATACCGGCGGTATTCACGCGGAGGCGAATGTCTCAGCTGTTGTTGCGGGTGAGCGGGAATATGAGGCACGACTGGAGATCCGCATGCGGACACTGGAGTCCAATCTGACAAAAACCATAGAACTGGCGAAGAGTATGATGGTTCGCACACTGTTTACGGATGAAAAGAGAATGTATGAGCTGCTGGCCCAGACAAAATCCCGTATGCAGACACAACTGAGAGAGAGCGGTAATACGGCGGCGGCCGGCAGGGTGTTATCCTATTCTTCCCGCAGAGCCAGATATAACGAACTTCTTCACGGTATTGCCCAGTATCGTGTGCTGGAAGAACTGGTATCCGATTATGAGAACCGCAGGGAAGGATTGAAATCCATGCTGGAGGGTCTGATTACTTCTCTGATGCAGCCTTCTAATCTGGTTGTAAGCTGCACCTGCAGCCGCAATGCCTTTGAGATGGTGAAAAGTCATGCGGGTCTGATCAGGGACGGCCTGTATGCAGATACAGAAAAGGCGGACGCTCAGATTGCGCTTCCGGAACAGATCAATGAAGGGTTTATGGATGCTTCCCAGATTCAGTATGTCGCTCTTGCCGGGAATTTTAAGAAGGCCGGATTTTCGTATACCGGGGTGCTGCGCGTGTTCCGATGCATTATGAATTATGAATATCTGTGGCAGAATATCCGCGTCAGGGGCGGCGCTTACGGATGCGGCTGTAATGCCGGACGGACAGGGGATATTTATTTTACTTCTTACCGCGATCCGAATCTGGGCAGGACACTGGATGTTTACCGCGGCGTGGCGGAATATCTGAAAGCATTTGATGTGGATGAGCGGGATATGACGCGGTATGTGATCGGTACATTCAGTGAGATGGACGCGCCGCTGACTCCGGCCGGTATGGGACGGCGTTCCCTGCAGGCATGGCTGAACGGGACATCTTATGAGGTGATTCAGCGGGAGAGAGATGAAGTTCTTGCCGCCGATTGCCAAAGCATCCGTGATCTTGCCGGGCTGCTGGAAGCAGCGCTTTCCGATGCGTATATCTGTGCGATCGGAAATGAGGAGATACTGCGGCATGAGTCCAGATTGTTTGAGGTGATGGAGGTTTTATGAGTGAACAGGTTCAATTGACTGAGGATATTGGGATGAATGAATTGAGCTCCGGTAACGGAGATAGTATGAATGAGCAGTTTAAATCCGGGTTTGCCACACTGACCGGCAGACCGAATGTGGGAAAGTCGACGCTGATGAATCGGATCATCGGCCAGAAGATCGCGATTACTTCCAGAAAACCGCAGACGACCCGTAACCGTATTCAGACGGTATACACGGATATAAAGCGGGGACAGATTGTTTTTCTGGATACGCCCGGCATTCACAAGGCGAAAAATAAGCTGGGAGAATATATGGTGAATGTGGCGGAGCAGACCTTTGATCAGGTAGATGTCATTCTCTGGCTGGTCGAGCCGAGTACCTTTATCGGCGCGGGCGAACGTCATATTGCGGAACAGCTTTCAAAGGTCAATGTGCCGGTGCTTCTGATCATCAACAAGACGGATACGGTGAAAAAGGAAGAGATTCTGGCATTTATCGACACGTATCACAAAATCTATGATTTCGCGGAGATTATTCCGGCGTCTGCTTTGAAGGGAGACAATACGGATGTCATTCTGGATATGATTTTTAAATATCTTCCGTACGGACCGATGTTTTATGATGAAGATACGATTACGGATCAGCCGGAACGCCAGATCGTGGCGGAACTGATCCGCGAGAAAGCATTGCGTTCTCTCAGCGAAGAGATTCCTCACGGGATTGCGGTGACGATCGAATCCATGAAGGAGAGACCGAAAGGAGATATGGTTGATATCGAGGCAACGATTATCTGTGAAAAGGATTCTCATAAAGGCATCATTATCGGAAAAGGCGGTGCGATGCTGAAAAAGATCGGCAGCAATGCCCGGAAAGACATTGAGAAAATGCTGGATTGCAGGGTAAACCTCCGGCTTTGGGTGAAGGTCCGGAAGGGCTGGCGTGACAGTGATGTCCAAATGAAAAATTTTGGATATAATCCGAAAGATGTATAACCGTTTTTGTATTGCATAACCTAACATCAGCCGAAGCGTAACCACGGATGTGGGAAGCGGTTGACATTTCTTCTGACAATGAATGATGCGCGGAGCCGCATTTGTCATGAAAAATGTCAGAGCAGGCGGTGGAGGGACATGCGATGAGAGATAAAGAGTGGATCTGTTTCGAGAAGAGCGGGAGGGTATCAGATTATCTGGCTTACTGTCAGAGCAGTACCGGGAAATTCAGCGAATTCGGAGCGGACACGGAAAGATGTGAGCGACAGGATGGGGCAGACCTGTATTCTGACGGGAATGATCATAAAGACTGCACCGGCGGGCGAGTATGATAAGCGTATTACGATACTTACCAGAGAAGCGGGGAAGGTCACTGCTTTCGCACGGGGCGCCAGACGGCCGAAAAGCTCCATGCAGGCGGCGACGAATCTCTTCTGTTTCGGGAAATTCGAGGCATACGAGGGGCGTGATTCCTATAAGGTCATCCGGGCGGATATACAGGAGTATTTCAGCTGGCTGTACACGGATCCGGACCGGATGTACTACGGATGCTATTTTCTGGAGCTGGCGGATTATTTTCTTCAGCCTTACAGCGACGGAGCGCAGCAGCTGAGTCTGCTCTTTCAGACAATCCGCGCACTGGGTGTTCAGAGTCTGGAGCCGCGTCTGGTGCGTCGGATTTATGAATTAAAAACTCTCGTCTATTACGGCGTCGCTCCGCAGGTTTTTGCCTGTGTGAAATGCGGGACAAAGGAGCACCTTGCGGTGTTTTACATAGAAAACCGCGGTGTTTTGTGCAGCAGCTGTGCGGGTGTAAAGACATCAGGGTATGCGGACAGAGCAGACGGCAGACCGGAATGGGCAGTGTCGGATGACGGAGAACGGCCTGCCGGAATTAAGCTGGACAGCGCTTCCCTGTATACACTGCAGTATATTGTTTCATCCCCACTTGCGAAGTTATATACATTCAAGGTGTCTGAAGCTGTTTACCGCACGGTCAGTGAAGTGATTGAAAAATACCTGAAGCTGTACGTGGACAGGGAGTTGAAGACGCTTGTTTTTTTACCGCAGGAGTCTTGAGTTTTAACTGATTATATGAATTTGTCTGTAGAAGATACCGGGTGTACAGATAAAGAGGCAAGGAAGGTTGAATTGCCCGAATGGAGAACGAAAGATGCTTACATTTGGAATCGACTGGGATGATGTAATCGCCCCGTTCAATGACCGGGCGATCGATATGGCAAATGAGGAATACGGATTTGACCCGCCGCTGACACTGGAGGATATCACTTCGTGGGAGAATACCGGCCGGGCATCCGTGATCAAACAATATTATAATGATCCACGGCTTTATGACCGGCAGTATGTGCCGGAAGAGTCGAAAGCGTTCATCCGGAAACTGATGACAAAGGGAATTGTCTATATCGTGACCGCTGCTTACCCGCAGTTTATGACCCGGCGGATGCAGCAGATTCGGGAGGCTTTTCCGGATTTCCCGGAGGAAAACATTATCATGGGCGTGCAGAAATCCATGGTGCATGTGGATATCGCTTTGGACGACGGACCGAAAAATATCCTGAAAAGCAAAGCGCGGTTTCCCGTGCTTATGCGAAAACCGTGGAACACGGAGCTGACCGGACTGCTGGCGGTCAATAATTTTGAAGAGTTTTTCGTCCTTCTCGACCAGATCAAGTCTTCGATGATCGAGGACTGCGTCGAGGCGAGGAGGCCTGCCGTGGTGGCGCTGGTCGGGCCGAGCGGTTCCAATAAAAACAGTATTACCCGGGAACTGTGCAGGAATGAAGCTTTTCTGATGCCGAGGGCCTATACGACGAAACCGGTCACCGACGGGATACATATTCAGATTTCACAGGAAGAGTTTCTTCGCGACAGGGAATCCTTTATCGAGACGACGATGTATGCGGGGTATGCCTACGGAACAAAACGGGCGGACATATCCGCACTGATGGAGCAGAACCGTTACATAGTCATGCCGATCGATCTAAGCGGAGCGATTGCCATGAAGCGGCATTATCCTACGGTGATTATCTTCTGCAAATGCAGCCGGGAGCGGATGATCTCCTCTATTTTAGAAAAACAGATGAGCAACCGCGAGAAGACGCTGCGGTTGATTTCACTGGAGAATGAGCTGAAAAATGCGGCGCTTTGCGACTATGTGGTCAATACCGGGAAAGAGGATGCGGTACAGAGGATTATGGAAATCTGCGGATTGTAAGCTGTCAGTGAGAAATGGAAGAGTAATGAACAATAACCGACTTCAACAGCAATTGGATTTTATTCTGGAAATTGATAAAGAAAAGCGCATTCAGCGCCAGACGTATCTGACTGACGGTGAGCATAAAGAAAATGACGCGGAGCACGCGTGGCACATGGCGATCATGGCGATCCTGCTGGCGGAATATGCCAATGAACCGATCGATGTCCTGCGCACGATACAGATGCTTTTGATTCATGATATCGTGGAGATCGATGCCGGGGATACGTATGCCTATGATGAGGAGGGTAAGAAAACGCAGGCGGCGCGGGAACAGCGGGCGGCCGAGCGTATTTACGGATTGCTCCCGGAGGATCAGGCGGCGATGCTCTATGAGATCTGGCGGGAGTTCGAGGATCAGGCGACGCCGGAAGCCCGGTTTGCCAGAACATTGGATAACCTGCAGCCGATGATGCTGAACGCCGCGACCGACGGGAAAGCGTGGGCAGAGCACGGCGTACATATTGACCAGATTCTCGGGCGTAACCGGAATACGCATCTGGGATCGGAAACGCTCTGGGCGTATGCGCAGGAGCATTTTTTGAAACCGCATCTGGAGAATGGGCATATTTTGCCGGAAAAGACGGAAAACCGCAGGCGTAAAAATATCGAAAAAGAAGAGGTTTAAAATCACGCGGACGCATAGAATATAAAAAACACATAGAGCGTCTTCCATGAATAATGAAAAACTGGATAACCTCTTAAACCTTGCACTCAACGCAACCGATGAGGAGAGAAATAAATCGGAGGAACTATCTGTCGGTTACCATGCTGCGGACAAAACCTGGCAGTTGATCGTCAGGGCTTCCGGCAGTATGGCACAATTATCTGAAGCCTATCCGGAAGTTGAAATTCATACGCTGCTGAACGGGTATGCCGTGATGACGGTGCCGCAGGGTCTGATTGATGAAATATCACAACGCCCGGAAATTGAATATATGGAGAAGCCGAAACGCCTGTTCTTTGCGGTGAGTGAAGGCAGGCGTGTTTCGTGCGTAAATTCTCTGCAGCAGTCTGCATCCGGGGAAACAGCAGCAGGAGAGCAGCTTCTGGGCGCCGGTATACTGGCAGCCATTATCGACTCAGGTATTGACTATGCACACCCTGATTTTTGCCATGCGGACGGAACGACGCGGATCGCGGAACTTTATGATCAGGCGGCCGGTGAAATTTATGATTCTGCTCAGATTAACGAGGCGCTGGCGCAGTCCACGGATGCAGCGCGCTACCGGATTGTACCGAGCCGTGATACGAGCGGGCACGGAACCCATGTGGCGGGCATCTGCGCGGGGAACGGCCGGGCTTCCGGCGGGATATACCGGGGCGTTGCGCCGGAATCTCCGCTTCTGATTGTAAAGATGGGAAACGCTGATCCGGATGGATTTCCGAGGACAACGGAACTGATGCTTGCGGTTGATTATGTGCTTCGTCGGGCAAAAGAGTGGCAGATGCCGGTGGCCGTCAATATCAGCTTTGGAAATAATTACGGTTCACATGACGGCAGTTCTCTGCTTGAAACATACCTGAGTGATGTTTCGTCATTCTGGAAATCCGTGATCGTCACCGGAAGCGGGAACGAGGGCGTGTCGCGCATCCATACATCTGGCTATCTTTCCGGCGGGAGAGACGCGGCAAATGATGTGATCATTGCCTTTTCCGTTGGTGAATATGAACCTTCCCTCAATATTCAACTGTGGAAATCCTATGAGGATCAGTTCGATATTTACCTGCGCGATCCGCGGGGAAATCAGTTCGGATCGCTCTCGCCTGCTTTGCAGATTCAGCGCTATCAGACCGCAGGAACGGAGCTTTTGGTGTATGACGGCGAGCCCCGGCCATACAGCGTGAATCAGGAAATTTATGTTGATTTTATTCCCTTTGGCAGTTATATATAGACGCCGGAATCTGGGAGCTTATGCTTGTTCCCCGTAAAATTATTGCCGGGCGTTATGATCTCTGGATGCCGGGGCAATCCGCCATTTCTGCCGGCACCGGTTTCCTGACACCGACGGCGGATAATACGATCACGGTTCCGGCTACGGCAGCGAAAGTGATTTCCGTGGGTGCGTATGACGCGGTTTATGACAGTTACGCGGCTTTTTCCGGGCGTGGAGCCGGTATCAGCGTTTCCGGGATGAAACCGGATCTGGCCGCGCCCGGTGTCGATATCGTTTCCTGTGCGCCCGGCGGCGGTTATACGGCGAAGAGCGGTACGTCTATGGCCGCGCCCTTTGTCACGGGAGCGGCGGCGTTGCTGATGGAGTGGGGGATCCGACTCGGAAATGATTCTTATTTATATGGGGAGAAAGTGAAAGCGTATCTGCGGCGCGGAGCCAGAAAGCTGCCGGGATTTTCGGAATATCCGAATGACCGGGTGGGGTACGGAGCGCTATGCGTGCGGGAGAGTTTGCCGTAGACAAATTTTATTCGGGTCGTTATAATGGATATGCTGAAGATCACGAAGACTGCATGAGGATTCCGAATAAAGAACTCAATGATGGAAAACAGATTAGAACAAACAGAAAATAAATTATCCAAAAAGATTACAACAGGAATAGTAGCCCACGTCGACGCAGGCAAGACGACGCTTTCCGAGAGCCTTTTATATACGGCCGGAGCCATCCGCAAACCCGGAAGAGTTGATACAAAGGACGCTTTTCTGGACACCTATGAGCTGGAGCGCTCCAGAGGGATCACGATTTTCTCCAAGCAGGCCCGCTTTTCGTGGGAAGATGTTCAGATCACGCTGCTTGATACGCCGGGACATGTGGATTTTTCCGCTGAGATGGAGCGGACATTACGTGTGTTGGACTATGCGATACTGGTAATCAGTGCTTCGGATGGTGTGCAGGGACACACTCTGACACTGTGGGATCTGCTCGACAGGTACGATGTACCTGTATTTTTGTTTGTCAACAAAATGGATCAGCCGGGAACGGACAGGGAAAAGCTGATGGCGGAGTTGAAAGCACGCCTGGACGCATCCTGTGTGGATTTTACGGATCCGGCATCGGAGCAGAGCCTGGAGGATATTGCGGCCTGTGATGAGGAGACAATGGAGACCTATTTTGAGACGGGCGGCGTCAGGGACGGACAGATTCGCCGGTTGGTTCGGGAACGGTGTCTGTTTCCCTGTTACTTCGGTTCGGCGCTTAAGATGATCGGGGTGGAATCATTCCTGCGGGGATTTGTGCGGTATACGTCGGAGATCATATATCCGGATGAGTTTGGCGCCCGGATCTATAAAATTTCGAGAGATACGCAGGGAAACCGGCTGACACATATGAAAATCACCGGAGGTGCTTTGCACCCGAAGGAGATTCTGACGAATCTGCGGCCGGACACGGTACGGAACGGAGATATCTGGGAGGAAAAGGCCGACCAGATCCGTGTTTACAGCGGACAAAAGTATGAGCTGCTGCAGGAAGCGCGGGCGGGAGAAATCTGCGCGGTTACGGGGCTTACCCGGACATATCCCGGTCAGGGACTCGGGTTTGAGTCGGAGGCCGGCGCGCCGATACTGGAACCTGTGTTGTCCAGGCAGATCTGTCTGCCGGATGGTGTGGGCGCGGGAACGATGCTGCCGAAGCTTCGCATGCTGGAGGAGGAGCTGCCGGAGCTTCACATTGTCTGGAATGAGCGTCTGCAGGAAATTCAGGCACAGGTGATGGGAGACGTCCAGATTGAAGTGATGAGCAGTCTCATCAGGGAGAGGTTTGGCGTGCCGGTTACTTTCGGACCGGCGCATATTGTTTACCGGGAAACGATTATGAATCCGGTCGAAGGCGTCGGACATTTTGAACCATTGCGCCATTACGCGGAGGTTCATCTTCTGATGGAGCCGCTGCCGGCGGGGAGCGGCCTGTTGCTTGCTGCGGATTGCAGTGAAGATTCGCTGGACAGAAACTGGCAGCGCCTGATCCTGCAGCATCTCGGGGAGAAAAAACACCGCGGCGTGCTGACCGGTTCCGCCATTACGGATATGAAGATCACAGTGATCGCGGGTCGCGCTCACCGGAAGCATACGGAGGGCGGTGATTTCCGGGAGGCGACATATCGGGCGGTGCGGCAGGGATTGATGGAAGCGGAGAGCGTGCTGCTGGAACCGTTCTATGATTTCCGCCTTGAAATCCCGGAACGATCGGTCGGACGGGCGATGACGGACATTGATAAGATGTCAGGCCGCTGTGAACCGCCGGTGACGGATGGGGAGAACTGTATACTTACCGGATATGCCCCTGTGGCGACGATGCAGGATTACAGGCAGGAGGTGAGCGCCTATACCGGGGGATTCGGGCGGCTGACCCTTTCCCTGCGCGGTTATGAGATCTGCCATAATTCAGATGAGATTACGGCGGCGGCCGGCTATGATCCGACAGCGGATCCGCTTAACCCGCCGGATTCGGTATTCTGTTCTCACGGTTCCGGTGTCATTGTGCCGTGGTATGAGGTAAAAGAACAGATGCATGTGGAGAGTCCGCTGACGCAGAAGAATGCTCCCGGTTTGCAGACGGGAGACGTGCCGCGGCGGGTGACAGAGAGCGCGGAAAAACAGTGGCTCGGGACGGAGGAAATCGACGCGATTCTGGAAAAGACTTACCATGCGAATCGCGGGAAGAAAATATCTTCCGGGAAAGGCGTAAGAAAAATCACCCGCAGAGAGCCGGCGGTCGAAGCGGTGAAACGGACATTTCGCCGTGAGGAGCCGAAGGAAGAATATCTTCTCGTGGATGGTTACAATATTATTTTTGCCTGGGATGACCTGCGTGAGCTGGCAGAAAAAAATATGGATGCTGCGCGGGGAAAGCTGCTGGACGAGCTGTGCAATTATCAGGGCATGCGCGGGATGCAGCTGATTGTTGTGTTTGACGCTTACCGTGTGGCCGGACATCAGACAGAGATTTTAGATTATCACAACATTCATGTGGTCTATACGAAGGAAGCGGAGACTGCCGATCAGTATATTGAGAAGTTTGCGCATGAAAATGCAAAGAATTATCAGGTGACCGTTGCGACGTCCAATGGCCTGGAGCAGATCATTATCCGGGGAGAGGGCTGTCGGCTGCTGTCGGCCAGTGATCTGCATATAGAGACGGAAGAGGTGAAGCGTACGCTTCGATCCGGATACACGGAGACTGCCGTGTCAAGAGGAAGCGGGGCGTTTCGAAAAGCAGTGGAGGCTGCCGTCACCACTACAGACAGAAAAGAATCATAGTAACTATTCAGGACAGGTCTTCGCACTTGCTGCGAAGACCGTATGAAAACGAATCATAACCACATTTATCGAATTCCGCATTTGAGCCGATAAATGTGGTCTTTTTATAAAAAAAGATAAACCACTATTTTCCTCTTGAAAAAAAAAGAAAAGTGGTATATGATACCCATACTAGCACTCAACAAAACAGACTGCTAACAAACAGGAGGGACAAATGATAGTTTTACCGATATATGATATGTTGCTTTTGCCGGGCGTTAATTTTTATTTTCGGAAGGATGTATTGTCCTCCATGCCCGTCAAAGAGTTTTCGGATGGCGAGGATGTTCTGTTTCTGGTTCAGAATGTTGATAAGAAAAAATCAGAGCTTTTGCCGGAGGACTTTTATGAAAAGGGCCTGATCGGCAGGATTGAGAATATAGACGACGAGGGGAATGTCAGCATCCGTGTGACAGACCGGGTGATTATTTCGGATATAGAAAAAGACGGAGATGTTTTTACCGCTTCCGGAAGCGTCTGCCCGACGGTGGAGGATCTTCCGGACGAGGAGCGTCGGGAGAGATATAAGGAGACAAAGGGAAGCCTGATTCAGTTTGTACAGCATTTCCAGTGGGGCGTTGTAGCCCGTTCCTTTATCCAGCACTGGCATACCCTCTCAGAGATGATCTGTGCGGTTTCTGTTTATATGAATCTGACGCCGGAGGATAAGTATGAGATTCTTGCGACGGATTCCATGCGGGAAAGGACAGATCTGATACAGAATTCCATTTATGAATTTATCGAGATGGTGAAGGTCAGCGGAGAGGCCGAGCATGCGCAGCGCGAGACGCATGAGAAGGCTTACCGGGAGACGGCGCTGAAGAAGCAGATCTCGATTCTGCAGCAGGAACTGGATGAGATGCATCCGGAGAATATCTCGGATGTGCGTAAATTTGAGAAGAAGATTGCGGAGGCCGGAATGAACCCGGAGGCTGAGGCTGAGGCGAAGAAGGTCTTAAACCGCATGAAGCAGGAGGGGAAGGACAGCCACGAATACGGCATGCTGTACGATTATCTGGATTTTGTCACGACACTTTCCTGGAAGAAAGCAGAACCGGAACCCATTGATCTTACAGAGGCGCAGGATATTTTAGATGAAGACCATTACGGTCTGAAAAAAGTTAAAGAGAGAATCATCCAGCAGATCGCGGTTATGGCGCTCAAGAAAAAACAGTCCGGTTCCATTCTTCTGTTTGTGGGTGCGCCCGGTACCGGAAAGACGAGTATCGGACAGAGCATTGCGAAAGCACTTCACCGCGAATATGTCCGGATCAGTCTGGGAGGCATCAGGGACGAGGCGGAGATCCGAGGCCATCGCAGGACATACATAGGCGCTATGCCGGGACGGATCATGGAGGGCGTGAAGCGCAGCGGTGCGTCGAATCCGGTTATCGTTCTGGATGAGGTCGATAAGCTGGCCAGCGAATATCACGGCGACCCGGCCAGTGCGCTTCTGGAGGTGCTGGATCCGGAGCAGAATTTCAGTTTTACCGATCATTATATGAATGTACCTTACGATTTATCGGATGTGCTGTTTGTCTGCACGGCGAATACGGTCGATACCATTCCAGAACCTCTGCTGAACCGTATGGAGACGATTCAGTTTCCGGGATATACGGCGGTAGAGAAGTTCCAGATTGCTAAGAGGCACCTGCTGCCGGAGGCGATGGAAAGCATGGGTATTAAGAAATCATCCTTAAAGGTGACCGATGATGCAATCCGGATGATGATCAGCGAATACACGGCGGAGTCCGGTGTGCGCGGACTGAAGAAACAGATGGATGTTCTGTGCCGGCGCGCGGCGGTTAAACTGGTCCGGGGGGATCAGAAGAGCATCACGGTCAGTGAGAAAAGAGTGCCGGAGTTTCTGGACGGCAGGGGCATTCGTCATGATAAACGGTTGGAGAGCGCGCTTCCGGGTGTGGTGACCGGTCTTGCCTGGACACAGGCGGGCGGAGATATCCTGTTTATTGAGACATCCGTCACGGAGGGAAAAGGAAAACTCTCGATTACAGGTCAGCTTGGCGATGTGATGAAAGAGTCGATTCAGATTGCGCTGACATTGACCCGGTCTATGTTTCCGGAAGAGACCGCCGGATGGGACGAAAGAAATATTCATGTACATGTGCCGGCAGGCGCCGTTCCGAAGGACGGACCGTCCGCGGGCATCACGATCACGACGGCTCTGGTATCTCTGGCGATGCAGCGGCCGGTGCCGACAGATATTGCCATGACGGGAGAGATTTCTCTGCGGGGCGGGGTGATGCCGATCGGCGGACTGCCGGAGAAGCTGATGGCGGCGCAGAGAGCTGGTCTGAAGAGAATCTTTATTCCGTATGATAATATCGAGGATCTGGAGGATGTTGCGGAGGAAGTGAAATCCGAACTCGAGATTATTCCGGTCAAACGCGTCGGGGAAGTCCTGCAGGCAACGGGACTGACCGGCGCTGATGCCGGTTCCGAAGCGGCGTTAGCGTGAACTCCCTTATTCTATCAGAAGATTGGTGAAAAGCGGGATAGCCGGATTCAGATTATCCTTTTTCCATACAGCGATCAGACTCAACGGGTCGGTCTTGTAGAACGGTACCGACAGGACGGCCGCGTTGGCATCGGAGATGCAGTTTTCATCCATGACGGAAAACCCGAGTCCCGCTTCTACTTTCAGCAGGGCATTCTGAATGGAACCGGCATAGATGATGCCGGCCGGCTTGAAGTCATGACGTTCACAGAATTGTATGATATGATGGTAGGCGCCCTTTGATTCATCAGGAGAGATGGCAATCATTGTCTCAGAGGACAAAACACCCCAGTCAAAATCGGACAGCGATGCCAGGGGGCTGGATTTTGAAATCACACATTTGGGCTGTGAGCGGAAAAATGTCTGATAGACGATCTCCTCCGGATCAAAGTCTTCCAGATCAAAACTCAGGGTAAGCGCGATATCAATGGTGTTGTTCATTATGCCTTCCCGAAGCTCCCGGAAGGTGCCGCTGATGATGTCAATCTGTACATGCGGATGGCTCCGGCGAAGACGGTTCAGCTGCGCGGGAAGGAAGTTCTCCGAGCGCTGTGTCTCCAATACGCCCAGGCGCAGATTGCCATTTTCCCCGATCTCAGCGTTTCTGGCTTTTTCAAGGGCGTAATCAGCCATTTTTAACAGTTTTGAGTATTCCGCGTAGAGCACGGTTCCGGCCGGCGTGAGCCGGACATATTTTTTCATGCGGACGAACAGCGTCAGGCCGATCTCCGTTTCCAGTCTGGAAATATTGCGGCTTAAGGAAGACTGCGCGATAAACATTCGGTTCGCGGCTTCCGTAAAATTCAGGGTCTCAGCCGCATTTAAAAAGCATTGTATCTGGAAGGTCGTCATAGGAATCCCTCTATTGTGAATGATTTATTACTATTCAGATTATATATTGACCTTCTGAAATGTGTCAAGCTGACAAATGCTTGCAAGCAGGAAATCTTTATGGTAAGTTATAAAACATAAAGGATTTTGCAGGGGAATGGTTCAGAAAACCTGCAAAGCAGTTAATTAGAAATTACTTGTATACATTTAATTTCGGAGGGAGACAGCGGGTATGGCAAAATTTCAGGTCGAGCTTAAAAAAGTGATAGATGATTCTTATGAGATAGAAATCGGCTACAGACTGACTGATCGGCTGATTGCAGATCTGGCAGACGGTCTGGTCGGCAAACTCCGCAAGTTTGCAGTAATCTCAGATACCAATGTATCCGGATTATATGCGGAGCCGATCATAGAAAAGCTGCGTGCACAGGGTTATCAGGCGGATCTGTTTGTGTTTGAGACGGGGGAAAAGAGCAAGACCCGCGAGACGAAGGCGATGATCGAGGACGCGATGCTTGAGGCATCCTATCGGCGGGACTGCTGTATCCTGGCTGTGGGCGGCGGCGTGGTGACCGATCTGGCAGGATTTGTGGCGGGCACTTACGGAAGAGGCGTTCCGTTTATCAATTACGCGACGACACTGCTGGCGGCGGCGGACGCCTCCGTGGGTGGAAAGACGGCGGTGGATACGCCTCTGGCTACGAATCTCATCGGCTTATTCAACCAGCCGGAGAAGGTTTATCTGGATCTGGATACGTGGAAGACACTGCCGCGGCGCGAGATCGTCAGCGGTATGGCAGAGACGATCAAGCACGCCTGTATGGCGGATGCGGCGTTTTTTGACTATCTTGAGGAACATATGGACGAGATTTTACGTCTGGAACAGGCTCCCTGTGAACATATGGCGGAGAAAAACTGTCAGATCAAATACCATGTGGTGATGCAGGATGAGCGGGAGAGCGGGCTGCGCGAGATATTAAATCTCGGGCATACGGTGGGCCGCGCGATTGAGACGGTCAGCGGTTACCGTCTGCTGCATGGGGAGGCCGTGTCGATCGGCCTCGTCGCGGAGATTCATCTGGCTCGGCATTTCGGTTTCCTTGATGATGCCGATGTGGAGCGTGTGACTGCGCTGCTGGCGCGAACCGGACTTCCGACAGAGATACCGGATTATATTGACAGAGAAACTCTGGTCAGGAAACTGTATACGGACAAAAAGGTGCGTGACGGGAAGCTGCGCTTTGTTGTGCAGAATGCCATAGGATCGATTGCGTCCTTCGGGGAAAATGTCTATGCGACGCCTGTTTCCGAGGAGATTGCAAGAGAAATCATAAATGAGTTGTAGTTTCATAACTGTGAAGGTGCTGAACAGTTACCAGTTTTCTTTATGAAGCGGACATCAGGATATATAATGCAGTTAAAGAATGCAGAAACTGAGGTGGAATGGAATGAAATACAGCATTCCGGAAAGAGTATTAAAGGATATCATTCGGTTTGCAAAATACCATGATATAGAGCGGGTAATCCTGTTTGGTTCCAGAGCAAGAGGAGATCACGCTGAAAGAAGTGATATTGATCTGGCAGTGTCCGGCGTGGATTTTGACGGTTTCTATTGGGATATCAAAGAAAACACACATTCACTTCTGATGTTTGATCTGGTGGATCTGAATCGGCAAATATCGGAAGAACTCAGAGAAGAAATACAAAGAGAGGGAATTGTGATCTATGAAAAAGCGAAACACCCTGGTGCATATCTATAACGAAGATGAGGCGGATGAATTAATTCTTCTCATCCGTGACAGCTTTATTCCTGCTTTTGGAAAATTGGAAGAGACTTTATCAGAGAAAATGAAAAAAATTCAGTAACCGATTGCAGAGTAGGGAAGAGGTGATTGTGTGTCAGTATTGAGCGGTTTAACCCCCAAAAATGTATTTACGTATTTTGAGGAGATCTGCGGTATACCGCACGGTTCCGGGAATACACAGCAGATCAGTGATTACTGTGTCTCCTTTGCCGTTTCTCACGGTCTGCGGCATCGTCAGGAACCCTGCGGCAACGTTATCATATGGAAGGATGCTTCGCCCGGCTGCGAGGATGCGCCGGCCGTGATGCTGCAGGGACACATGGACATGGTGGCTGTCCGGACGGATGATTGCCCTCTGGATCTTGAGACGGAGGGAATCAGACCGCTGTTACGGATGATGGCCGGTGGGTGTATGCCGATGGTACTTCTTTGGGCGGCGACGACGGGATTGCCATCGCCTACGCATTGGCGATTTTGGCGGATGATACGCTGAAGCATCCGGCATTGGAGGCCGTCTTTACGGTTGATGAGGAAATCGGGCTGCTCGGTGCGGCCGCACTTGACGCATCAGATCTGCACAGCCGGCTTTTACTGAATATGGATTCTGAGGATGACGGTATATTCCTGACGAGTTGTGCGGGCGGGGCAACGGTGGAATGTATTCTTCCGGTTTCCCGTGAAGAGAAGAGCGGCATCCTGTATGAATGGCGCGTCAGCGGTCTGCGCGGCGGCCATTCCGGTACGGAGATTCATCTGGAACGGGCGAACGCCAATCTGCTGTTCGGGCGATTTCTGGCGCAGGCATCTGAAAAAGCGGAGTTCTCGGTTTGCGATGTATCCGGCGGAGAGAAGGATAACGCGATCCCGAATCAGTGCCGTGCCACGTTGCTTGTTCCGCCGTCCGGAACGGGTGCGTTCGAACATGCCGCAGCTGAATTTCGTGAGACAGTATGTGCGGAATACGCGACGGTCGAGCCTGATATGGATGTGGCGTTGACGAGAATAACCGACGATTCAACAATAAACGATTGCAGTCAATTACACTGTGCAGAAACATCGAATCCGACAGCTCCGACCGGAACTTTTGATCCGGCGTCCGGGACGGCCCTGACGCTTACGGAGACCGGAAAGAGCGGCCTGACATTCTTGCTTGAGCATCTTCCCTCCGGGATCCAGCGTTGGATGCCGGAGATCCCCGATATGGTGCAGACTTCTCTGAATATGGGTGTCCTGCGAATGAAAGAGGATACCGTCTCTATGACTTTTTCCGTCAGGAGCGCTTCCGGCACGGAAAAAGACTGGCTGATCCGGCGGATCCGGGATCTGACAGAACTTGTCGGCGGGCACTGTGTTGTCAACGGTGTGTATCCTGCATGGGAGTATCAGTCTGATTCAGGAATTCAGGCAGTTATGGCTGAGACATGGGAGGAGATCACCGGAGAAAAACCGTTGCTGACGGGTATCCACGCTGGCGTGGAATGCGGGATTCTAAGCGAAAAGCTTCCGGGTATCGACTGCATTTCCTACGGGCCACAGATGGATGATATCCATACGGTGCGGGAGAGACTCGATGTAGCATCAGTGGAAAGAAATTATGAACTGACGGTGCGCGTGCTGGCGAAGCTGGCGGAATAACACAGATGCGGGAAGGAGCGTAAATATGGGTAAATATCTAAACCCGGGAAATAGTGGTTTTCAGGCGATTCGAAACGGTTTGTATGTGGATAAGACCGGTTTGATTGAGTATATCAACAGCACAATTAATATTTCTCCTGACCGTTTAACCTGCTTCAGCCGTCCGAGACGGTTCGGAAAATCCTTTGCAGCCAAGATGTTATGTGCGTATTATGATAAGAGCTGTGATTCGAAAATTCTTTTTGAAGGACTGGAAATTTCAAATAAGATATCATTTGAGACATATTTGAATAAATTTAATGTTATTTATCTGGATATAACCTGGTTCCTTTCAACAGTCAGAAATCGAAAACAGACTGTATGTGATTTGCAGGAGCGTGTGATCCGCGAACTCAGACAGGCTTTTCCGGATTTCACAGATGAAAATGAAAAATCCTTGCCGGGCGCTCTTTCCGGTATAGCTGAGAAGTCGGGCGAAAAATTCATTATGATTATCGATGAGTGGGATGCCCTTTTCCGTGAAACAAAAGATGATCAGGATTTACAAAAAGAGTATATTCAGCTTTTGCGCGGGCTTTTTAAGGGTGGGACAGTAACAGACAATACGATTGCGGCTGCTTATATGACCGGAATCCTTCCGATTAAGAAATACGGAACGGAATCCGCCCTGACGGATTTTCAGGAATTTACCATGGTTTATCCCGATGAACTGACACCTTATGTCGGTTTTACAGAGTCAGAAGTTCTGAAATTGTGTGATCGTACCGGTATGGATTTTGATAAAATGAAATGCTGGTATGACGGTTACTCTTTTCATGATGCTCATTCTGTTTACAGCCCGAATTCCGTCATGTCCGCGATCCGCAGAAAAAGATACAGAAGCTATTGGACATTGTCAGAAACATTTGAATCTTTAAAAGAGTATATTACCAGAGATTTTTACGGTTTAAAAGATGCGGTTGTTTATATGCTGGGCGGACAGAGGATGCATGTGGATATAAGCACTTTTCAAAACGATATTACATCCTTTGAGAATAGTGATGATGTGCTGACTCTTCTCATTCATCTGGGTTATCTGGCTTACGATGAGGAAAAAAAAGAAGCTTATATTCCGAATCTTGAGGTTTCTGAGGCTTTCCGGTCCGCAGTCAAAAATACAGACTGGAGCACGGTAAATCAATCCCTGTCAAATTCGGAAAAACTGCTGAACGCGACGATCAACGGAGATGCTGACAGTGTTTCTGCTGCTCTGGAACTGGCTCACGAGACATGTACATCCAGTCTGGAATATAATGACGAAAATTCATTAAGCTGTGCGATATTGCTTGCTTATTATACGGCACAGAATTATTATGAAATATTCCGTGAGCTTCCTGCGGGAAAAGGATTTGCAGATTATGCGTTTGTCCCGCGAAATCACACGGATAAACCGGCGATGATCATTGAACTGAAATATAATCAGTCGGCCGACACGGCTATCAAACAGATTCATGACAACCGTTATGATGGGAAGTTAAAAGATTTTAACGGCCGTTTGATTCTGGTCAGAATCAATTATGATAAGGACGCGAAAGGGAAAGAAAAGAAACATCACACATGTGTGATCGAAGCTGTGTGATGTCCCTGTTTATTGTGTAAAGTGCTCCGTCAGAAACTCTGCCATAATGTTCATATGCTTCTTTTCGAAATTCCTGTAATCAAAGTGCTGTTCCGCCTGCGGCAGCAGTTCACACATTCCCTCGAGCCGGTTTGTCAGCAGATAGGATTTTATAATGCGCTGATCCATCTCCCATTTCGGAAAGTTTTCATCGTGCGGCGCTGTTCGGTCGAGTTCAATGATTTCATCACGGATGGAGCGGATCATCTCCGCCAGATATTCGATCTGATATCGGAACCGGATCGGGAAAATCCATTTGTTGGCGACAAGCGCGATCACTGCGCCGATCAGCGTGTACAGCAGCCGCTGACCCAGTACCAGCGGAACGGTGGCGTCCAGTGTCTGCAGCGCCAGGGCGGAGCAGGTGATGTAGGCGACCGTGGGACCGTATCCGCTGGCGCCGTAGATCAGGAAGTTGGCGATCGTCATAATGACGACATGGGAAGCAAAACCGCTGAAGACGGAGAACAGGACCAGACAGATCACAATACCTGCGATGGTTCCGGTCACCCGCTGGCGTATCCGCTGCATCGTGTGATCCGTAAACGGTATCATCATGAAAAATACGGAGATCACGAGCCAGTATACATTCGGGAGTCCTGATGCCCACGCGAAGATAAGGCAGGGGGTCACGGTAATCACCTGCCGGAGCGCGAAGCGAAGGCGGAAGCTGCGGATGTCCGGTTTTTTCAGCCGGAAATTCAACCGATGGTAATCCGGTGTCGGTTCGACCGTCTCAAATGTCTTGAGGAAATCCCGGTACAGCTTCTCTGCTTTGTCAAGATTCTGATTCGTCTTATAATTCAATGTCAGATAGTTCATGAGCTGAAAAAACAGGACAAACTGACAGTACCAGTTTGTCTTCCCCTTCGGGAACAGGCTGGCACGGTTCCAGGCATATATCTCGTTGCTGATTTTTTTGTTGATGTCAGCGAGCTCGCGATGAAGCCGTTCGAGGTCAGTGAAGGAGGGAACGATGGTTTTGATTGTATCCTCTGATTTTTGTGAGGTATCGCGACCGTATGCAGCGGTATCACGCGTTAGCGTCATATTATTTTTGAGTAAATGACACAGATCCAGCTGCCGGCGGCAGTTTTCAAATTCTTCCCGTATATGATCCGGAAGGAATTTTTGCGGTTTTTTAATCTTTGACAGTACAAAGACGAAGAGAAATACCAGCACAGCGGTGGCCAGCAATGCCTCCAGCCGGTTCAGCAGCGCGGCCGGTGTGGATACCGGTGCAATCTGGAAAAAGATCAGAGCCATGCCGGCGGGAAAGTAGTTTGTCGGATTATATTCATCGATCAGGATATCTGCGATCCAGAACAGTGCCAGTGCATTGATGATGATGCACAACGGCAGATTCATGACGGCGAAAAATGCCAGGAACGCCATGGCAAAATAGATCCCGA
>Ga0192242_10158_pt1 | contig 32253 bp, 25 predicted proteins | sample Koala_Koa27_J3_FD_131235 | JGI IMG/M metagenome (GOLD analysis project Ga0192242, IMG submission 131235) | Enriched cells from koala feces incubated with labeled cellulose particles, San Francisco Zoo, California, United States - Koala_Koa2-7_J3 ...
CATTAAACTATTTTTCGATAAAAATACGTACCTTTGCGCCCAATAATACAAAAAGAGAGAAATAATGGATAAAAGTGAACCGTCACGCGACCTATTTCTAAAAATACTGAGCACACGCATGGCTTTCCGCCAAACCATCCAACGGGTATTGAAGCGTAACAAGATAGAGATAACCATTGAAATGCTCCAAATAATGCACTGCCTGTGGCGCAAGGAAGGAGTAAGCCAACAATACCTAGCCGAAAAGACGGCAAAAGACAAAGCCTGCCTCACCAACTTGATTAACAATCTGGAAAAGAAAGGATGGGTAATCCGCAAAGAAGACCCTACGGACAAGCGTAACCGACTTATTTTCCTTACCAACGAAGGGCGGGAATTGTCCTTGCAAATACGCCCCCTGACGGATGAACTATACGCCCAACTAACCAAGAAAATGGGCGAAAAGCAAGTACAGAGCACCATAAATAACCTAACGAAACTAAGCAATATACTGGATGAGATTTAAACATTACATCGTATTATCCCTGGCGCTGCTACCGGGCTTGTCACTGAAAGCGCAACAGACCTATCCCCTCTCCCTGAACGAACTTTTTGAAAGGGGAACGGAATACAGCCTGCGCATCAAGGCATCTCATATACAGGAGATAGTAGCAAGCGAAAAAGAACAGACAACCCGCAACCTGCGCCTGCCGGAAATAAAGCTGAATGCAACTACCGGATACATAGGTCAGCCCACCATCTTTAAAAGCGGACTGGCACACCCCACGCACCCCGACGTGCCGGACTGGTCGCACAACTACAACGTAGACCTGACCCAGCCCATCTACAGAGGAGGCAAAATAGAACATTCCATCCGCAGAGCCTCACTGGAAAAACAGATAGCCCAACTGAGCACCGCCAACAACATAGCCGATATAAAGCTCTTGCTGCTTCAACAATACATCGACCTGTTTACGCTACACAAACAACAAAAAGTATTGGAACGAAACATCGAAGAATCCAAAGTGAGACTGAAAGACATCAAGAAAATGCGAAAAGAGGGTGTCCTGACCCGTAACGACGAAATAAGAAGCGAACTGCAACTGACCAATGACGAACTGGCCTACCGCGAAGCCAAGGACAATACCTACATCGTATCCCAACAACTGGACGTGATACTGGGCTTGGACGAAGACCTATTGTTGCTGCCGGACACCGCCTTGCTGCATATGCCGGTAGAACTGCAAAGTTGCGACGCCTACATAGAACAAGCCTATCAGAACTATCCCGAAATAAAATTGGCACGCTATCACACCCAACTAGCCATAGCAGACAAGCGCCTCACCCAAGCCGACTATCTGCCCACCCTGTCCCTGCATGCGGGCAACACCCTGGCACGCCCCCTGAGCAGCACCATGGAAGATATGTTCAGCAATAACTGGAATGTGGCACTCAGCCTGTCCTACAATCTGTCCTCCCTGTATCACAATAAGCATAAAATGAGGGAAGCACAGCAATACATCAACCTGCAAAAGAATGCAGAAGAACAACTGATGCAAGACATACGGGTAAAAGTGAGAAGCGCCTATATCCGCCACAACGAAGCACTGGACCGGGTAAAGGCACTGCGCCTATCCGTTATCCAGGCAGAAGAAAACTACCGCATCGTGCATAACCGGTACATGAACCAGCTCTCTATCCTGACCGACCTGCTGGATGCCAGCAACATCCGCCTGCAGGAAGAACTGCAACTAACCACCGCCCGCGCCAACGTGATCTATACTTATTACGAACTGCAACGCATCTGCGGAAATTTATAACCTAAAACAAGAATCCATATGGCTACACTTAAAAAGAAACGGCAACAACTGATCCGACAGAAAAGAAAGAATATAATCCTGAATAGCGTATGCATCCTCATCGCCTTGGCAGGCATTTCGTGGACGGTAGATTACTTTTGGAAATACCTGAACTACGAGATTACGAATGATGCCGTGGTAGACCAATACATCTCCCCCATCAACATACGCGTACCGGGCTACATAAAGGAGGTGCGCTTCACCGAACACCAATTTGTAAAAGCCGGAGACACGCTGCTGATTCTGGACGACCGCGAATACCGCATTAAACTGAAAGATGCGGAAGCCGCACTGATGGACGCCCGCGCCTCTAAAGATATCTTGGGATCGGGCATACAGACCAGCCACGAAAACGTATCCGTGCAAGAGGCCAACATAGCCGAAACCAAAGCCCGCCTATGGCAAATGGAACAAGACTATAACCGGTATGCCAACCTGCTGAAAGAAGAATCCGTGTCCCAACAACAATACGAGCAGGTAAAGGCAAACTACGAAGCCATGAAAGCCCGCTATGAAGCCCTGCTGAAACAGAAGAACGCCGCACAGTCCCAATACTCGGAAACGACCAAGAAGACTGCCAGCGTGGATGCCTCCATACTGCGCAAAGAAGCCGACTTGGAAATGGCGGAACTAAACCTGTCCTACACCGTGGTAACCGCCCCCTATGACGGCTACATGGGTCGCCGTACGCTGGAGCCCGGACAACTGGTGCAGGCAGGGCAAACCCTGTCCTACCTGGTGAGGGGCAACGACAAATGGATTACCGCCAACTATAAGGAAACCCAGATAGCCAATATCTACATCGGGCAAAAAGTAGTGATAAAGGTAGATGCATTCAGCCACAAACTTTTCCACGGAACGGTGACAGCTATATCAGAAGCAACCGGTTCCAAATACTCACTGGTTCCCACAGACAACTCGGCAGGGAACTTTGTAAAAGTACAACAACGCATCCCCGTGCGCATAGATCTGGACGATGCCACCCCCGAAGACATGGAGTTGCTCCGCGCCGGAATGATGGTAGAAACCGAAGCATTAAAAGACTAAGAAGAAGATGGTAAAACTGCAAGCCCTGAATGTTCCTGTCCGCCGCTGGGTTCCCCAATGGCTGGGATTCGTTACTGCCATGATAATCATGATTCCCGTGGCACTGATAAACGGCGCTTATACGGGAGACATTACCGAAGTCTCAGGAACACTGGGTGTGCTGAGTGAAGATATTCGTATGGCATACTATGCCACCTCGGTGGGCATGGCGGTGGCTTATCCTCTTATTCCCAAGGTGCGTGCGGTGCTGACTACTAAAACGGCTTTGTTAATCGTCTTGCTGATGCAGGCTATACTTAGCTTTATCTGTGCCAAGGTGCACCAGATAGATATTGTGATTATTTGCAGTTTCTTCATCGGCTTCTTCAAGGGGTTTGCCATGTTGGAGATTATCATCATGATCCGCCCTTTCTTCAGTCCCGCCAATGTGCGTAGTGAATTTTATGCCTATTTCTACCCTATTGTTTTCTCGGCAGGACAAGTATCCATGGCACTCACGGCACAACTGGCGTATTATTACCAGTGGCAGCATATGTATTATTTTGTCGTTATCCTGTTGCTGATAGCCATTGTCTTTATCTCAGCGTTCTTCCGCTACGGACACAGCCCTCTGCATATTCCTTTCAAGGAAATGGATGGCAGGAGTGTATTACTTGCCGCCACCAGTTTGTTGTTTATCATCTATATATTCACTTATGGCAAAACACTGGACTGGTTCTCCTCTCCAAAGATCGTGATATATACCGTTGCAACACCCATCTTGCTGTGGCTGTTCTTCTACAGGCAAAGCAATGCTAAAAAGCCTTATATCCGAGTAGAGGTACTGAATCATAGCAAAGCCCTTATCGGTTATTTCTTTATGATTCTCACCATGTTCTTTTCCTCCAGCAGTTCACTTATAATCAGTTATGCCACCAGCATTATCCGCATAGACAGTATACACACCAATGCATTGAATCTATGGATGCTGCCCGGTTTTATACTGGGAGCCATCATCTGCTTCTGGTGGTTCCGCTGGCAACGCTGGCGTTTCCGTTTCCTCATTTCGGGCGGAATGTTTTGTTTCGTTATCTATTTTGCCATCCTGTATTTCGGCATTGCTCCCGGAGCAAGCTATGAAATGCTCTATTTCCCCATGTTCCTGCGTGGCATGGGAATGATGGTTTTATTCATCGCTTTCGGCGTGTACGTGGTAGAAGACATGAATCCCAGACTGATGATATACAATGCTTTCTTCCTGATTGCATTCCGTTCTGCATTGGCACCCGCCCTGTCTACTTCTTTCTACAACAACATTCTATACCGCCTCCAATTGAATGCCATGAATATCCTCTCGGAGAACATGACAATGGATAACCTGCTAGCCTCCAAGCAATATACCCAATCGCTGAACAGTGCACTGGCACAGGGACACGGCATGAGCGAAGCAACCCAAATGGCAACCAACAGCCTGTATGCCACCCTGCAAACCCAAAGCCTTTTATTAGGGTTGAAAACAGTTCTTGGCTATATGCTTATCGCATCATTGGTTATTGCCATTATTTCTCGCTTCATTCCTTTCCATAAGACTGTGAAAGTGGCTATAGTCAAAACGGGTGAGGATATGGTATAATAAAATAAGCCCCCTGCATCTACCACAAAAAGATGCAAGGGGCTATCACAACTCTCTCTTTAATCAAACCCTAATTATCTGATCTCTGTCTGAGAAAAATCAAACTGGCTCAACTTCTCCGGTGATGCCGACGGTTTCAAATCGAAAGTTATCTCTTTCTCACCATTTGTAGCCGAATTGATTTTTACCTTTATACCTTTGGTTTCCGAGGTAATGTCCAAAGAATTCAAATTAAAAGATACCGCACCATATACCCAACGGTCAATCGTATCATCATACGTATTGTAACGATATTCCAAATGAATATATCCATCATCCTCCGGAGTTACCGTGGTATTCTTTACCAAGCTGACACGGTGCTTATACTTCGCCGGCAAATTCTGATTAAAAATAATATTCAGATAGCCGCCTCTGCTGATCCACATATTTCCTTCATAGATGCTCACTGGATCATTGCCGAATTCTTCTTCATTTTCGGCGGTCAGCTCCTCTATATTCTTTGTGAGGATCTCTCTGATCCCTTCCAGTTTAATAGAGCAATCATACCCTTCCGGATAATTATCAAACAAGGGATTGAAGTAAACAATTACCCGCTGCCCGTCAATCGGTGAGTAACCGGGATAATTGGTGGCGGCAGGCCAAAGTTTTCCCCATCTGTCACCAGTAAAATCATATACATGGGCTCCTTTCACATTCACAGTAGCCCAATCTGCTGCAAAATCACCAATAGAGTAGTAATCGCCATCATCGCATGACTGAAAAGTAACTCCAATGACTGCCAAGAATGCTAATAAAAATAGGTTCAACTTTTTCATAACTATCATGTGTTTTTATATCTTCTGTCTTTTAAAGGGAGAAAAGCAGCAAATACTGCATCCCGCACATTAATATTAACTTATTTTCAGTAAATGGTCTTTGCAGACGCTAATTGCATTTCTTTAATTTTAGCATAAGAAACAAAATACGGACACGGTTGTTATCTATAGGATAATAATAAGAATACAATATGAAAACAGCAGTAGCACTAGGGATAGACATTGGCGGTACAAACACCAAGTTTGGTTTTATAGACCGAGCCGGAAACTATTTGGCAGAAGGAAATATACTGACTGCCACCCACGAAAATATAAAAGATTATTTAAAGGAACTATGTGCAGCAACGCACACCCTTTTCGGTACTATTGAGGAAAACTCCACCTTGATTGGTATAGGAATCGGAGCTCCGGACGGAAACTATTATAATGGGACTATAGAATATGCTCCCAACCTGCCCTGGCATGGCATTATCCCCTTTGTAGAAATGATGAAAGAATATTATCCCAACCTCCCCATCTATCTCACCAATGACGCCAATGCGGCAGCCATAGGCGAAATGATTTACGGAGGGGCAAAAGATATGCAGGATTTTCTAGTAGTGACTCTGGGTACAGGATTGGGAAGCGGATTTGTAGCTCATGGCAAACTGATCTATGGACATGACGGATTTGCCGGAGAACTGGGACACGTTATCGTATCTCCGGATGGAAGGCAATGCAGTTGCGGGCGGAAAGGTTGTTTGGAAACCTATGTATCGGCTACCGGCGTAAAGCGAAGTGCCTACAAGATGATGGCAAAATACACCACTCCCAGCCCTTTACGCGATATTCCTTTTAATGAAATGGACGCAAAGATTATCAGTGAAGCGGCACTGGCAGGTGATGAACTGGCGCAGGAAACGTTCCGATACACAGGAGAGATGCTGGGAAAAGCTCTTGCCAATGTAGTTGCCATCACCAGCCCCCAAGCCATTTTCCTGATGGGAGGTCTGGCAAAAGCCGGAGAGTTGCTGTTCAAACCCGTCCGTGAATCCATGGAGCAGAATATGATGAAACTATTTAAAGGAAAAGTAAAATTACTTCCTTCCAAGCTAGTAAAGAATGCAGCCATCTATGGAGCAGCGGCTTTAGTGTGGGAGGAAATAAAAATATAAAAAAAACAAGCTCCCGATTCATCACGAACCGGGAGCTCTAAAACTGAGTTTATACAGATCTTCCCATTAAGGGGAACATGGCCTTGCTATTAGCTTTTTCACCCTTTCCATGTTAAGGATATGGTTTATATATTTAAAGTTTAGCTTTTAATGTCTCGTATTAACTTAAACGGCAAAAAATGTGCCAATAAGTATAGCCATACACAGTACGCTAGTTATCAATAGAATAACAAGCCCCATTACACAAACCGGCTGTGGAATACCTGTAGGATAGGTCTACAAATTTGTAGAAAAAGTCCACACTTTATAAAATATATCCCTATCTTTGTGCACCTTATTACTAACTAAACAAAATATGTCACTATGAAAAAAAGTCATTTAGGTGTGCTTTCACTAGCCTTAACTTCATGCCTGGTAGCTCATGCAGAAAACAAAAACCGTACCTCTGACAAACCAAACGTTATCTTTATTTATGCCGACGACCTGGGATATGGCGACCTGGAATGCTATGGAGTAAAGAATGTGCTGACTCCCCATGTAAACCGCCTTGCTAACGAAGGTATTCGGTTTACCAACGCACATGCCACTGCTGCCACCAGTACCCCATCACGCTATTCCATGCTGACGGGAGAATATGCATGGCGCAAACCGGGAACGGATGTTGCCGCCGGAAATGCCGGTATGATTATCCGTCCCGAACAATACACCATGGCAGATATATTCAAAAGCTCCGGTTATGCCACAGGGGCATTCGGTAAATGGCATCTGGGACTGGGAAACAAGACCGCACAACAAGATTGGAATGCTCCCCTGCCCGCCTGCCTCAGTGATTTAGGATTCGATTATTCCTATATTATGGCTGCCACAGCAGACCGTGTTCCCTGTGTCTTTATAGAGAATGGAAAAGTTGCCAATTACGATCCTTCCGCCCCCATAGAAGTGAGCTATGTAAAAAACTTCCCCGGAGAACCTACAGGCAAGGACAACCCCGAACTGCTATACAATTTAAAACCGAGCCACGGGCACGATATGTCTATTGTGAACGGCATCAGCCGCATCGGATATATGAAAGGCGGAGGCAAGGCATTGTGGAAAGATGAAAACATTGCAGACTCTATAACCGCACACGCCATCGACTTCATTAAACAGCACAAGGATGAACCTTTCTTTATGTACTTTGCTACCAATGATGTGCATGTCCCCCGTTTCCCGCATGATCGCTTCCGCGGTAAGAATAAGATGGGATTACGCGGAGATGCTATCGCCCAATTTGATTGGAGCGTAGGTCAACTATTGGAAACCTTAGACAAGATGGGATTGACCAAGAATACATTAATCATCCTGTCCAGTGACAATGGTCCGGTAGTAGACGACGGTTATGATGACAAAGCAGAAGAATTGCTGAACGAACACCAGCCTACGGGTGGTTTGCGTGGGGACAAGTATAGTGCATTCGAAGGTGGAACACGTATTCCACTCATTGTTCACTGGCCTAACACAATCCATAAACCGGAAGTATCCGATGTACTTGTTTCACAAATAGACTGGCTGGCTTCAATGGCTTCCCTAGTTGATGCGCGTATCCCGAAAGGCAGTGCTCCCGACAGCTACAACCGCCTGGGCAACCTGCTGGGACAAGACAAGACCGACCGCCCTTGGGTATTGGAACAGGCTTCTAACCATACCATCTCTGTCCGCACCAAGGACTGGAAGTATATAGAAGGAAGCGACGGGCCCAAGATGGTTCCTTGGGGGCCAAAGATAGAAACGGGTTACCAAGGTACTCCGCAATTATATAATATGAACCAGATAGGTGAAAAGGAGAATGTGGCAACCCAATATCCCGAAAAGGTATTTGAGTTGGAACAAATATTGCGGAAAGTTCGTGATAAAAGCATTCAGATGAAATAATATAAAGTAGAAGATGTACAAAAAGATTCATAGTAACCGCTGGTTCTATCTCTGCTGCTGTGTAGGGATATTTATTATTGAAACCTTGATTGCCATGTATGTGCATGATGCAATTATCCGTCCCTATATAGGAGATATACTGGTAGTGGTACTGGTTTATTGCTTTTTGCGCATCTTTATTGACCGCCCTTTGCGGCTATTGCCCCTTTGGGTATTTCTATTTGCTTGTGCCATAGAGTTCATGCAATATTTCCGTATGGCAGATGTACTGGGATTTCAGCACAATACCATTGCACGCATCGTGCTCGGTTCGGTTTTCGATTGGAAAGACATTATGTGTTATACTGTGGGATGCCTGCCTTTATTCTTTATCAAAAAATGATTTTATTCCATTAAAGAAAAAATAAGCCCCATACCACTGGAAATTTAATTCCTACCGGTATGGGACTCTTTTTAATGAAAAGTGTGTGTTGGAAAACAGTCCTATTTATTCTACTGAAAACTCTCCTTTGCTTCGGATATCTTCCGAGGAAGCACCTACGAGGACTTCAAATTTTCCGGGTTCTACCGTCCATTCCATGTGACGATCCAGAATTTCAAGATCTTCCGGTGTCAATGTGAAGGTAACCGTTTTCTTTTCTCCTGGTTGCAGATGAATTCTTTCGAATCCGCGCAACTGCGAGTCATAAGGGATAACACTTGCCACTACATCTCTTAAATAAAGCTGTACTACTTCATCGCCTGCACGTTTGCCCGTATTGGTGATATCTACCGATACGGTTATGGGGCTTTGAGTGTGTTTGGTAGCCTGATGAATCTGCAAATTGGAATAATCGAAAGTGGTATAGCTCAAGCCAAAACCGAACGGATACAAAGCTCCGTTTACGCGGGTGTTTCCCGAACCATTGGGACCACTGAAATATTGTCCGTCCTGTGATCCCGGTTTGAAGGGGAAGTTGAACTCTATCTGCCCGGTAGTCTTGGGGAAAGTAACTGTCAAGCGTCCGCCGGGGTTATAATCTCCGAATAAGGTTTGTGCAATGGCTACTCCTCCCAATTGGTTGGGGAACCAGGCTTCCAGTATGGAAGGTATGTTGCGGGCTGCCCAATTAATGGTTAGTGGTTGACCGTTAATCAATACCAAGACTACCGGTTTGCCGGTTGCGTACAAGGCTTCCAATAACTGTTGCTGCCGTCCGGGTAAATTTAAGTCTGTGCGCGATTTACTTTCCCCGGTACAGCTTTCGTCTTCGCCCAAGGCTGCGATTATTACATCACAGTCCGCTGCTAGACGCACAGCCTCGTCTATGCCTTGCTTCTCATCGGCAGTTAATGCGGTCGGCACAATTTCGCTATCGGGCCAGTTGGCATCTTTTGTTTTGCATCCCTGGGCATAGGCTACTTCTACCTGATTGCCTAAATAGTTTTTTATACCATCATACACCGTTACATTTTCCAATCCTTGCGGACCGTAACGGCTTATCATATAATTAGTTTCTTTAGCTAATGGTCCGGCTATCAAGACCTTTTTCAATTCGTTTTTATTCAGCGGAAGCAAGTCCCCGTCGTTTTTCAGCAAAACGAGTGATTGTTTTTGTATTTCCAGTACAAAGTCTGCATGCTTGTCGGCTCCTACAGTTTTGTCGGCTGCCTTTATATCATTCACATAGGGGTTGTCAAACAATCCTAATTCAAACTTTACACGCAATACATCGGCTACCCGTTCATCAATTACCTTCATAGATAGTTTACCCTCTTTTACCAATTGGCGCAATGGGAGTATGTAATCCTCGGGTTGGGTAAAGTGTGTTCGTACATTTAAACCGGCTTCTACCACCTGACGCACGGCTTCTTCATACGTATCGGCTACGCGGTGTTTGGTTTGTACATACTCTACGGCTTCACTGTCGCTCACCACATATCCTTTAAAACCATATTGCTGGCGAAGCAGCTCGGTCAGGAAGTAATGGCTGGCTGTAACCGGTACACCGTCCCAGTCATTGTAGCTACTCATCACTCCTTTGGGATGTGCTTCTTTTATCACCCTTTTGAAAGGATATAAGAATAAAGAGTGCAGGTCGCGCGGAGAGATATGGGGATCGGTTCTTACGGCAGCATCCCGTCCGCCTTTAGGAACGCCATAGGCTGCATAATGCTTCAATGTTGAGGCAACACCCTGTTCCTGAAGTCCTTTTACCATTTGAATGCCCAGTTCAGCTACCAGATAGGGTTCTTCGCCATAACATTCCAGGACACGTCCCCATCGTGGATCGCGCGCCACATCCAAGATAGGTGCATATACATTGGTATATCCCAAAGCCTTGGCTTCCTTTCCGGAAATGCTGCCGGCTTGGTACACCAGTTGTTTGTTCCATGTGCTACCAATGTTTATCGGTGCAGGAAAAGGCGTTGCTTTGGTGTGGTTCAAACCGTGGATTCCTTCATTCGAGAAATCTACCGGTATGCCCAAGCGGGTTTCTTCTATAAACCAGCGTTGGATGGTATTTATGGCTTTGGCATGATTGCTGAAAGGATAAATCAGCTCCGGATATGCTCTGCGTCCCCGTCCCAGTCCGTTGAGTTCTTCGTCTATGTTGGCAATGCCGTCTTTCCATATTTCGTTTTTCCAGTTGGGGGTGGGCAACGAATCTTTCAGCACTCGCCCTGAACCGTACAGAGTTGCCATTTGGCAGGTCTTTTCTTCTAACGTCATCTGCTTTAGCAAATCCTTTATGCGGTCTTCAATGGGCGCATTGGGATCTTCATACACATCCATTACGCCATTTTTGTTAAAGTCAATCCATCCTTTTTTATAGATGGTGTCTTTGGCTGTTAAAACACTCGTTCCCAAGCAGGCTAGTGTTAGAAACAACAATCGTCTTTTCATGTCTGTTGGTTTATTGAATTAAGGATAAAAGATAAATTGCCTGTCTATATAACCGACAGGCAATTTATTTTAATATAAACAATTTATTATGCAAAAATACCTATTCTTATTTAGTATCCCACCACAAACGAACAGAAATTTTATTATATTCTGATTGTGCATTATAGTTTGCGGTATTCATAGATGCTTCCTTAGATGGATACAACACGCGTACCGGCGCTTTTTCTTTATTCAGCAATGAGCCTTTTTCGCGGTCATCATCCAATACAGGTAAGTCTGTACGGCGATATTCTGCCCAGTTTTCATAGATTTGCAGAATATTGAGGTGCATCCATTTCTGAGTAGCGATTTGCTCAAGTGCCTTGCTGCTGTCGAACTTATAAGTAGAGCCTGCCAGCCAAGTGCTTAATGTTGCATCCGAAACATCAGCATTAACGATATTTGCATCTTTGCCTGTAGCATCACTATCCTTATAATAAGTGTAGTAGTTCTGGATAGACAGTATCACCCCTTTGTTATAGTAGCTTTCAGCATCTCCGCTTATCAGGTTTCTGGCTGCGGCTTCGGCAAGGCAGAAATAAGTTTCGGCTGCTGTCATGCCTATACCTACCGGCAAATGATAGTTCTTGCGGAAAGTTATAGAACTATAAGCTGCATATTCTTTATATAGGTTAACTCCATTATCGGGTGTTGAGTTAATAAGGGCGATAGCATCATCAGCCGATGAAGGATAACCTTTTATAGGCTGGGTAGGATCTACCACATTACCATCATCGTCCACTCCCGGCTGGAAGAATACCGGCAAACGGGGATCGGCTGCCGCAGTCATTCTGTCTACCATTCCTTGGGGAGCATACATATAGTATCCCTGACTCTTGGAATGGCTTTCATTCATGGCACGCCAAATGCCGTCGGGGGCAGTCTCCTGTCCGGAAACAGTGAGGTAAGCATTATCGCTGTTATTAATGATCAAGTCATTTACGTTCAAGCTGCCTAATACTTCTTTTGCCTTATCGGGATCTACATTGGAAATGCGCATAGCATAACGCAATCTTAAAGAGTTTGCAAATTTAGCCCATTTGGCAACATCACCTGAGTAAATAATGTCTTGACGCCGGAAAGCATCATCACTTGCCGGATTGGTTTTGAAGTAATCGGCTGCTTCTCTCAAGTCATCCAAAATTGAATAATAAATATCTTTTTGGGTGTCATACTTGGGTTTCAGAATCACAGCGCCTCCATAGATGGCATTACGCGCGGTGAAGGCTTCGCTGTAAGGCATATTTCCAAAGAAATCGGTTGCAATTGCCGTGTTATATGCTTCCAGCACTTTAGCGCCTTCGGCATAATTGCAGTAAACTGCCTGTTCGTCGCTACTCAAAGTAGCATAAATTTTATCGATTTCCGTCAGGCTGCCCATACGGGTAACATAATAGTTTTCCCAACGACCCAAGTCACTCTGGATGTCGTACAGATTCATACGGTCTGTTCCTGTTTGGCGTGCCGTAACCTGGACATAGTTACCAAAACGACGGAAAGTGTAGGTGTACATATCACCATAGTCGTTTTCAATAGTCTTTTGCGCACCCTGTGCAAACAGATATTCTATTTTGGTAGATGTAAAAGCATCCGGATCATCATGCTTGTCGTTCAGCTTATCACTGCATGAAGTAAAGGCTACCGCCGAGCCTAAAAGCAAGCTATATAATAGATGTTTCATAATATTGTATTCTTATTATTTATTAATGTAATAGTTTAGAAGCTGGTACTGAGTGAGAAACCAAAGCTTCGGGCTGATGGATACGAAGTATATTCCACATAAGCATTTGTGCCGCTGGTGCCCAAAGTTGCTTCAGGGTTCACATTAGGCACATTCTTGTAGATGAAGAACAAGTTGCTTCCTACCAAAGATACATTAAGATTTTGCAATCCCAGTCTGGTACACAACTTAGTCGGTACACGATATGACAATTTCATTTCACGCAGTTTGATGTAAGTATTGTCATACAGGTTATCTTCCGAACCGTTGCGGTTGTAGCGAGAATTGTAGTAATCGGCAGCCGAAAGGATAACATCATTTTTAGTTCCGTCAGCTTTCACACCATCGGCAATGATACCGTCATGGTATACCAAACCGTCCATAGAGTTAGCGGGAGCTGTTGCATTGTGGCTATCTAACTTAATTTTCCGGTTATTACCGTCAATGTAGTAAGGCAGACCGCCATATTGTTCGTCACGTCCGTACAGTGATTCTTTGCCGGCACCTGATGATTTCAGGAAGTTGTTGGTGAATGATAACAATTTACCTCCGAATGAACCGTCAATGTGTACACTTAAACTCAAGTTCTTATAGGTAAATGTATTGGTGAAACCACCTAAGAATTTAGGAGCTGCACTTCCTGCATAAGTAAATTCGGACTCTTGTTGGTATTTACCATTTTCATCTAATACAATATTGCCTGCTGCATCGCGTACCCATTTCTGGATATAAACACTTGGAACAGAATATCCCGGGACAGCTTTAAAGATAGCAGCACTCCATGGGTTACCAATCTCGCGGTCGTCCATGCCTTCAACCAATGAAACCAATTCATTGTGAGTATAGCTGAAGTTCAACGTACTTTCCCATTTGAAATCTTTGGTTTCAACCGGGCTTCCATATACCTGTACTTCAATACCGCTGTTGGAAATTTCTCCGGCATTCATCTTCATACCTGTGGCACCTGTAGAAGGGGCAACGGGAACAGTAATGATCTGGTTTTTAGTACGGTTGGTGTAGTAAGCAAGGTCAAGACCCAAGCGGCCGTTCAGAATGCGGCTTTCGAAACCAAATTCCCATGAATAGGTCTTTTCAGGAACGATATTGGTAGGAGGCACACTTGAACCAAAGCTATTGGTGATAGCACTGTTATTGAATGATCCGTATGTATATGAATTATTGGTAAAGTAAATATCAGGAGTAGTATTACCTACAACAGCATAGGATGCTCTGAGCTTACCATAATTATACCATTCGGGCAAGCGGAATGCATCTGTAAATACAAAGCCCAAACCTACTGAAGGATAGAAGAAACTGCGGTTTCCTTCCGGCAGACGTGAAGACCAGTCATTACGGGCTGTCAAGTCCAGGTATAAGAAACGCTTGTATGCCAACTGTGCAGAAGCAAATACGGCACTTAAAAATTCACCTTGTTGGTAACCGGTATCTCTGCTGGCATCCTTAGGATTCTTTTTATTGTTTTCGGTAGAGAACATACCGTTATATTTCAAGCCTTGTGATCTCCAAGTCAGTCCGTGTTCCGAAATGTCTTCGGCAGAAGTACCTACATTGACACTTACATCATAGTGTTCGGCAAAAGTCTTGTTAAACATCATCAATGCTTCAAAGTAGTTCTTTTGATAATGGTTATCAATAGTTTGGTAACTACCTTGCAGGTTGTTCATATCAGCCGGATCTGAATATTTTGTGAAGTACTCTTTGTTCTCTTTCTTGTCAGAGTAACGGTCTGTACCACCACGCAGACGCAGATTCAGGCTTTCAAGGATTTTCACGTTAACAGCCAGTGAAGCAATAAGACGCTCGCGGGTTTGAGTGTACGAGTTCTCGTTTTGCTGCCACATCAGGTAGTTGATAATGTTATCGCGGTTACTGGAACTGATACCCGAAATTGCATCAGTCAGGTAGTAACCATCAGCATTCTTGTAGTTGTCTTTTCACAACTGGGTTATTTCATTACGAGGCATCGGATAGTTTGAAACACGGTCGATACGGGTCGGCGGGTTTTTAGTATCCGAGATGTTGAATGAAATAGAAGCATCCAATGACACGCGATCTGACATTTTAAAGTTTCCTGCCAAACTGAAATTATGCTTGTTTTGCTTAAAGTTTTTCAGATAACCGCCATAGTTCATATTGGTATATGATACACGGTAGTTTGATTTTTCAGTACCGTTGGTGATAGCGATGCTGTTGTTGTTTGTAAATCCGTCTTTAAATACATCTTTCCAGTTGTCGGGTTGTGGAGAGAAAGGACGTTTTACGCCATCCCACCACAGTACTTCCGTTCCGTCCATGTGGGGACCGAAACTGCGGTAAGTAGAACCGTCGTAAATCTTTTCGCCATTCGCATTGGTCTTAAAGAAAGGAGAAGTACCGCCACCAAATACATTCTGGTATTCCGGCAGATAAGCACGTTGGTCATAAGTATATGAAGTACTTAGAGTGATACCCAATCCTTTTTTATTGCCATCGCCACGTTTAGTGGTGATAACGATAACACCATTCGTTGCACGCGAACCATACAGCGCGGCTGCATTGGCGCCTTTCAGGATTGACATTGATTCAATATCATCCGGGTTAATATCATTCAGAGCTGAACCTTGCTGGGTTTGGTCACGTTCACGCCCACCCCAGTTAGAGTCGGTGTCGTTAATAGGAATACCGTCTACAACAATTAACGGACGGGTATTACCTTCTACAGTGTTTACACCACGAATCTGGATTTTAGTACCTCCGGTAGGACCGGCTGCCGTTTGCATAATTTGCACACCCGGCGCTTTACCATAAAGTGTGTTCGCAATGTTTTGTACTGGTACAATTGACAAGTCGCCCGACTTCAATTCACTCATTGCATAACTCAATGCGCGTTTTTCTTTCTTAATACCCATGGCAGTAACTACTACTTCACCCAATGTCTGGGTATCTTCGGCCATAGTGACTTTAATACTTTCTTGTCCCGTGTACTTTATTTGTTGAGTAACATATCCTATATAAGATATTTCGAGAACGGCTCCCGGTGTTACTTCGATAGAAAAATTACCGTCAAAATCTGTAATCGTACCGTTAGTAGTACCTTTGACTGTAATTGCCGCACCAATAATAGGACCTGATGCATCAGCAACATTACCTGTTACTTTTTTGCTTTGCTGGGCAATTGCTACTGCTTCATTGCGCTCAACACTTGTTGCGTATACGGAAGCTGTACTTGATAAAGCTCTCAAAAGCAACATTAAACTGATAGGTTTGAATGTCTTTTTCATACAATGTGTTTAACAAAGAATTATATATTCGAAGCAAAATTAGCAGCAGGGCCAAAAATCCAATAAGACAATGGATTGGTAATATATCAAAATCAGTTCCCCGACAGATTTTGATATTTTTTTGATGGATTTTACCATTTCATACTGGGCGTTAAGAGCCAGAGAACAAAATTAACTTGCAAAAAGCAAGAGAATATGGGGATATTGATTATTTTTGCAGCAACCAAACATTTAATATATATGAAATACAAATACATTATATTACTATGTGTATGTTCGTTCTTATCTGTTTTTGCTAAAGGCAAGGATCTTTATTTCCAACACGTTGACATGGCACAAACAGCAGTTCAAACTTCTGCCATATCTATCTATCAAGATGAAAAGGGGGCTTTGTGGTTCGGCAACGAGCGACTCAATGTATATGATGGCACCAATATTAATTCATTTAGTTTTTCAGAACATCTGCCAGCACTGGGAAATAATACGATCCGTACCATCTGCGGAGACGGGGAACATAAACTTTTCCTATTGGCAGATTATGATTTAGTTTCTTATGATATAGTTTCCGAACAATTTGTTGATGAAAGCATAAAGGCCAGAGATCTTGTTTATTATCAAGACTCCCTGTATGGTTGTTATGGCGACCAACTATTTCGCTACAACACCGATAAACAGGAAAAAGAAGTGCTGTGCACTTTAGAATCGGCAGATATGGGCAATATTTACCATATCCGCCCCTATGGGGAGGGATGGTTGATGGGAACTACCCGCGGAGTGTATCTATATGAAAAAGGGCAAGTACATACTTTGCTACCCAATGAAAATATAACCTGTCTGTTTGTGGACTGCCAAAACCGTGTATGGGTAGCAATAGATGGTAAAGGGGTGATGATATATAATAAGGAGAAATGGGTTTCTCTGGCAGACGTTTGCCCTACAGTTACAACTGCCATTCAAACCCAGGTGCGGTGTTTTGAACAAGATCGAAATGATAATATTTGGATTGGCTCTTTCGGAGGCATTACAGTGGTGGATGACAAGCTGGAAAATTCTTATTTATTGGTGCACGACAAAGATAATTATTGGTCTATCAGACACACTTCTGTTTATGCCATTTACCGCGATAAGCAGGATAACATGTGGATTGGAACTTATTATGGGGGACTAAGCTATTTTAATCCGGTAACAGAGGATTTTTCTTTTTACCAGGTAGAAGGCAAAAACGGAAAAGGCAATTCATTGAAAGGTTTCTCATTTGGCAGGATGATAGAAGGAGAGGATGGAAATTTATACATCGCAACAGAGAGTGGAGGGTTGAATATACTGAATAGGCGAACCAATGAAGTGAAGCATCTGGACCCGGAAAAAGGAGAGTGCCCCAGCCGGACAACCAAATCAGTATGGTATGACAAGAAACACCAATGTTTGTATGTAGGCACATTCCTGCATGGTCTTTTCTGCTACAAAGACGGCAAATTTACTTCCATAGGAAATGAAATCTTGCAGAATGCGTCACAACGCATTGTTTCCCAGTTGATACCTTGGAAGGGGCAATTGATTGTTACTACTCAGGAAGGATTTTATTTGCTTAACCTGCAGACCCAAAAACTGACCTCACTGTTTACGGACGAAAAACTTCAGGCAAGCACGAAAGGGATGATCCGTTTTGCCTTTTTGGATGATAAAGAACGGTTATGGATGTCGATAGTAGCCGAAAGCTTTCCGATCTGCATTGATTTAAAGGCACAAAAAGTGATAGACTGCCCGGCGTTGCAGAAAAATATAGGTAACAAGGCAGTGCAATGCATTACAGCAGATGAACAGGGACGCTTGTATTGGGCTATAAATGGCGCGGGAGTATTGGTTTATAATCCGGAAGATCAACAGTTGGAACAATTCACCCAAGAGAACGGAATGTTGCTGACTAACAGTGCATTTCAGGCAGAGGTGATCGATTCACAATTAGTGGTTATTTCCCCCAAGGGAATTACCTTGATAGATCTCGCTACAAAGAAGGCTACACATGCTTTATTCAGCAAAGACTTTCCATTGCATCCCATCAATGTGACTTGTGGTTTGTATGTAGCCCCTTCGGACAGTATGATTTTTGTAGGAGGAATAGAAAGCATGATGTCAGTCAAAGTTTCGGCTTTGGCAGATCATAATAAGCCTTACCATATTATGTTTAATTCATTGGTAATCAATAATAATCCGGTCTATCCTTCTCCCGAAGGCATTTTAAAAGAGAATATAGCCTACATTTCCGAGTTAGAATTATCTCACCGCCAAAATAATTTTTCTATCGGCTTCACATCTACCAATTATCGCAGTACGAGCAGCGAATTATTTGAATATAAATTAGTGGGTTGGGACAAACAATGGATACATGCCCCTACCCCACTATCACCTATTCGGGATTGACTCCGGGCAAATACACTTTAATAGTGCGCGATCCTAAAAACGATAAAGAGATATCGCTGAAGATAGTTATTCATCCTCCTTTTTATGCCTCGGTTTATGCCTATATCCTTTATGCATTGTTGTTGCTTCTTATTGTGAGATGGCTCATCAGGTATAATAAGAAACAAGCTGTATTACAGGCGTCATTAGAACAAGAGAGCCGTGAGAAGGAACGTATAGAGAGCTTAAATCAGGCAAAACTAAAGTTCTATGTGAATATTTCCCACGAATTGCGTACACCGCTTACGCTCATGAGCAGTTTGCTGGAACTAGTGTTACAACAACAAAATTTAGGCATCACGGTAAAAGGAAAGTTGCAGAAAGTAAGGCAATACACGCTACAGATGCAACAACTGATAACCGAATTATTGGATATACGGCGTTTGGAGCAAGGAAAAATGCCTTTGCAGGCTAGCTTGCAGAATATTGTGGAATATAGCAAACACATTTTTGAATCCTTCCGCGATTATGCAGTGATGAATCGCATTCAATATAAAATGGAGTGCGTAGAACCGGAAATATTTGTATGGTTTGATCCGCTTCAAATTCAGAAGGTTTTAAATAATTTGTTGTTGAATGCATTTAAATTTACTCCACCCGAAGGAAGTATCCGCCTGTCGATAGTAAAAAAGGAGGCTGCGGTTCAGTTGATAGTATCAGATACGGGATATGGTATAAAGAAAGAGGAATTGGAACGCGTGTTCGACCGCTTTTATCAAGCAGATAATTATCACGAAAATGTGAATACCGGCAGTGGCATTGGTCTGGCACTAACGCGTGATATAGTAGAACAGCATAAAGGTACAATTGTAGTAGAGAGTGAAGAAGGGCAAGGTACAAGTTTTATTGTAACTCTGTTGCTGGGCGAAAACCATTTAACCGATAAACAAAAGACACGCCAGATAGCTCCCATATCGCTACGCCCCTCTTCTACCTTTGACTGGGAAACAGAGATAGTGACTGATACGGATGATGACAGCCAGGCAAATGCACGCAAAGTGTTACTGGTAGACGATAATCAGGATATGCTTCAGATATTAAAAGAAGCGTTCTCTATGACGTTCCAGGTTTATACGGCAACAAATGGTGAGCAAGGAATAGAATGTGCGGAAAAGGAGTTGCCGGATATTATTGTGAGTGATGTGATGATGCCCGGAATATCGGGACTGGAAATGTACCGGCGGTTGAAAAAAAGATGGAAACATCTCATATCCCTATTGTATTGCTAACTGCACGCGATGACATGGATAGTGCTGTAGAAGGACTGAAATGCGGAGCAAACGATTACATATTAAAACCGTTTAATGTTGAAATCCTGCTGCTGAAGTGCAGTAATATCATAAACCTGATTCGCAAACAGCAGCACAGTTTCCGCACTGAAGCTAGAATTGACATATCAAGCATGGCTACCAATAAAGCAGAACAGAAATTATTGGAAGACTCGATAAATCTGATAAAAGAAAATCTTCAGAATGAGGACTTTAATATTGATTATTGGAGCAAGGAAGTAGCAATAGGCCGTACTCGCCTAAACAGCAAGATTAAGAGCCTGACAGGACTGACATTGAACGATTTCATCTTGCAAATCCGACTTCAGAAGTGCGCAGAATTACTATTGAACCCCGAACTTAATATATCGGAAATAGCATGGCAGACGGGCTTCTCCAGTGCCAGTTATATGGGTAAATGTTTTAAAGAACGCTTTGGGGTTACGCCTTTGCAATACCGTAATCAGATGATGACAGGCAAACAGTAAGGGCGGAACATCTTCCGCCCCATACCATATTATCTTGTAGCTGTCAATGCTTCTTGCAAATCAATACCCAATGCTCCTGCTACCCCGGTTCCATATGCAGGGTCAGCTTTATAGCAATTGCGTACATGACGCTGTTTGATAAACAGTTCTGCATCCCCCATAGCGCGGGCAGTGTTCTCAAATAACAGTTGTTACTCTGCTGCCGGCATCAGTCTGAAAAGATCTCCCGGCTGGCTATAATAATCGTCGTCATACTCACGTTCATTATAATTATAGACATCTCCATGCACTTTCAAAGGCGGTTCTTTCTTTTCCGGTGAATCCTGCCATTCTCCATAGCTATTAGGTTCATATCCCTTTGCCGATCCATAATTGCCATCTACCCTCATGGCACCGTCACGATGGAATGCATGGAATGGGCAACGAGGCTTATTTACCGGAATCTGTTCTGCATTAACTCCCAAACGGTAACGCTGGGCATCTCCATAGGAGAATAATCTGCCTTGTAACATCTTATCGGGAGAATAGCCAATACCTTCTACTATATTCTGAGGATTGAATGCCGCTTGCTCCACTTCTGCAAAGTAGTTTTCAGGGTTACGGTTCAATTCCAGAATACCCACATCCTGCAATGGGAAATCTTTATGAGACCATACTTTAGTCAAGTCAAACGGATTGATACGGTAGTTGTCAGCTTCTTCTTCTGTCATCAACTGAATTTGGGATCTCCATTTCGGGAAATCCCCTTTTTCAATGCTTTCATATAAATCCCGTTGATGAGATTCACGATCTTTGGCTATGATAGCTTCAGCTTCCTGGTCGGTGAGGCATTTGATGCCCTGCATAGTCTTTAAATGGAATTTCACCCAAATACGTTGATTGTCGGCATTGATAAAGCTGTAGGTGTGACTGCCATAACCATTCATGTGGCGATAAGAATAAGGTATTCCACGAGGACTCATCGTGATAGTGACCTGATGCAGTGCTTCCGGCAGCAATGTCCAGAAATCCCAGTTATTATTGGCACTACGCATATTGGTACGTGGGTCACGCTTCACAGCATGGTTCAGATCCGGGAACTTTAACGGATCACGTAAAAAGAAAACGGGAGTATTATTTCCCACTAAATCCCAGTTACCTTCTTCGGTATAGAATTTCATGGCAAAACCACGTATATCACGTTCAGCATCCGCTGCACCACGCTCACCTGCCACGGTAGAAAAGCGAATGAAACATTCTGTCTGCTTACCCACTTCGCTGAAAATAGCAGCGCGAGTGTACTTCGTTATGTCATGGGTCACTGTAAATGTGCCATATGCACCTGAACCCTTGGCATGCATACGTCTTTCAGGGATTACCTCACGGTCAAAGTGAGCCAATTTTTCCAAAAACCACGGATCTTGTAATACCATCGGCCCCCGCTGACCGGCTGTCTGGCTGTTCTGGTTATCCGCAATAGGACGACCATTGGCTGCTGTAAGTTTTTTCTTTTCCATAAAATTCGTTTTTAGTGTTAATACTAAATATTGTTTGAGGCAAAATTACTCCTTATTGACATTCGCTGCAACAGAGCGTTTCTATGACGAGATAGATGTTATCTATAAGCTACCTATATTTCCCAAATATAGAAAAAAGAATTGGGATAATTGCGAATAAGAAGATATATTACACCAATTATTTCATCGCAAAGAAAATATTAATTATATTTACATGCCAATTGTATGGCATACATAACAAATATAAAACAAAGGAGATATGGAAAAACTAAAGATTGCATTGACCTTTTCCGGTGGCGGCTACAGAGCTGCAACCTTTCATTTGGGAGCCCTTTCTTATCTAGATTCCATTGAAACAGAAGATTCTACACTTCTCAATCATGTTGTAGCATTATCCACCATTTCCGGCGGAACAATAACTGGTCTTCGCTATATGCTGGGAACAAGCAGAGGAGAATCTACCCATACTATATTCAAAGAACTATATGATTTTCTACTAAATACGGATCTGGTAACTTCTACCCTGGATAATCTTTCAAAATATAAAGAAGGGCAAAATGCTTCTTTAATCCGCACAATGGCAGGCATATATAATGATGAACTATTCAAAGGAGCGGTTTTGGGAGATTTGATGGACAAGTTGGAAGAAAGTCCCATGAGCCGCTTCTCTGCCAACGCCACAGATTTCAGTCATGGACTGCCATTCAGATTTCAGATTACCGATAGAATCCAAAGTGCTGCCGGCACTCCTTATGAATATGGCTTTATTGGTAACGAAATGAACAACCTGCCACGCAATGTAGCCCGCCACATCCGTCTATCAGAAATACTGACTTGTTCTTCCTGTTTCCCCAGTGGTTTTGAACCTTTAATGTTTCCACAAGATTTTGAACTGGGAGAATCACCGGAGGTAAAGGAATACCTGTCTCAATTTACTCCCATCGGCATAATGGATGGAGGGATAGTAGATAATCAAGGCATAGAACCTATCCTGCTGGCAGAGCAGCAAATGAAACAGGACAGACCCGACAAAAAGGATAAATGCCTAGATCTTATCATTATTTCCGATGTATCCAGCCCCTATATGGATCCTTATGAACCTTCAAACATCAGCCTGCCTGCCAAGATAAAGAGCCTGAGCCTGAATAAAATATCACAAATATTAGGATGGTCGGAAGGTATCGTTACAGGACTGCTGGTTGCCAGTTTTTCTGCCCGGTCCGCTATGTCACCGATGTGTGTGTTGTGATATGGATACTTGTTACCATACTATGGGTACTTTATTCCCAAATAAAGAAATTCATAGTAAAGGCAGCAAAAGAATCCATCATTAAGCATAGCGTATCCTCCATCCTCAATTTGCAGGTGGGCGATATTGCTACCTTGGTAGCAAACCGCATAAATTCTGTCTTGATGCTAACCACCACCGTATTCATGAAGCATATACGCAGATTGGAATATAACCGGGTTTACGATGATAGCAGTTGGTTAAACCGAAGAATAACAAATACCGTATATGAATTACGCCAAGATGAAACTTGGAAGAAAAAAATAGAGCAAGGGCAACTATCCAAAGACCTCGCTCCCAGCGAAGTAATGCAAGCAAACAGCAACAAAGCTGCTAATATGGGAACCACCTTATGGTTTACACCGGAAGAAAAAGAACAAGGCATTCCCGACGCATTGATTGCCGCCGGACAATACACCATATGCTGGAATCTATTGGAGTATATAGACAATATCAAGAAGAATCCGAAAAACCTGAATGAATCTCACAAAACCATTTTGGCATGTGAACCCCAACTAAGATCAGATTGGAAAAGATTTAAAAAAGAACCACTATTCAAGTTAATGGATTGGAAATAATATTCCTGTATGATTCTTTAAGAGTATGGATATAAACAAAAAAGCTCTGAAATCTATTGATTATCAGAGCTTTAAGCGGTGCGTACGGGACTCGAACCCGTGACCCCATGCGTGACAGGCATGTATTCTAACCAACTGAACTAACGCACCAATTTGTCAATTTATCATTTACCGAATCTCTCTCGATTGCGGTTGCAAAGGTACATAAGATTTCGAGATTTACAAGCGTTTAATGAAGTTTTTTCTGCACTTTTTTACACCTATACTGATAATTAGCGACTTACATCCGAAGAAAAATAAAAATACAAAAAAAACAGGTAAGCGTATGCCTATTTTAAATATAATGTGTATCTTAGTATTCCATAATTAAAGAATGTAGGAGTATGGACATGCACGTTTTTCAAATAGAATCAAATAAAGTTCTTCCACAAACAGGAGATATTATCATATCCTCACCCTTCCTGAAAGACTTTCATTTTACCCGATCTGTTGTGCTGATTATCGAAAATAATGAAGGAGGAGCCATGGGACTTATTATGAACAAAGATTATCAATACCACATTTTGCTCAATGACCTTATTCCTGAATTAGAGTTTGCACAACGCGTACCGGTCTACAAAGGAGGCCCGGTGAGCCGTGATACCATATTTTTCCTTCATACGCTGGAAGATCTGGAAGGTTCAATCCCTTTGGGAGACGGACTGTTCCTGAATGGAAAGTTTGAGGACGTACAGCAATACATACTCGATGGAAAACCTGTAGAAGGAGTAATCCGGTTCTTCTCCGGATATGCCGGATGGGTGAATGGGCAATTGGTAAAAGAGATAAAAGAAAACTCTTGGCTCACAACCAAAGCTCATAAAGAAATATTGCTGGACATGAATTTCCGCGAGCTGTGGCGTACTACGCTGAGTGACATGGGAGGAAAGTATGCTATCTGGGCACGTTATCCGAAGTATCCTACCCTCAACTAACCGGCTCCGTTTATTTTCTGAACCACTAATACATCCGTATAGCCACCGCCACACGTATGCATCCAGTCTTTCAGCACTGCACTCTCTTTGTATCCACAGGCTGCAAAGAGTTTGCGGCAGGGAAGATTTCCTACTGCTATATAGGCAAATAACTGATGAATACCCAGATAATGAAAACAATGTTCTTCTATTAAAGTCAGTGCCGCACAGGCTATTCCCCGTCCTCGATATGCCTTATCCAGCATAATTCCTATCTCGGCACGATTGTGCAAAGGATCAAAATAGCATACGTCAATGGTTCCCACCGTTTGCTGTTCCTCTATTTCTATCATCAAGCGCAACTGGCGGTCAGCAAATAAATCATTCTGACTTTGCTCTATATATTGCTTCAACTGAAAACGCGAATAGGGTCCGGTGGTATTACTCATCTCCCATACGTCCGTAGAATTCTCCAGACGGAACATTACTTCCAGATCCTCCGGTTCCGGAGCACGAAGCTTCACTCCTCCTCTATGTAACTGTCCGCCATTCATTATCCTACTGCCGGATTTTTATTTTCATCTTTCACTAAATCCAGTTCGTCCAGCATACGTTTGCGTGTAGGAATACAGAATAAGGAAGCGATAAGCGCCATCATGGCACACATTATTCCCGTAGTATTCATCGTCAAATAATAAAACGATAGATTCACCAACACAGGCACCAACAGCATTTCTATTCTCACTTCGCTCCAACGGCGGTAACTTTTCAAGGCTTCCGGCAAAGTAAGTTGTTTTACATGTTTTACCAATGACAGGCTGAACAGGCGAAGTGACAAAGGAATCAATCCCACTACCAACAAGATGCCCACTGTCTGCAAAATGTAGTCCATGCGCACATCTCCGGCATATACTCCTTCGGTCATTACTCCCGTTTCATAAAGGGCAACCAACACCAAAGGCAACACCCACACCAATACATATTCCAACTGCAACCATTGCAATAGTTGTTTTATCTTCTTCTCCATCTTAATTATAAATTTATGCAGTTCCGGTAAACAGGGTACGATTCACAATGGAACGCCCCAAAGTTACTTCATCCGTATATTCCAATTCATCGCCAATAGAAATGCCGCGTGCAATCACGCTCAGCTTCACATCCATATCATTCAATTTACGCGAGATATAGAAATTTGTCGTATCTCCTTCCATCGTAGAGCTCAGCGCCAAAATCACTTCCTTCACTTCACCACTCTTTACTCGCTCCACCAAGCTTTCTATCTGCAAATCGGATGGACCGATACCATCCATCGGCGAAATCACCCCACCCAGCACATGGTACAATCCCTTGTATTGCTGCGTAGCTTCCACCGCCATCACATCACGAATGCTCTCTACCACACAGATAGTGGAAGCATCACGCGCCGGATTGGAACAGATGCGACACGTTTCCGTATCTGATATATTATGACATACCTTGCAGTATTTCACTTCGTGCTTCAGGGTGATGATAGCATTGCCAAACGCCTCTACCACAGCATTATCCTGTCTGAGCAGATGTAACACCAACCGCATTGCAGTCTTGCGTCCCACCCCGGGCAACTTCGCAAATTCTCCCACTGCTTTTTCCAGCAGCATGGACGGATATTGTTGATTCATCGGTTATTTCTCTATTATAATGGATGCAAACTTACGCAAATTAACCGATTTTGCGTACATTTGCACTCAAAAAAATAACATGAACGGAATTTATATTCTGCTGACCATACTGCTTTATTTCGGAATGTTACTGCTTGTGGCGCGTCTCACCAGCCGCAATTCCGACAATGATGCCTTCTTTCGCGGCAACCGGCGTTCTCCCTGGTACATCGTTTCTTTCGGAATGATCGGAGCCTCTCTTTCGGGAGTGACCTTTGTTTCCGTGCCGGGAATGGTGCGCAGCATTGATATGACGTATATGCAGACCTGTTTCGGTTTCTTCGTAGGTTATCTCATCATAGCCCATGTATTGCTGCCGCTTTATTACAGGCTGAACCTCACTTCTATATATACTTATTTAGGAGATCGGATCGGGAAACATTCCTACAAGACAGGAGCTTCTTTCTTCCTCCTGTCCAAAATAATAGGAGCAGCCGCACGCCTCTATCTGGTATGCCTTATCCTTCAATATTATGTATTTGATGCTTTCCACATCCCTTTTGCCGTTACCGTGATAGGAATTGTGTTGCTGATATGGTTATACACCCGCCGCAGCGGCATCCGCACCATTGTATGGACAGACAGCCTGCAAACCCTCTGCCTGTTGCTGGCACTGGGACTGATTCTTTACGAAGTTTCCGGTAAACTGAACCTCGATTTTGGGGGATTGGTCCAAGCGGTCAAAGAGAATGAACACAGCCGCATTTTTGTATTCGACGACTGGCAAAGCAAGCAGAATTTCTTTAAGCAATTCTTTAGCGGCATTTTTATCACCATCGTTATGACAGGGCTGGACCAAGACATGATGCAGAAAAACCTGTCCTGCCGCAACCTACGCGAGGCGCAAAAGAATATGTACTGTTATGGCATTTCATTTGTCCCCGTCAATTTCCTGTTCCTCTCGCTGGGTATTCTTTTGCTGATACTGGCTTCCCACATGAGTATCACGCTGCCTGCAGCAGGTGATGCCATCCTCCCCTTGTTTGCCGCCGAAGGGCATTTGGGCTTTGCCGTACTGATCTTCTTTACCATCGGCATCATTGCCGCCGCCTTTTCCAGTGCCGATTCGGCATTGACGGCACTCACCACCAGCTTTTGCATTGATATTCTCGGCATAAGCAAACTGTCCGAGAAAGAAGCTGAGAAACGCAGAAAGATAGTACATTTCTGCATATCGGTGGTCTTTATCGGATTCATCCTGCTATTCAAGGCAGTAAATAATAAGAGCGTCATTGACGCTATTTACACCATCGCCTCCTATACTTATGGCCCGTTGCTGGGACTATTCGTATTCGGGCTGTTTACCCAAATGCAGCCGCGTGACCGCTTTGTGCCTTACGTTGCCATCGCTTCCCCGTTGCTGTGCTATGCCATCGATAGACTGGTATTTACCTATACCGGCTATCAGTTTGGCTACGAAATATTGATGTTTAACGGCTTCCTAACCTTTATGGGGCTGACTTGTTTAAGTATAAAAACTAGAAATTATGGAAATACTCAGTGCAGAATTTGTGATAAGTAATACAAAAGTAGAGAAGTGCCCGCAAGATAACTTGCCGGAATACGCTTTCATCGGTCGCTCCAATGTAGGCAAATCCAGCCTGATTAATATGCTTACCAAGCGTCCCAAGCTGGCCATGACTTCTTCTACTCCGGGAAAGACATTGCTTATCAATCATTTTTTGGTAAACAAAGAATGGTATTTGGTAGACCTTCCAGGCTATGGATTTGCATCGCGTGGCAAGAAGGCGATAGATAAGATTCAGCAGATTATAGAAGACTATATTCTGGAGCGCGAACAGATGACTAATCTTTTCGTGCTGATAGATTGCCGGTTGGAACCGCAAAAGATAGACTTGGAGTTTATGGAATGGCTGGGTGAGAATGGCGTACCTTTCTCTATTATTTTCACCAAGGCAGATAAATTGACCGGTGGGAAAGCAAAAGATAATGTGAATAAATATCTGAAAAAGCTGCAAGAACAGTGGGAAGAACTTCCGCCTTATTTCTTATCTTCTTCTGAAAAGAAACTGGGACGGCATGAGATTCTGGATTATATTGACAGTATCAACCAGTCACTTAAAATGCATAGTTAAATGATAGGTTATCCCACTATGTAACGCTGGTATCCACTGTAGGGGCAGATTGAATCTGCCCGAAAATAATTTGCTTTATGTGTTCGGGTGGATTCAATCCGTCCCTACAGCAAGTGTTAACGGAGATATGTAGAAAAAGTAATCTTTTAAGGAGGCAAGGGACAAAATCTATTCAAAAAATTCCACCCGGATCATCTTTTTATTATTTCAGATGAACCATAAACTCCGATGCAACTTCTAATTAATTCTTTCCCCGATTTCCAGTACCTTTAATGACGGACCATCCAAATTTAGATAAAGGGGACGCTGCCCTTTATCATTCTCAAGCTCAAGGACAAGCCGGTATCTGTAAACCCCCTCAGGCAGTTCGATAGGTACAGTTCCTGCCCAATAATAATAGACAGGAGTGTATTCAGATCTGACTTTGTCGGGAGGACCAAATATTTTAAGATCCTCACAGACCCGTATTGAGGATACATCACCGCCTTCTTCGTCCAAAAACACGATATTACTAATACACACCATAGGAGGCCAGCTACCGTCAGGGCGACGGTCCATATCCATAGCATAGATAATCCAATTGAGCACATGCCCCTGTTTACAACAGGTCTGCAAACGGGAAGTACCCTGTCCCAGACTATTCACCGAATTGTCCATCATAAAAACAGCATTATCTGTGGAACAGGCATATACCGCTTTCCTCACATCCACAAATGTAACGATATTCAACTGAACAGAATTGAACCTGAATGCCATTTTTCCTTTATCTGCCATCGATTCTTATTTTTTTTCAATGTTTTTTCCTCTGATTTTGAAATTGTGCTGAAGTGCTTTCTTACTGTTACCCAATCTTATGTAAAGCTTACAGGAAAGTTCTTCAAACGGTTTCTTCACCCAGCCTGTCCAATATGCGACATCACTTCCTGCATAAACCTCCCGATTCACATCCATATATTCTGCATCTACCTCCACACAAGCAAGTTCGGCAAACGCTTCAGGATCAAGGGGCATAATATTCCACGCCATCCCTATGTTGGATATGTCTTCATCTGCTTCCGGCAAGAGCAACAAGGGAGACAACTCCTCTGTCCCTTCGCCAGTAGAACCGTTAAGTCGGTTGTTATCATACATATAAACACACCCTTTCAGAGTGCGATTTCCCAATGCTTTTACGACATCAACGATGACCATAACTGATATAATTGTTCTTTTTTCCATGTTTTTCTGATTTATAATGGAAGAAATCCGATGCCTGTTCCCGTGAAACCGTTTCTCTGTGGGAAAGCGGTCACTTCCAGCAAAGACTCATACTCCATCTTTACTGGCAACCATTCGTTACCTTCAGGTTTGTATAATGTAATATGTAAAGTATAACTGTATACTCCGGTTTTGCTTGTATCTGTCGTGGCACTCCAGTACCATCCATCCATTACAGGAACAGGAGTTCCATACTGTGCCGGAAATATAACACCTTTATCCACCGCCTCACCCGTGATGTCAGAAATCCGAGGAGGAGGAAAGTTCAGGTTATTGAGAGAGTCCGTGTCAGGATTGAACAGTCTACCTTTCAAATTCAGGGCTTTTCCCCATAATGCTGTTTTCGTCACACCCCGTCCAGTAGATCCACCAGCCCGTTGGACGGAGAAAGTGCCTTTGGTCCATTTATACCCGACAGAGCGGCACGCAAAAGCTCCCTGCCTATCATTTTATTACGGAAAACATTGTAATATCTGGGCAATGTGGAAGGGAGAGAGTTCAGCCCTATAGCCGACCAGTTGAAAACGGCTTCACCAGCTTGGGAACCGTCACTCCAATACCCGTTCCTGACTGATGTCACCAATTTTCCACTACCTTCACCCTTAGAGCCTTCATCGGATAGGTTGTCTATCATATATATATTGTTCTTCAGTGAATGTTCTTTCAGAGCAGCCTGCAGATCAATCACTACCAAAATAGTTATCTGCTGGTTCATAAAGCCTCATTTTTCAAGTCTGTTTCATCTTCACTGCACGCCGGATATGCCCGGACCAGAGAGGGAGTACAAATAGACAAGGCACTATGCTTACCATAACCCATCTGTAGAGACAACCGATAGAAATACTGGTGTCCTGTTTCCATACAAGGTAATACAGCCGTCCATGTGTTCAAACTGAGATCCTCATACGGCAATTCGTCCTCATCGACTGGCTTCTGGAAGGATATGTCACGGATAGAAACCGGTGTCTGCAGATCTAGTGCATGTATCACCCAGTGGACGGTCTGTCCGGGCAGACATGCCGTACACAAATGGGGTGTACACTGGTTACGGCTGTCGGCAACACTATCATCCATTAAGTAAAGACTGTTTTTCAGAGAGTTTTCTGAGAGCGCCCTGATAACATCCACCACAACGTTTATAGTTACTTTATCTTGTTTCATAGTTCTATTACTTCCTTAAAGTATGTCTTTAAGCAGAGGGGTCTTTCCCACCTCCGTCCTAAATATCTCCGGTGATTGTTTGGGAGCAAAACGGATCTCGAACTGATAACCGGTTTTCTCCAGTGAATATTGGTTGGCTTCCCCTTGGTTGAAGACGGACAAAGCCTCTATGAGCCCCTGTATAAATAGAAGACGGGAAGAGGCAACCCCTCCTGTCCTGTAGACGAAAGCACTCTGTGCAGCAGAAGGTATATCAACAGCTAAAAACAACGTGAGTTGTTTTAACGGACGATTGTTAACGAACTGGTATTCATCAGCTATAACTTTCAAGTCAAAGAGTTGCAGCCTTACAAACTGCTTGCAGATGGCTTCAAAAACCAACACAGCCGGGTACTGCGTATCAGCTATATGGATGATATCTCCACTACGACCGACAAGCTCAAACTGGTCGGTCTTCAGGCGGGCAGTGTCAATTGCCGGGCGGCGCACCATGCGGTCACCTATCCTGAACCTGAGCACGGGCGCTTCTGTGGCATGAAGCCTGGTTACCACCAGTTCACCTTCCTCACCTTCCTTCACCCATTGTCCATCCTTATCTACTATCTCAACCAAGTGCAAACCCGGAACGGAGGACAGCCAAGGATTCTCCGCGTCTATCTGTAGCCCGATGGCTTCTGCCTGGGTAGCGGCAAAATAGCTCAAAAAGGACAGATTGGGATACAGCCTTTTAAGTTCAGCTCTTTTTTTCTGTGGGAATACACCACTGCCATACATAGCTACCTTGAAACTGCCACGTTCCTTTTCACCCAGTCCCCTTCCTAGATCGGACAAGACGGCAATCCCCTGCGAGATACCCATCAACGCTTTCGGACCTTCATAGGACATAATCTGCTGGAAGACGGCAGGGACTACAGGACCAGCACCGATGTAGTTTATTCCCGGGACTTTCTGCAGTACGCCCCCTACCATTGTCCCACTGCTCCACATCTGGTAATCCGCCAAAGTGGTTATCAACCATTTCGGGGCATCCCCTACCAGATAATTGCTCAGCATATACTTACCAATGAAATCACCAGCCAATTCATAGGTGTATGAAAGTTCTTTCAGAGAGTATACAGTCTCGGACGGAGTACCACTACTTGTACCACCACTGGCTACAATTTCAAACCCACCATGGCTGAGGGGCACCACCATACCGGGGCGATCA
>Ga0192242_10160_pt1 | contig 32148 bp, 20 predicted proteins | sample Koala_Koa27_J3_FD_131235 | JGI IMG/M metagenome (GOLD analysis project Ga0192242, IMG submission 131235) | Enriched cells from koala feces incubated with labeled cellulose particles, San Francisco Zoo, California, United States - Koala_Koa2-7_J3 ...
TGAAAACAATAGGTTTGTATATGCAGTGTCGTGCTTACAGCACTCCATGGACTGCTGATACCTGACCTGGGATTTGCATCCCAGGCTATTATATGACGTCCTTTCAGGACTTAAGAGATCAAGATGACCCTTTGCCAATCACCCTTCGAAAAATCTTCCGAACATGACTGGGGTGTTACCGGGGTACGATGATCCCTGTTTTCTTTTTTCTGGTCAGGTCTTTTTGCCAGGCGGCTACGGTCCAGTTTGCCGGGTGAGGTTGTATCCTGTGTCTGACTAATTGGTAGTAGCGGTGTGCTTTTCCGGTCCAGGCGTAGTAATTGTAGTGAAGGAACATGTTTTCCCAACGGTGGTCGAGTAGGGGATACGTGTCATTTTCTTCCAGGGGGATGTCGCTGGTTACTCCGGCCCATATATTTTCGACCAACACATAATCACTGTCAATAAGCGGGGCGAGTGCGTCATAAAATATGGAGGGTGCCAGGACATGATAAGCTATTTTAGAGTAAATTATCAGGAAAAAACGTTGGTTGGTATACAGATAATAACTATCATAGTTTTTGGCATAGGATTGGATCCATTGCCAGAAGTTGTCGAGTATGTTCAGGCTGACTACATAGCGGTAAAGATAGTCTGACCACATGATATCCATGGCTCTGAAATGAGAATCCTGCGACCATTTGGTATAGAGAAGATGGTTGTATTCGCTATAGACTTCCCACATAATTTCCGAAACAGCCTGGGTTTTATTATACACCACTGCCAACATAAAGGAGCGGAAGGCATTTCCCAAACGGAGGCACTCCTTTTCCTCCCGGCTTTTCGTAAGGGCTTTGGCGATCTCCCGGTAGACACTCCATACTTCCCGGACCTGTTCCAGAGTAAGTACTTCCAGGGTAATATATCCCCGGTGGTTGATGGTATATTCCTCATATTTATTGTGGTCGTTCATATAGGTTTCCGGCAGGTCATCCAATATATCATCTGTTCCACCAGCCAGTATGCGATGGGCGTTTTCGAGTATCATCGGGTAGAGATTCGATGATTGGCGTTCACACCAGATCCGGGCTACGGCACGGGGATATTTCTCTGCATAAGAGCTAACCAGTTCGTCATTTGCCTCCTGCAAGCCTGCCACCAATATAGCATAATGGCAGATACGGTCGTTGGCTTTACTGTTTTTCAGTACTTTGATAGCCAGTGGTATAGCCTGCCAGCAATTGTTTTCGGCCATCAGTCGCATCCGTGCAAAAGAAGGCCACGTATCCACTCCCCCGAACGTCTTTATATATAAATACCAGGGGAATGGATCGTTCCAACCGTGATAAAAGGTTAGTGGGTGGCAGGGGTAATTAAAATCATCTGTATAATGCCGGTGTTTGCGGATATTTTTTATCATGAAATAATGCAGCCGGACATCGTACGGGCTGTCGGGATATTTCTTTTGCCAGGCATTCCAGAGATCGGTCACGTAGTCGGTGCTATGCAGGTACTTTTCAAAGTACATCAGTTCTTTATAGGGAAGTGCGGTGCGGGTCGCATCTATAAAGCTATCGGGATATGCTTCGCCTGCTCCGGTCCGGAACGGAGTGAGCAGGAAGCGATCCGGCAACGGCAGATCATCCGTTTGTTCATCTTCTGTTACCGTGATCCATAGGGTTTGTCCGTTTTTCAGGATGGCAACGGGACATAGCACGGGTTTCCCTTTCTGTTCTTCTATGCTGACAATCATGCTGCCATCTTTTTTAGCCTCTCCGGTGAGGTTCAGCAGTATATAAAATTCACTGATTCCGCAGTGCAGGCGGTAATACGTATCTCCGGACTCTATACAAAACTGTTCTTTCCGAAGCAGTAGCCGGGTAAAGGGAAGGGCGTATCTTTTCATGATGTCCGTATTTTTAGTTTAGCATCTTACAAAGAAAGCGTATTTTTATGGAAAACAGATTCCATTTGAACACATAAATGGGTGGGAATGATATGGGCTATATATATTTCTCTGTTCATGAATGACTGGTTGAAGAGGATTTTGAATCAGTCCCGGTCCGGCATAAAACGTACCAGTTCTCCGCGCAGTGAAGGGGACCGCAAAAGAAGGGACGGTTCTCGTACCAGGTTTTAAAATTTGGGTAGTTAGTAGGGGACTCGCTACGCTCGTTTGGGTTTTCTACCAAGTGAGCGTAACGAATGTACTGCTAACTACCAACCACCAATAAAGAGTTGAAACGGCCGGTTCTCCTGCGATCCCCGCCTGCGCGGGGAACAACGTCTTTCTTTGCTGGTCGAAGGGGATTTTTTAATCCCCGCCTGTCTGGGTATGAGGATCTCCTGATCCGGAGTAGATGAGTCCGGAGGACTCACATATGCATAACCCCGGGTAGCACCGGGGCAGAAAGAATCCCTCTTTTACCACCCGGATGGGTTGCAGGAAAGAATGGATGCCTGTGACCACGGGTGTTACCCAAGCATGTTCGGAAGATTTTTCGAAGGGTGATTGGCGAAGAGTGATCTTTGTTTCTTAAGTCCTGAAAGGACGGCACATAGTAGCCTGGGATGCAAGTCCCAGGTAGAGAAATTCCCACCCAGGGTGTGCTGTAGGTACACCCCATCTGATGGAAACAATCGGTTTGTATATGCAGTGTCGTGCTTACAGCACTCCATGGACTCTTGATACCTGACCTGGGATTCGCATCCCAGGCTATTATATGACGTCCTTTCAGGACTTAAGAGATCAAGATCACCCTTTGCCAATCACTCTTCGCCAAAATCTGCCGAACATGACAGGGTGTTACCCGCGGTTATTAACATTTGGCCCCCTCCGGGGACATAGATTACCATACAATAATATATTATAATCGGTTTTGGAAGATGATACGAATCGTCTCAACGTTAAATACGATGGTTCTCAAAATTTGCTTTTGGGTTTTGAGTGGGCTTACCTTCGTCCTGACTAATTATAAAAAAATAAAGTATAATGAAACAAAAAGAAGGTATGAAAAACTTTTTTCGTGAGGGATGGAAAAAGAGTGTGGCCGGTTTGATTGCCGGTGTGTGTATGGTGTGGGGACTGGCCGGTTGCTCGGATGCGGAGCCGGTTACCCGGTTGGAAGAAACGGCGCAATTGCAGATCGGGGTCAGTGAGATCCGTACGCGGGCACTGGATAATGCGTTTGAGGTGCGGGACAGTATCGGATTGTATGCGGTTATCTGGCAGGATGAAACTACTCCGGGACGTTTGCACGGATGGGGAAACTATGCCGAGAATGTGGCTTTTGTGCTGCAGGATGAAGCGGATAACTGGCTGGCAGAGGAGCCGGTCTATTATCCGGCGGACGGTCGCAAATTAGACCTGTATGCCTATTATCCTTATCATCCGGAGTGGACTTTGAATGATACTACACAGATTTACTTCCGTGTGGTTGCGGACCAGACGAATTATGCGGACTATACGGCTTCGGATTTTGTTACGGCTAAAACAAGTGGGGTGGTACGGACTTCGCAGAAAGTACATCTGACGTTCGATCACAAACTGTCGCAGTTAGTCTTCCATTTGAAAGCCGGGGAAGGTTTTTCCGTGGCTGACCTGCGTAATGCACAGATTACGGTTAAGAACGCAGTTATAGACGTAACCTATGATCTGGCGGAAGGAAATGACGGTGTACCGGTAACGGGAGAGGAGAGAGCGGATGTCCTGCCCACCGGGGAATGGCAGCAGTTTGCCGGCAGTGATTCTTTGTTATATGGTTATAAAGCGATCATTGCTCCCCAGGAACTAAATGAAACTACTTATCTGGAAGTAAAAATCGGGAACCGTGTCTTCAGTCAACGTTTTTCAACTCCGGTAGAAATGAAAAGCGGTGAATCCCGCCTGTTTACCATTACGGTCAATAATACGGAACTGGCAGTTTCCACGACATTGAATCCGTGGAATTATCAGGGGGAAGTGGAAGGCGAAGCAGAAGAGGAACGTGGAGAGCCTGCTCCGACAGATTTTGTTGTTGAATGGGATGTAGAAGCCGGAGAAAACAAATTTATGGGTTTTTACACGATTGTGTTACCTCCCCTGGATTTTACGATTGATTGGGGCGATGGCAGTGAATTGGAACATATAAAAGGGAATATGTTTTATGAGATTACCCATTCATATGCAAAAGCCGGAACGTATGAAGTGCGTGTGAGTGGGTATTGTGAAGGATTTACGATGAAAGGTATAAAAAAGTAAAGCAATGGGGAGACCTGGGAATTAATTACTGGTATCAGTCCTTTTATGGATGTTCTACTTTAGAATCTATTCCGGGCGGTATTCCTGCGCCGAAAGAGGGTAGTTTTGGTCATACTTTTTATGCATGTACCGGACTAACAGAAATCCCGGCTGATTTATTTAAGAACTGTCAGGATGTGAAATATTTTACTTATACTTTTGGTAAATGTACAGGTTTGACTCAAATTCCGGAGGAATTGTTTGCTCCCTGTAACGATGTAGAGAGTTTTGAGGGCGTTTTTTCAGATTGTGAGAATCTTCTTTTTATTCCGGAAGGTTTATTTAAAAATTCCAATGAGGTTATTTCTTATAAATCTGCTTTTAGTAATTGTAAAGGATTAACTACTTTGCCAGAAAATCTTTTTTCCAATGGAGTGAACGTGCAGACATTTGGTTCGACTTTTGCTACTTGTAATTCTCTGGAAGAAATTCCGGCTCAATTATTTAAAAACTGTCCTTCGGTGAATAGCTTTGCTGCTACATTTGCCGGATGTGAAAATCTGACATCACTTCCTGCTGATTTATTTGCTTCCTGCAGTCAGATCGAAGATTTTGATTTTACCTTTGCGGGTTGTGTCAATATACCATCCATTCCGGAGAACTTATTAAGCAATTGTTCTCAGGCAAAATCTTTTTCACAAACATTTGCTGTCTGGAAGAGTTTAAAGAATATTCCAGAGGGACTTTTTGCTTCCTGTCCGGAGGTTTTAACTTTTTCTACTGTATTTGGTGGATGTGAAAATCTAATGTTCATACCAGAAACTCTTTTCGATAATTGTCTGAAGGTCTCAGAATTTGGTGGTGCTTTTGCAGGATGTGTTTCTTTGCAAGGTAAAACCCCTACAACCAATGGAGTAGAAATCTGGGAACGTTCTCTACCTGAAAACACAGCTTTTCCGGATGAGATTTATTTTTCAGGATGTTTCAGTGGATGTACCGGTCTGGAAAACTATGCTCAGATTCCGGACGAAGCAAAGTAATTTTTTGATTAGTGAGGGTATAAAGTCTATATTAGAAATGGGATAAAAATTTGGTCGGGCCAGGTGTTTTAGTTGAGAAATAGAATAGGACTTTTTCTAAGTAAGAGCAGCCGGATGATAATTCCGGCTGCTTTATTTTTAGTTGAAGGGGATCTGCGATCCCCGCCTGTTGGGTATTAGGATCTTTAGATCCGTCAAACACTTTATACCTTTTATGGAGGAAAAAAATTAGTTATTCAACAGGGATGCTTATGTGAATCTTTTTATTATTTAAAATATGGAAGGAATATAAGAGTCGGATCCGGAGATCCTCATACCCTATGCAGCCGGATTGCAAATCCGGCTGGTCCAATCCGCCTGTTCGAGATAAATCTGGCTGTCTTATAAAGACTAATTTTTAGTTGAAGGGGATCTGCGATCCCCGCCTGTTGGATATTAGGATCTTTGGATCCGTCAAACACTTTATACCTTTTATGGAGGAAAGAAATTAGTTACTCAACAGGTTTGCTTATGTGAATCTAAAATATGCAAGGAGTATAAGATCTGGGTAGGCGGATTGTAAATCCGCCTACCCAGCTTCTTCTATTTTATTGTATTATTTTAGATGTGGCCACACGACGCATGCATCTTACTGAAAGACCTGAAGATTTGTTTATGACACTGGAAGCATGTCCATTACCGTTTGGCTTGGCTTGGATACGGAAAGCATAATCGAAGTCATTAGTAGTTCCGGTCCAATAAGTTGCATTATCAATATCCGTCAGTGTACCCGTGCTACCATTTATATAACCGGCGTGGGGCATTACTCCAAGGAGTTTGGTATAGTGACCTGAACTTTCATATACCGTTTGTTGTAAGAGTTGATACCAGTCATCATGCAGATTATCACCTGCTGGGATCGTTTTCCATCCTTCCGGACAGGGATCCATTACTCCTTTTACAGAGGTAGATATACTTCCATTTTCTGTTACATTCCAGAAATCAGATGTTACTTGACTACCCGGACTGTTGGGAGAAAACCAGTGTCCATAATAAGTAATAAATACGTCTGGACGCTGCATCGCTTGTCTAAACAAATTCTCAGTTGTCTCATTCCATGCATTAGGATATGTTGCCAGGGCTGGTAGTTTACCTTCTTCATTATATCTATCACTAAATACCGTTGATTTTATACCGGCCGCAGCAGGAAATGGGTCTTTTCGGCCCCATTGATAATATAATCCCAGACTTTTAGGATCTCCTCCTATATTGGATAGTGCACCCAGGTTCCGGTCAAGAAATTCATAATAGCGGAATCCTTCCCAACCACTTCCGTTATAAGGATCAAATCCATCGTCGACTACCCATATATGCCAGCTCCAATGTATATCTCCTTGTGCATTAGTCACAGCGATCACTGCATTTCCTGCTTTTGATCCAGATTCAACGATAAGACGTGCTTTTGGACCGAAACCTTCTGTATAGTCTATTCGGGCTGTTTTTACAGGTCCATTGTCATTAAAACCATTGGGACTATCTGCCCAGATGAGTTTTACCTGGAGGTCTTCCTGGCTGTTTCCGATCGGATAAGGATTGGATATAGTAGTGGTCGCACTGATCTTCCTGTTCGCCTGACTTACCGGGATAGATACTGCATCTCCACCTGCTTGCAATACATAACAATTGGCTCTTCTGCAAATCTTGTTCCGGAATCCGGATCTGCTTCTCTGTATATATGGAAACTATACTCTTTCTCAATCTCTTCACCCAGGTCATCGAAAACAACAAGTACAGAAACATCGGCAGAAACATTTCCAAAATCCTCATTCTTGAATTTAAATTTTATATCTACTCCTGAATCCTCCATATTATTTCCCACGGTACTTTCTCCGCTTGTCATATTAATACTCTGATAGTCTACCATATCCATAAATGTTCTTTGACCGTCTATTCTGCCAGGATCCATTATTTTCCATGATGTATTGGAATATAATTTGAAACTATATTCTTTGTTAGCTTCCACCACATACCTATCAGCTTTTTCAAGGTATACTTCATGATGTCTTCTACGGATAAGAATATTTTGGCCGATACCATTTTCTTCACCCACTCGTAACTGGATGTCACCTACAGCTTCAGGGTACCAGTCATCACGTTCTAATAATCGTTTGGGTTTAACAGTTATTTCGGCATACCCATCTTCATAAGTAGTAATATCTGTTTCGTCATCATCCCAATCAAAATAACGGTTAAACTCAACATGTAGCTGTTCATTTGTAGGTGTCCATGTTACTTTTAGTATCCGGGGATCAATCCCTTTACTTTCATAAAGATCATGGTAGCCTGATGTAAAGGTGATTGTTTTGTCAAACTCCACATAGGAACCTGCTTGGTCCTGATCGTCAATTTCTACAGTAAGTGTATATTCTTTCTGTGTAGATTGGATAACATGAATATCCAGTGCTAAATGATTGTCTCCACAGGAAAATCTTATTTTTCCTGTTCTCTCTTCTTCTTCGTTTTCTGACACCTTGAAGGAAAACGGTGTTTTCTCTTCGTTATTATCATTTGGAATAGAAGAAGGATCCAAATTTGTTATCCAATCGCCACCCTCTAATACTTCTGCTTTCCATCCTGTAAGGTAGTTGGTTTGTACAAATAATTTATGTGTGGCTTCAGATTTGGATATTTCCAGTGTACTTTCGCTTACGGCCAGATAGTTTTGTCCGTTAAAGACTACATGCTTCATTTCACCTTCCGACCAGTCAAGCATGGCAACTGTCAAGCTATTGCTGCTGGATTTAGCCGCTTCTTCTTCATCTTCTTCGCCGGGACCGTTTACACCTGTGATAAACATTTTGTAAGTGTAATTGCGCAGGATATCTACTGGGTTGTTGGCTTTATCATAAAAGCCAACCTTGTAATAGGTTACATCTGTATTCTGTGAGTCTTCTCCTTTATAAATAGCTCCTATCACAAGGAAAAGAGGATCGGATGTTTCCACATCATCTTCCTGATTCTTAGCTTCATTGACATAGATTCCACTGACGGCGTTTTTGTCGGTATCTGTGAGCAGATACTTTATATCCACTTTATCCGAGTTTTCAATTAGAGTAGGATCTGTTGCTTTTCCGTCGGTTATATTTGTCTTATCGGGAACGGCGCGTCCTTCTTCCCGCACATTATACACTTTTACAGAGGTAATCTCAAATAGTTCTGATCCATTCGATTCAGTGTTACCAGTACCAGTATCAGTGAGAGATACACTAAGTTCAATGCGGGCAATGCTTCTTAGCAGATCCATAGTTCCAAATGACTCGTTGGTAGTATTGCTGTTAATTACTGTTGCATTGGCTTCTCCCCACATAGGAAGAGGACGGGATCTGTTTTCCTGGCTTACCCAGTTCTCATCTTGTATAAACTGGATCTGTTTTAATACCTCCTCTTTAGAGGTAGATGTGGTTATCTCATCATTATCTGTAAAGAGTTGGTTTATTTCTTCTTTTAAGTTTGTAATAAAAACGACACGGTATTCTTCGTCATTTTCGCTTATATTAAGTTTGACTTTGATAGATACGTTATCATAGTCGAGGGAAGACAAGTCATTGGTATGGGTAGTCCGGTAAGCAAATGTTTCATTTGTACCGTCTACTTTAAAAACCAGTACATCTACGTGCTCAAGCCACTTTTCAGCTTCCGTAGCTTTCGCTCGGGTTTGTACCGTAATGGCCGGTACGTTTGTGGCAATGGAAACCTCCACGGTGTTACCGTCTACAACAGTAGGAGAGTCTATTCTCTTCTCAAATTCCTGGCATGACGTCAGCCATCCCACCAATAGAATACATATCGTTAAATAGGTTTGCTTGATCATATGTTTTTTTGTTTTATTTCTTATCAATCAGTTTTACCTAAATCATCTATCTCATGTTCAGATTCTTCCCAGTTTGTAATTTTTACTATGATATCCTTCTCATCCGCCTCTTCGGGATGGGTGGTTCCCGGGCCGTTGACGGCGGAGATTTCTATTGCATAGAAATGGTTCCGGAGGATCTGTCCGGTGGGTTCTCCCGAAGCATTTTTGAAGTCAATCCGGTAGTAGGTGGTCCTTGTACTGGTTTCATACCCATCCCCTTTATATACTCCGCCTATGATCAGACAGGTGGCTTCGGAAATGATATCTGTTTTTGTTTCGGATTCGGGCAGATAGACCGGTCCTAAGGATTGTACGGTTGAATTTCCTGCGTTTACGGATGGAGTGGTAATCGTAGAACCGGCCGTCTGGGGGACGGACGGGGTGATTACTTTCCATTCAGTTTCATCTTCATCTTCATTTTCATAAAAGGCTGTGGGGTCAGGAATGACTTGGATCCGGTCGTTGGTCCGGTAGGCCTGTATGCTTTTCAGAAGGAAGGTTTCGTCCTCAAAGAGGGACTCCACCAAACTGACCTTTACGGTTGCCATGGATCGTAGCATGCTGATCTCTTCGATGGAGGTACTGGCCTCCGTGATGCCATTTTCATAGACTACTTCGCCATACATAGGTAGTTCTTCGAGGGTTCCATTCTCAAAGCTGACTAACAGCGCTTCCCGGATTTCCTCTTCTGTGGTGGTTCCTGATCCCGTGGTCAGGGCCGTGAGAAGGGAAGACAGATCTTCCATATTGGCTATCAGGGATAGTTTGACGGGCTGGTCCGTTGGGTATAACCGGATTTCATACCGGTTATTCTCTTCATTCTGAACCGGAGTGGCCAGGTATTGGTATTGATAAGTATCATTTTCTTTCTTTTCCAGTACGATCACCCCTACGGTCCGGATAGCAGATGGGTCTGTCCCGGCGCGGGTTACAAAGTTTCCGGTGTTCAGCCTCAGGGAAAGGGTCACCATTTTTTCCGGAAACAGATCCGGGTCCTCTGTGTCGGAGCAGGCCACCAGTCCGCTGAGCAGGCAGAGCAGGCAGATAAGGCAGCCGGTCCACCTGTATAAATAGCGATATGTATGCTTAGTATTCATCATTTCTTTTCACTTATCCTAATTCTTCTCCCTGATTGATCCGGTCCCATTCATCTAAGGTGATATTGCCGTCCGCATCCACTTCCATAATGAAGGTTACTTCATAGTCGTCGTGGCGGTCCAGGTATTCGTTATCGTCATCGTTTTTAGTGAGGACGTGGTTCCGGGAAGCTGCGACCGGCTCTTCCACCGCTTTCAGAAGATAAGGGATTAACGCCCTTTCCAGCACTGTTTCCCGTCCGGTCATCGCATTTCTGTAGCGTAGGGACAAGGCGGTTTCTTCATCGTAGGAGAATAGCCGGAGTGGGTAGAAGGTGACTGAAATATCATCTTCTTCTCCTTCATTCTCTTCCCGGTGGTATTCCGGGATGTAAACGATAGCCTCTTCCGATCTGATCGAGTTATCAAAATTGTATTTCCAGTTGTTGGAGGTCATCCGGAATACTAACAGGGATTCGGCTGTTTTTTTATCTTCTTCGGATAACCCTTTGATAATCACTTTGACCCGGTTGGAATTCTTTATCAGGGATATGGGAACGGTGTATTCACTCCCTTCTATTACTTCAAAGGTATTAGATGTGTGGAACAGGGATCCCGGATTGGTCTGTGTCATCACCTGGCCGGTAATGCACGTCATCTCTAATTGCATGGAAGCGGTAGTTTCCGGAGCATGGATCCGGTAATGTTGCGTATGGCAATTTCCCCAGGCTACGGCCGTGTGCCTTCCTGCGGGCAGCATTACGCTCACCGTATGGTTTTCTTCCATATCTTCCCGGTAGAATTCAAAAGAATCTTCCAACAGGCCGGTTTCCGTGTCATAGATAAACAAGCTGATATGGTCTACCTGTTCCGCAAATTTATCTCTCTCATCTGCGTTGTAGTCATAGACGAATTGGAACCGGATACGGGTATCTTCCTCGCAGTTCCTGACTCCATCCCGGATACATCCGGTGAAGAGGAGGGTAAGGAGTATAATCCAGCCGGTTACTATATTGAATCGTTTATCCATTTGTGTTTGCTGTTGTTCCATTACAGGTTTCCTCCCTGATCAATTGTTTCCCACTGGCCGATCCGGATGGCTACTTCAATTTGTGGCCCATCCACTCCCGGTTTTGGGCCGGGTCCGGGATCCGGATCTTCCGGATCGGGATCTTCGGGGACTTCCGGCCCCGGTCCGGGATTCACGGATCCTTCTCCTTCTTCTCCCGCATGGTTGACGCGGGTGATATCTATGTTATAGAAACTGTTCCGTCTGACTGTGTAAGGGGTGGTGCTGTTGTCATTCCTCAGATAGATCCCGTAATAGGTTTCTCCTGCGGGGTAGGGCACAACTACCTGGCCTTCTTCTAAGTATTTGGAAGGATCTTCTCCGTAATAGATACTTTCGTAAGAGACCCTTTGTCCGTTCTGTACGTTCGCCACCCGCCAGAAATCATCTCCTTTCCGGTAACCGGTGTAGAGGTCCACTCCATTTGCCTGATAGAGGAGGTGGGGGGTGAATGTACCTTTTACAATCGCCATGGTTGACGTTTGCGGATCTGCCGTACTACCGGCATTTTCCATGCAGTAGAGTTGTGTCAGTGCTCCTTTCCGGCTGACCGGGATATAATTACCTGCCAGGGGTCCCGGTGAATCCACATAGCCACCTGGTGCAGGGGTTTGTACGATATCCTGGGAAACCGAAGGAACCACATACATGGTGTGTGGGTTATTGACGATCTTATAGTAAATATCCGTAAATTCTCCGTAAGGCTGCTGTTCCGGATTATAGGGGACGGACAGATCGGACGCTACAGATACTTTTGCCATAGCCCGGACCACAGGCATGGTAATGGTGGTGACCTCTCCTTCATCGGAAGGGTCGAGTATGACCCGTTCGGCTCCGTTCCGGGAAGTCATCATAAAGCCTCTGTCCCTGCCGGATGGGGTAGCAGAGGTTCCGGTGATCAATCCTAACCCGCCTTCTGCTTCTACGTTCAGGATCCAGTTGGTGAAATCCTGCAGCGTGGTACCTGTCCGGCTGATGAACTGATCCCGTTCTTCCAGTAACGGTTCGGGCGCATTGACTAATGCAAACATATATTTCACGCCGGTGGTCAGGATCACTACGATCTCTTCTCCATTTTCATCCCTGAATGTGAGGGACTGGTTGTAATCGATACCCGTGGAGGAGGTCTCCGGGCTGTAAGGATCCGCTGTCAGGGTAGCTTCCAGTTCCTGGTTCGCGTTAAAAATAAAGATGGCATAGTTGAAAATCCTTTTTTCTTCCGGTAGCGGCTGTGTGCTGTGATGGTCCTGTGCACCTTTGGTGGAAAATTCTTCTGCCTTTAATATGAATTTTACACCTGTTTCTTCCGGCTCCCTGATCACAGGAGGATCTATGACAACATCTTTTACGCATGCTGTCAGGCAGATCATTGAAAGGAAGATATATATGTATCGCTGTAAATTCATATTCTTTTTTAAAGTCTCTGTTTTCTCTGCTTAATTAAACTTATTATTACTATCACCTCCTTCGAGTGTTTCATTCTGGTCTTCATCTTCCCACTCTTTTATGTCCGGGTTCAGTCCGGAAGAGGGGTCTTCTTCCGGATCTTCCCCAATCTGGGTGATCTTATTATCTTCAGACCAACTGATTGCGATCGGGGTGAGTCGTCCTCTGGTTCCCTCATCGTCCGGATCCACATCCGGATCCACTACATCTCCCGGACCCGGATAGCCGGCTCCATGGACATGCGTAATCGCTACTTTAAAATAGCTGTTCCGCTTCACCTGATGAAGATCATCTTTGCTGGGCCAGAAACCATAATAAGTGATTCCGTGGATATAAGGGACGATTTTATAAGGTCCGGTCGTTGGGTTGGTTGCCATTAATTCCGCCAGGACCTCATGGGGTTCTTCATTATAATATCCCTGTTTATAGGCATATAATACCCCAGCAGTATTAAATTGTCCGATTCGGTAGAAAGTTCCGTCTTGAGTGGGAGTACCTGGTGTCCCATTTCCTTTCAGCCATTCCGCGGGTGTGAACCTGGCTTCGATCAGCAGCATGGTGGAGGTCGATTTCAAGGGAGACTTATTATGATTTTCAATACAGTAGCCATACGCCAATTCTTCCCCTCTGTTTAACGTTGCGTTTGTCGTGGCAGGCAGCCAGGGGGATTCCGCAGTGCTTTCCATAATCCTGTCCTCCTCATCTTTGATCTAGGGGGTAAAGTAGCCTGCCGGATAAGAGGTGTTGTTATAATGAGGAGTCAATAATTTATTGTTTTCCACTACCGGCATTAAATACATCTGGGCCGGGTTATTCATTATTCTATACCGGATGTTGGAAAGGCTGCCGTGTAACTCTCCTGTCTGGACTTCGTCGGCCACGTAGGCAAATGATAGTTTTCCTACTGCGCGTCCTATTTCGAATGTTATTTCGTTGCTTAGTGATGTATTTTCTTTTATCTGATCATCACTATAAATGGTTTTCATTTCCGGGGGATCTGCATTGGTCATAATAAATCCGGCATCCTTCCGGGTCATATAATCCAATGAAATGCTGGTGATTGTCCTTTCAAATTCGTCTTTAGTCAGGATTTTTTCCTGTCCATCCATAAAGGATGTTAACCGTTCCAGCAAATCTGCCGGTATATTCAGTATGGCATAAAAATAGTGAGGACCGGGTTCTAACTCCAATCGATCTTCCTGATCTTCCTGTGTTTCCGTGTTTTTATCTGTGTTACCAAGCGTAATCGAATAATCGTCCTTCTGTTCAAACTTACCCTCTCCGTAATAATAATATTCTTCCAGTACGACGCTTTTAAATATAACCAGAAAGACATTGGATACTTTTTTTCTTCTTCTAATGTGGTTGCAGGGAAAAAACGGTCGTAGTCCCAATCAGTCGCTTTGGTTTTGAGCCTGTCATTCATGGACAACTGTACGGAGACAGGCACTTTCTCCTGTGCTTCCTGTCTGTTGCCAGGTGCTGGTAGCTCACTGGTACATGCTGTGACCAGTAGGATTCCGGTGAATAATATGATTAATAGTTTTGTTCCCATCTGATACATTTAGCTATCTCCGGTAAATCATTTTCTGATCCGGCACTTCTTGTTTCTAATGAATTATCACCAACGCTATTCCCCAGCGGTTTAGCCGGGTCCATGACACTTGGGAGATCCGGGGCACCGGCACTTAATACTTCCGTAATGGCTATTTTATAGTAATGATTCCTTTTCACCATATATTTCCCATCGGTTTCCAACCAGATGGGATAATAAGTTATTCCTCCGGGATATCTCACAGCTTCCTGGGTTCCGAATACAAGAGGTTCGTCATTGTAATATCCGGAAGAATAGGCGCCGGTGGCTGTATTCCGGATTCGCCAGAATGTTCCGTCAAGGGCTTCCGTTCCGGGGGTTTTATCCGGATTCAACCATTCATCCGGTATATATTGAGCTCTTACAAGTACCATCGTAGAATTACCTTGTAAGGGTGTTTTGTTTCCGTTTTCCATGCAATAAGCATAGTTTTTCTGATCCTCAGGAGTCAGCGTAGCTGCCCGCCAGCTAAAGTTCGTAGAATCTGGAAATGTCTTTTCTATGTGTGAGTTTGGATTGAAATAAGCTGTAAAGTAAGCGTCAAAGTCATCATTTTCAATGGTTTTTTCATAATGAGGGGTGTGTACCTGTCCTTTAAAGATATTGGAAAACAGATACGTTTCTTTAGGGTCATTTATGATACGGTAATTTACGTCGGTTAAACGACCCTTTGATTGTTCCGGGAGTGGGATATAAGCAACTGCTACTTTGGCAAATGCCTTTCCGATTTTTGTATCTACTCCATTTACTTCCGGATAGGAACCACTTCCGATGATAAGGTCATAGGGGGCCATGTAATAAGGCGCAGGAGAGGTCATCGGGGTCATCAGGCAGCGTCGTTTCAGATCTCCTGAATTTGAATATAATTCCACACCGGCAATATCTTCAATAGTATGGTCTTTCAGGATGATCTTTTCGAATTCATCCTTGGTTAATTCGCCTACTCTATTCTTACAGTATTCCTCCAGGTAGTCTATATAGTAAGGAGGCAGATTGGCTAATACATAAAAATAATGGGCTCCGGTAGTAATAGGTAATGATCCTACTCCTAAGATAAGAGCAGAATAGTGAAGAATGGTGTTGTCCGCATATATATCGGATGCTATTCCGGTACTATTTGTCAGATTGGTAATTTCCGGAGTATTAAAAATTTCCAGTAGAAAATCACTGTCAAAATAGGCTATGGAAACACTATGCCGCCACCTTTCCTGTTTACTGTCATCGTGATAGATATCAGCATTCGGGAAATAATCATCATAATCCCACGTATTGGCACGTGTGGTAATTTCAGGATTTTCGAGGTATACCTGTAATTGTCCTGTTGTATAGATAATATCATTATCCTCCACTTCTTCCGGATATATACTCACCTCGTCTGTGCAGGAGAAAATCATGAGTATGGAAATAAGTATGAATAATAATTTTTTCATCTTTATCTTTTATCAACTATCTATTATCTATTGAGATGGTATTAATATCAGTTGGAAGACGGTCTTTCTTCCAACTGATATCAGGTTTTTATTCCATGAGATTATAATTTACCAGGCTGGTCAATCACCTCCCATTCAGCAATTTTAATATTTACTTTCAGATAAGTTTCAGGATCGATTGGATCATCCGGATCCGGAATCAGATCACCTTCGTTTGGTTCTCCGGCACCTTCTACCGATTCAATATCTATCTGATAGTAGCTGTTACGATAAACACTGTATTCTTCAGCCGGTCTGTTGGTGTTTTTCAGGTAGATAATGTAGTAACATTCACCTTCTTCATATTTTATAGCTTCATATGTATCACCGGGTTCTAGATCTGAAACGGCACTTAAATCCGGTTCTTCATAATAATATTTTGGATTATATTCTCCTGTGGTCACATTTTTTACTCTCCAGAATGTTCCATCCGAATTTGGATTATTACCATCTGTTTCAGTCACGGTTTCATCTTCATTATATAAAATATCCGGGTAGTATTTACCATGGATCGTTACGGCTGTACTATTTCCTTTTCTGGGTGTCAGATTGGAGTTTTCGATACAATACGTAAAGGTACGGTCTCCGTCTACACTTGCAGTTAAATAGCCTGCAGTAGAATGGAAGTAGTTATCTGTTACGTATTGTTCTGTAAGAGTTTGTCTGTAAAAATAATTAGGAGTAATCAATACGCCACCCTGGGAATTAGGCATTACATACATCGCTTTAGGGTTATTGATTACTTTATAAGACCATACATCCAATACTCCATTTGGCTGGGAAGTATCTACCTGGTCACTAAGATCTGAGGCTAAAGAAACTTTTGCCATCCCTCTTCCTACTTCTAATGTAATTACCTCAGGCGTATCTCCTTCTTCCATTTCTGCCAGTGTTTTACGCTCAAGACTTCCGGATGTCATCAGGAATCCTCTGTTTCCGGTGGTTTCCGGATCGTTATCGAATTCAGGTGTACTGGGATCGCCTTCAAAATAGTATGAACCCACAATCTCTGTTAAATCATCAAAAGTGATTGTCTGATCCTGAGCAACAGCCTGAGTAAGGCCGTTGTTTGCCAGATAAGATTCCTGTTCATCCAGTAAACTTTGAGGAGCATTTAAGACCGCGAAGAAGTACTTTGTACCTGCACTCAATGTAACTACCTGCTGATTATCCATATACAGGGGATTGTAAGCCTCATTAGGATCGAAATCTAACAGGTCGTCCATGTTGTAATCATCTTTAGCCGGAATATCACTGGCAGATGGAGGAGAATAGATCGATCTACTTAAAGAGGCTTCCAGAATACCATTGGAATTAAAAATAAACACTGCATAATTATAAATTTTTAATTCGTCAGCTGTTGGTGTTTTTCCATAATGGTCATTTGCCCCTTTCGTGCCTATACCTTCCGTAGTCAGGTTAAACTTGACATAGCTGACTCCTGTTTCTGTCGGAACAGGATCTTGGGTGTTGTCAATAATTATCTCTTTGGTACATCCCGTTACCAAAAAGACGGCTGCTAATGCAGTTGCGAATAATTTCTTCATTTTCATCGCTTTTTTGAATTAATAGAATTATTAAATTTAATGGATTTAAATTCTCACAGATGTTTCGTTCAGATTAATCGGTTTTGCATGTTAAGGGGTTATTATATTTAATAGTAAAAATGCACACGTATATATACTCTCTCTTTCTTGAAGAGGATGGATAGGTAAATTCTGTTCTTTTCTCATAATTGCTCCATTTTTACAAAAATATTTTTTAATACATTCTCAGTATTACAAAATCAATTTACACAAATGTCCTTACAGAAAACAGATAGATTAAATTCATCTTCGCGTTAGCATCGATGCAAATATAGAAGATTGTCACAAATAATGGTACATTTCTTTCATTTGTAAAAAAAAGGGATGGCTCATTTATATAAATTCGTTTTTTCGTTCTGAGAAGGTATCTTTAGTTTTGTATTTATTTGATAAATAAATGATTGGAATGTAAAGGGTAAATTATATATGAATCCGATGAAAAGGTAAAAAGAGTATTATATGTTAAATTAGTAGTGTTTTTTGAGGATAATATTTTACTAAATTAACCTTGTTGAAGAATTATTTTGCATTTAATAACTTTTTTCCGATGAAAAAAACGGAATAAATGAACAACCTGTAACTGCTACTTTATATAGAGAAATCCTTGTTTTAATGTGATTTTATTATTGAAAAGAGCTGAGTTGCTTTCATTTTTTATGGTTTATATCAGACAAAAGAAATAAGTTAAAAAGCAATGCTTTCATATATAGCGGGTTTAAGGTGATTTTTACAATTGTCGGTTATTTGTAAACAGGTCGATTTTTATAAAAAACGGAAACATATAATGGGAATGTTTATAAATGGACAATAATTGTGTATTACTGTTTTTTATAAGTGTCATACTTTTGCAGCGTTGAAAGTTTGTAAGTTTTTTACTGTCTTATCTGAGTTTATAAATCTAATCATTTCTATCTGTCTTATCTATTGGAGGGGAGCTGATAAAAAAGCTTCTAACGGCCATGGGTGTGTCAAAGACAGAAGAAATGAAACGAAGGAATGAAATGTACATACACTTAGTGAATAAGTGGACATCTTGAGAAAAAGAAACAAATACTTTTTTGAATGAATAGGATTATAAGGTTTACCCTGCAATAGGGAAAATAAACGAATCATTTTACAAAATCAGGTTATCAACTAAACTTGTTTAAATTATTGAGATTATGAAGATTACGAAGTTCTTAACTTTCGCAATAGCCCTTACTATGTTCTTTATTTCCTGCGATAAAGAGGAAATGGAGGGAGTGGAACCCGCTGAAACTAAAATAGAAACAGAGATTGGGTATGCTTCGCTTTACCTGGAAGATACAGCCGCTATTTTAACCAAAGCCATACAACCCGGCGAGGAGGTGGAAGCACCGGATAGACGTAAAATCAATACGCTATCTTTCTTTATTTTTGATTCGAATGGAAAGCGGGATCCGGTGGGTGGTTATCAGACTTTTAAATATTCGGGAAGCCAATATACGTTTCCGGTTGCTGCCGGGGAGGGAAAAACGATCTTGGGAGCTGCGAATGTGGAATATTTAGGTGAGTTGGCCGATGCGAGCTTAGAAGAAGTACGGGAGATTCTGTATGGTAGGGTGGCAGAAAGAACGGTGGATGTTTCTGTTAATGGAACAGCCATGGCTGGTGAAGTTTCCGGTGTCCATGTAAGGAAAGGAAATGTGGAAGTGATACGGATTTGTGTTTCAGATATATTGCAGGCTAATAAATAATCATTTTCTCAATTTGGATAATAAGTATAGAGTTTTTATCTATTTCTGGTTTACCGGATAATCAGATAAAAACTCTACCATTTATTTTTCAGATAGCAAATCTTTCCTGTTAAAAGGCTACTTCAATATTTACCGGTTCCCATTCTTTGACTTCTATTTCAAATTCAATTGCGCCATCAATTTCCAGCGGTATTTCCGGTTCCGGTTCATTAATTTCCTCTTCTGTTGCTCCTAAGGCGGAAATAGATAGGACTTTTAATTCATAATAATGGTTTCTTATAGTGGCATACCGTAGGCTGGGCGTTTTTTCTGTCATGTCTGCAACCGGAATTTTATACAGCATTACTCCACCTCCGTATTCCCGTACATAAACCGGTTTATTATATACCGGATGAACTATGTTTTCCGGGTCATCCTTATAAATAAGCCACTGTCCATTTTCAAATACGGCTACAAAAAAGGTATGACCTGGAGTAATGGCTGTGGTTACCAACTGATCCGGATGATTGACATCATAGGTTTCACTGATGTCTGGGGTATATGTGTAACGTACTAAGAAGGTGGTGCTGTTTCTTGTGGTTGGTACCTGATTCGTATTTTCCACCGTATAGGTATAAATGCCGGAGTTTCTGGAAGGATATTCATATTCTATATCTATATCAGCAGGTACATATCCGTAGAAGTGCGGACTGATTGCCTGACTCCCTAACTGTCTGAAGCCTCCTTCCCATTGTCCGACTACATATACTTTCTGGGCTTTGTTGAGCATGGTAAATGCCGGCCTGTTTCCTGAAGGATAAGTAGCTCTGCCTTTCAGGTCTCCTTTGATTTCGACTTCGTTATAGCTATGTTGGACTTTACTGGCGATACGACCAATCGGTAGGTAAATTGTTTCCGGAGAAGAATTACTGCTCATACCAATCATAGTAGATGTTCCCACTAAAGTTCCCATTACGAGTCCCCGGCTTCCGTTCCACAACGAGTCCGGATGAAAATTGAAGGTGCTTTTTTCAAAATCCAACCGGTTTATACCGCTTGCAGGTGTTGGGATCTGTCCGGGAAGAGCGTTAGCAAAGGCATAAAAATAGTATTGTCCTGTTATATATTCAAAGGGGTCTGTCTGATAAGTATAGGTGTCTATCTGGGTAAGAGGTAATTGTAAATGCTTATCAAAGATCCCTCCGGAAGTAAATATATATAAATCTAAAGGGTAGTTCATTCCCAGTCGCTCATATGTGTGAGGATAGTCATCTATAGTAGATGCATAAGTAGAAAAAGCAGCATCCTGAATGCGAATCTGTATCCAGGTTTTTTCTTCGTCATTTTCCTGTGGAGTTTCTAAATCCGTGAATGGAGGCTCATTACTACAAGCCCATAAAAAACAGGATAGGATCCCCATCCAATATAACTTTATACTTTTCCTTTTCATAATCGGTTTTGGCCTTTATTATTAATTTAACTCTGCAATAGTAGCTTTTCTTTTTGAGTAATGAATTCTTAAAATACACCTTTCTTTACTGAATTATGGGCTTTGGTAAAATTCATCATCGTTTTCTCTTTAAATACTCATACAACTTGTACGGGAGTGTAGATCCATAGAAATGGATTTTCATATTCATATAATTGTAATAGTCAAAATTAACAATTTGTTTATTGATTCATTTTGTTAATCGATTGATTTATAGGTTTTTTATTTATTTGGAGAATGTCGTGGTAATCATACTTTATGGATGACAAGAGATCTCTGAATTGGCTAAATTTACACAAATCGGAAAGATGAAAAGGGATTGTTTATAAATGGACAATAATTGTGTAAAAAGGACTCTTTCTGTTGCCGTATCTTTGCAGTGTGGAAAAGAGGGAGGTGTTCTTCTTCTTTTAAAGATAGGAAAAATAAAGCAAACAAACGCGTGATGTTGCTCTGTCTATTGGACTCTCATGGACAGGGATGAATAAACCCCATCCATCTTGGATGAAAGAGAATTGGAAGTAAAAACGTATAGAATTAAAAACAAGATTAGGAATTACTTTGATGTAGCAGAAAATAAACTTACAATATTCAAGAAAAAGGACTAACAAACAATCATTTAAATTATTGAGATTATGAAGATTACGAAATTATGTACTTTCGCAACAGCCCTTGGTTTGCTTTTTACCTCCTGTAACAGGGATGAAGTAAATGAGTTGCCCACAGGTCCATCCGTGGAATTAGGCCAGGGACTATTGAATGTGGTTTTACTCGATGAGAGTGGTGTGCTGACTAAAGCTACCCCTGATTATTATGAAGGTGGAACTCCTGAAGAAAGAGAGATCCATAAACTGGACTTCTTTGTATTTAACAGCGATGGTTCTTTCAATACTCATTATACCACTACCGATATCTCCGGTACCACTTATGGATTCAATGTGACAGAGGGAACCGGCTTGAAAGTGGTAGCTGCTGTCAATATTGCAGGTGACTTAAGAACACTGGCTCCTATTAGCCAGGCAGAATTAATCGCTACGATCTATGATCAGCAGATCATCACTCCCACCCGGATACCCCAGGGTGGTGTACCGATGAGTGGAACTTCTCCGGCTTTCAGTGTTGCCAATGGAGAACAGGTGCTCACTTCTGTGGAAGTGGCGCGTATCTTAGCTCGTTTCAATGCTCCGACCATCAGTGATGAGTTGTCGGTAAGGATCACGGCTGATGCTGAAGTAGATTCTATCAAGGTATTATTGGGTGAAGCGATTGATTTTAATAAACTGCGTTTTGCTTATAAAGGTCATGTGGTGATCAATGGTTTGAAGAAATCCTTCTATCTACCCAACTATGGAAGTGGTGGTGAATCTTCCCGTTGGGATAGGGATGTCTGGACTATCGGAAATGACCTGTCCAACTACACGGCTTCTGAGTATGAAGACAATGAATTGGGAGAAGTGTACAGTGGTGGTTCTTTCCTAACCAATAATGAAGTGGTGTACCTGTATGAAAACTGTCCTGAATATGTGCCCAGTGTAGAGGGTAGCCTCTCGGGTTATGCCCGTGATAAAGTCTATTCAATGATCGTAGAGGGTGATCTGTATGAAGAAGGAAATGAGAGTAACCGTGTAACGCGTTACTGGAGAATCAATGTATCCAAAACTAACAGTGAGTCTTCTATCTTTAAGATCTTACGTAACTCGATCTACAAAGTGGAGATCGAAAAAATCGTAACGGCTGGTTACGGAACTCCCGGTGAAGCAGAAGAAGGTGGTGGCGGTGGTCCCATCCCAGGTCTTGAAGATGCTGGTATCATTGTAGGAATCGACATTTTGGAGTGGAGAGTGTTCGAAGAAGGAACCGATATTTAATTTGCTCTTTACTGACAAGTAGATATTCTATAGACCGGGGAGGGTATGTCCCTCCCTGGTTGTTTAAAAAAAAAGATTCAATCCCATTAGAGACTCAAAAGCGAACTGCCGTGAAACAATCTGTCCTGGTCTTATTAACAGCTCTTTTATGTACCTCTTGTTTAAAAGATGAGGTAAGTGACTGTACGGGTTATATCCGCCTTTCTTTCCTGTATGATGAAAGTGTGGAGGGTTTTGATAATCAGATTGGAAATGATGTTCATTTACGTATTTACCGGAACAATATCCTTCAGAGTGTAGGAGTCATCCCGTATGCCAGTATCTCGGGTGGCCAGGAATACCTGATCCGTAAAGAGGTAACGGGAGAGATCGATATCGTGGCATGGGCGATTCCCTCGAATGAGGATTTTGTTGGAGAGATTCCTTCTGTATCAGAGGACCGTTCGAAGACGGGTGAGTTATTGACAATGAGTCCTACTACGCGTGGTAGTCTATACCGCTCGACCGGATTATTATATTTGGGAACGATGACCCATGAGGAGACCAGTTTAACCGGGGAGAGCGCCTACCGGGTAGGGATGAGGGATTGCATCGCTCAGTTTACGGCTGCGATTCATAATGTGCCTGAATACTTTATGCCAGGTCATGAGGAGTCTGTGTGGTTGGTTGTAGAGGGCACAAAAAGTGAGATGGATATAGATTTTAATCCCCGTGGTGAGGATGCTGAGGTGTATGCTGAGTTCACGGAATTGGCGGAGAATCATGTGATCCGTACGGACCGCCAGGGTTTATTGCCTTCTGGCGAGGATCAGTATTTGGTGGTGAGGATTTACCGTGGAGAGGATTACCTGGGTCGTATTGTGACGGATATTCAATCGCGTCCGGGTGATGTGATCCATCTGGATATTTACCGGGACCGTGTCACGATCCAGGTCAATGACTGGAGGGTCTTTGAGGATACCAATAGCTGGTTGTAAAATTTGATTGGTTTTTATATAAAAGAGAAAAATATAAAGGTGATTATTTATAAATGGACAATAATTATGTACAGCTTCCATTTATAAGTATCATATTTTTGTATGGTAGAGAAAAAAGTTGATAGTCTTTTACACACTTCCCTTAACAATTAAACGTCAGGAACTTAAAAACAAGATTATTCAGGAATAAAAACTAATAAGATAAACAATGAAAAAGAACCTATTTGCCTTACTGGCTTTCCTGATTTTCATCTGTATGGGTTGTACGGATGAAGATGGAAAAAGAGATCCTTTACAAACCGGGAGCGGATTTAAACTTTCCTATCGTATTAGTGATCCTACATCCGTTTTAACCCGGTCTTCCATCAATGTGGAAGAGGGGGAAGATAAAATAAATTCTTTATACATTCTGTTTTTTGAGAATAGTACGGGTGGTACGGGCCGGTTTGTAGATGCTATAGATGCTATGGCCTCTTATGATACTTCCCTGGGAACCAGTGCGGATCTGGATATTACTTTTCCTGAAGGTTCTGCTTTGGATAATTCCAAAGATTATAAACTTTTACTTTGTGCAAATATTGGTTATTATTCAGACCTGAATAGTGTGCAGGACATTATATCTCTTTGTAATGGGGAGATGGAGAAAGATGTTCTTTCTATTTTGATGAGAGTTTCGGGTGTGGAATCCGGCAAAACTCCGGAGGATGAACAAGGTGATGATAGGAACCGGATGGCTATGGATAAGTTACCCATGGGAGCCAGTGTGGTAAAAAAGGCAAATGAGGCTGCAGTAGATGTGGGATTGATCCGTGCTGTCAGTCGTTTCGATGTATATAATGAAGCTGCCGGTTATGAATTGGTTTCAGCTTCTATCTGGAATGCTTATACTGCCTCTTTTATATGGGAAGGTAGTTTTACTGATTTTACTCAACCCCGTACAGAACGGTATTATGGGGTGGGAGTAAATGATAACAAAGAAATTGTCGGTTCTTTGTATGCTTTTGAGAATTATGTAAGCAGCCCGGAGCAAAAAGATAATGTCACTACTTGTCTGATTGTGGGTTTGAAAAATCTGACTTCCGGAAAGACCAAATATTTTCGTACGAATGTGAATGTTTCCCGAATCAATGGTCATCAATTGAAACGTAACAATGTGTATACGACCATTGTAAAGAGTGTGAGGGGTGAAGGTGATGAAACTGAACGAGAGGCCTATGAAAACAGTGACATGTTGTTAGAAATTGACGTACATAGTTGGATACTGGATGATAGTGGTATCATCCAGATAGAAGGTGAAAATGTACTGGCTATTCCCACATCTAAAGCAAAGTTGTTCGCTCAGGGGGATACCCGTGAATATTATGTATATACTATAGGCCAGGGAGTTCCTTCTATTAAAAGTAAAAATCTGCCTGGTCACATCCAGGCTACATTGAAACTGGCTCCCGGATATTCTGAAAATGCTAATTTTAAAACCAGTATATTAACTTTTGAGGCGGCTTCCGGTACTACGGACAATGATATCTACCATATTGAACTGAGCTTTTCTACCCTGTCTGCTTCTATTGTTGTTGAGCAAGAGGGAGGAAATGCGGATTATGTAAATCTGGATTCGTATGCCATGATTCAATTGCAGGGATTTGCAGGAGATGTTTCCCGGGTGGTTAAAGTAACCAGTTCAGATAACTGGGTGGCAGAGATAGCTTATGGAAATTATTTTTCTTTCATTCCCGGTAGTGTGCAATCCCGTATCGAGGGAGCATCGGGAGGCCATTTTACCATTTATACTGCACAGGATAACTTTGCAGGAGGTGTACGCTATTGTTTTGTGAAGATTTATCTGGCAGACAAACCGGAGATCAGCCGCGTAATCGTAATGGAACAGAAAGGGGAGAATCTAGGTGAGCACTACTTATTTATCACACCCAATACATTCGAAGATATGCCTGCCAGTGGTGGGTCTACCGCCCCCATTACTATTTATTCCAGTGGTGCCTGGAAAGGAGAAGTTATTGCTTATGAGAATGCAGCCGCTTTTTTTGAAGACTATCCGAAACCGGTTGCTCCTAATCTGAAAGAGTCTTTGACAGGACAAAGCGGCAACTCATTTGTGATTACTTTTAATAGTCTGGTTGACGATCTGCTTAAACCCGGGTATGTGAGATTCCGTTTTACCCTGGAAAGTAATCCCTCTGTTGAACAAACAGTAACGATCCACCAGCAGCCTATTACTGAGACTACTCCGGTTGTACACGTAATGCTTGACAATGTTCCCGGTGCGTTGTATCATATGGACAGAGAATATGTTTACGACTATGTGTATCAAATGGCAACTGACCTGCGTAAAACTACTGTTATTGGTAATCGTACTATTGAACCTTTTGCTTTTATAAACAGAGGATCTTATAGGGATGGATCTATTCTTAAATACCGGCCTTTCGAGCAAACAAGTCTTTTTCAGATGCCAGCGCACGCTGGTACTGCTGATAGTAGAGATTATATTCTACCTTGGTTAGAGAATGATCCTAAACGGATGATGCTATTTTCCGCGAATAGTCACAGGGGTACTCTGGGAGCCGGATATATTTTTAGTGCTTTCTATACCGGAGGATATTTTAAGTCTAATCAATATAATAATTCGACAAGTGATAATTCTTTCCTGGTGGATCTGAGTATAGCTGCTTCGCAGGAGAGAATCTTTTATGAGGAGCGGGATGGTGGTTCAAAGACTCCGGGTCTGGATCATCCTGTCTTGAGTTATTTGCTGGACGGACCGTTCGGGAAGGTGGATCCTACCGGAGTTAAGCTATATTCATCTACGAATAACGTAAATGTAGGGATAGATCTTTCCCATGCACAGATTCCAGCCACTTTTATCCCTATTATTATGGTGCAAAAGGGTAACAAAAAGTATTGTATACTGGGGATAGATCTTTATTATCGCTTTATCTTTCTGGGTGATCCGGGAATTATGGGAGCCCGCGAAGACCGTCCGTCGCCCAATGCAGGAAATTATACATCTGATCAAACAGATAATGTGACCTTCTTCAACAACCTGATGGCCTGGATTAAACTGGCGCTTACACAGGATGGATTTATGGAAGAGTTCGGTAGTATAAAAAAGAAGTAATAATAAATAAAGATATAATATGAAGAAAAAATTACTGACACTCGTCATCCTTTTTACTTTCCTGGGCATAAGCTGCTCGGATGATGAGCCAGCAAGAGGAGGCTTCAATGAAAATGGTTTTACTTTATCTTATAAGGTGAATGAACCGGCTTCTGTAATTACTCGCTCAGGGGTAGTTGCAGAAGAAGAGGAAAACCGGATTAACTCTTTCTATATCCTGTTCTTTGAGCGTACCAGTGATGGCACCGGACGTTTTGTGGAAGCAATAGACGCGTTGGCTAACAGTGGCTCGTTGGGTAGTTCGCTGGCTGCAACCGGGGATATCAGTATCACTTTCTCTTCGGGATCCAGATTGAATAAAACGACAGATTATAATATCCTTTTTTGTGCTAATATTGATGCCTATGCAAAAGATGATATTGCTGGTGTTGAAAGTTTGAATACACTTTGTGACGGACGGACGGAAAGTGAAGTAAATACTTTATTGCTTGAGGTTTCGGGAGTAAACCAGTTTAACACGGAGGAGGGGGATGATTCAAACCGGATGGCAAGTACCAACCTGCCGATGAGTGGCTCGGCTGTGAAAAGGGCAGCCGACGAACATGTAACGGCAGAGCTGGTGCGTATGGTAAGCCGTTTCGACCTGTTTTGTAATGTGGCTGGTTATGAGCTGGTCTCTGCTTCTATCTGGAATGCAGCTACCACATCACCTGTCTGGAATGATTATACATTTGATTTTACTCCTTCTTATACGGAGCGTTATTATGGAGTGAATGCTGAAAACCGGCAGATTGTTGGCTCTTTATATGCCTTTGAAAATTTAGTAGCTGCTACTGTTCAGAATGATGCAGTGATCACTTGCCTGATTGTGGGATTGAAAAATAGCCAGGGAACGACTGAGTTCTTCCGTGTAAATGTGAAGGCCGATATCGACAATACCCAGAATTTAAAACGTAACCATATTTACCGTACGATTATACAGGAGGTAAAGGGTACGGGCCAGTCAACGGAAAGGGCGGCTTATACAAGCGGTGCTGAATTATTAGATGTGGATATTAACGGATGGTTCACAGGGGAAGGTGGCAATGTACAGATCAAAGATGGCAATGTATTGGCTGTACCTACCCAACATATTAAGTTATATGCACATGGCGATCAGCGTACCTATTATATTTATACCTTAGGGACGGGGAGTGCACATATTAGCCAGATTTATATGAATGGTGGAGTTTCTGATATAATGCTGAGATCGAGTGGAGAAGATGCCAATATTTTAAAAAGATATGAACTGTTGGTTACTGCCGGTCCTGGTACGATTGAAGAACATAATCCTTCGTATGTTACTATTTCCTTTGGGGGGATGACTTCAACTATATATATTACACAGGAACTGTCTTTAGGTAGTTATTTGACGCTTACTCCGGCCGATCATCAATATTTTTCCCGTACTGCTCCACAAAGTTCCGGTAATATTACAGTAAATAGCTCCGGAAAATGGAAAGCTAAGGTCTATAATGGAGATTATTTCTCATTCCAATCAGGCGGTTCTGTAAAAGAAATCAGTGGAGTCTCCGGTGATCGTTTTAATGTACATACGATTGAGTCTAATCCGGGATCGGATAGTCGTTATAGTTTTGTTCTTGTCTATCTGGAAGATATGCCATCTGTGAGTGAAACGATTGTTTTGCAGCAGTATGGAGATAGTTATATTATAATCAATCCAAGTGCCTTCGATCCAATCTCAGGAGGCGGAGGTTCTACTCCTAATATTACTGTGAGTTCAAGTGGGCCTTGGAAAGCTTCGGTGACTATTAACCGGGGAACTGCTTATTTTGAAGATGCTATCGACTTAGATGCCGGAGATGGAGAAGATGAAAATAATGATAATGATAACGATGAGGATGAAACAGGTCCGGTTGAGTGGTCGGGAGTCGATGGAGATGCTTTTATACTTACATTGGCGGGATTAGACGAACCTGGTGGAATTACTCCTACTGCAACAGTAACACTTACCCTGGTAGGTAATGAATCAGTTAAAAATACTTTTACGGTAAATCAAAAAACACTTTCTGCCGGTAGTTTAATTATACAGACCCGGAGAGATGCCAGAGCTGGGTCTGTCTTTAATCTAAATAAAGCAGTAACATATAACTTTGTATATAATCTGGCTACTAACATGCGGAATACAAATCTTTTCGGACCTGGTGGAGTGGTTGAAATGGATGAAGAATACATTTTCATGAAGTCTAAAAAATTACCGTTGGAAGTAACTAATATATTCCAGATCACAGGATATCCATCTACTACTGTGTATAAGAATACAGTTACTCCCTGGTGGCAGGCAGACGAAAAAAGATTCCTTTTCTTTTCAGATTATGATGTTCGTGTCCGATATGCTCTAAGATATTTCCAGGCTGGCAATAGTGGAGTAAGTGGTTATGACACTAATTCGGGAAATCTGGGGGTTGCAGCAACTGTAAAGAGATATTTTAATTCTGATCTGGATCCGGAGGTCAATAAATTAGTTGCTTATATGCTGAAAGATGGACCATTTGCACAGAACAATGGGCATATTAATCCTGAAGAAATTCAACTTCAAAGTAAGAATGCTATCAGCAGGGGACTTGAGAAATGGCCCAACACCTTCATTCCACTTATTATGGTAAACAAAGGAAATAAAAAATACTGCGTTTTTGGTATAGACCCGACGAACCGTCTTATTATTTTAACTGACCCGGGTATTTTTGGTTGTAGACCAAATTCCAACTTCCCCAATAGCACGAATTTTGATTCCGAAGCGAACCAAAAGTTTATGAATAACTTTATTGCGTGGATGACAAGGGCAGCATCGGAAGGCGAAAGTTTTTATAAACAATTTCAGGTGGGAAATTAAGTTTTGAATACACATACTTTATGGGGAATACTTTGAAAAAGGTATTCCCCTTTTTCTTTTTGAAAGGAAGAGTTTTTTTCAGAATGACAGATAACAAATAAGGTCCTATATTTTTATAGGACCTTATTTGTTATCTATTCATAGATTATATAACTCTTATTGTGTACGGATGTTTCCCGGTGTTTGTTTAAAGTTCCGGAGACAGTAGTCATTAAACTGCTGTTGTGATCCGAAGTTATATTCATCCGCTATCTGTTTAAGCGGTTTATCAGTATTGGTAATGGTATAAAGGATCTGGGTAGCTCTTTTCTCATTAATCCATTTGTAAGGAGTTGTACCAAAAACTTTTTTGAATTTCTTGTTAAAGGCTGCTTCCGAATAAGCTGCTAATTCAGCCAATTCTTTTGCATTTTTGGCGTTTTCCCAGTTTTTCAAAACGAAAGAAGCAAAGATGAAATCGTTATTTAGAACAGGTCGGAAAAAATAACATAAATGTTGCTTTTTATAATAAGCATTCAGGATCAGGAGTAATTCTTTAATTTTAATCTCATATAATACATAATGATTCACTCCGTTTTTTATGTAATCCGCTAATGTAGCCAAATAGGTATTCATAATCTCGTTGATCTCTAATTTGCCGGCATCTTCCGGAAAATCATGGTGTTGGGCTTCTGTATACAGATCTTCTACGGAATAAAATCCATGTAGCTTCTGTAATGGATCCAAACGAAAGATAATGATCTCACTGTCTTTCTGTGAGGTCGCGTGAAAATGAGAACCTGTCGGAACAAAAATAGACTCTTTCTCTCTGATGGTAGTAGGAGGATAGATATCACAGGTTAGCTCACATTTTCCCTGTAGCACGAAGATTATCTCATTTATTCCTATGACGCCTGACCTATAGGTATCATCCGTTACTTTTAATATTTCAATAACGGGCTGTCCACTGTCATGCAATTCATAATAATAATAATAACTTGTGATAGATTTAGTAATAACTTTCATATACTGGTTAGTTTAGTCTTTTTTGTGTATCCTCTCTAAAGGGTGGCATATGATAAATCCTTATTATATATCATATATAAATCAACAACACAAATTGTTTGTACATAATATCAAAATCTTCCATTTTCATAACTCTTTATAGGAAATGGAGACTAATTATAATTTTATTGTTTTAGTTAATGCAAATATAATAAAAATGTAAGTGAAATACGATAAATGTTAACTTTAAAAATTCTGTTTTTCAATGACTTTTGTTACATTTCCACTTATTCCGGAAGATAAAAAGAATATTATCAAGTGTTAGAAAATTTAAAATGCTGTAATTCTGTTTTGTGGTTTGTATTTTTTTAATAATCAAAGCCTTTAGTGAACTTTTTCTCTTTTTAATGACTTTTTCGAAATCCTTTTTAGGGGGTGAAATGCAAAATATTGTTTTGGGGATTTATGTTTTAAGAGGATAGGTATGTTCGCGATTTACATTTTTCGTAATAAAATGTACTTTTTCCTTTCTGATTTTTTCTGAAAGCTGCTCAAAAATCCGGTCTTTTCTATTGAATCTTTTTATTCAGGAGAATAATAGCTATCCAGCTATTTCAAATAGTTCAACAGATGTCTTAGAAGTTCATCGGATTATATAATTATATTTGTCATGTAATACATCCTATAGAATTAAATCTTTTGTGGGAAATAGAACTTTAAAAGTAACACATTTTATATGAAAATATCAGTTATAGTAGGGCATCCGTATGAGAAAAGTTTCAACAGTGCTATCGCACAAAAGGTAAAAGAAACATTGAAACAAAACGGACATATTGTTTTATATCACGATCTATGTCAGGAGAATTTTAATCCTGTCATTCCGGGAAAGGAACTAATCAGTGACAGCTCTGATGATGAGTTAGTTCTTTTACATCAACAGGAAATAAAAGAGGCAGATGGTATTATTATCATTCACCCCAACTGGTGGGGGCAACCTCCGGCTATATTAAAAGGTTGGGTAGACCGGGTGTTGAGGGAAAATGTAGCCTATACATTCCCGGCCGGAGACAGTGGGGGGGGAGTTCCTACCGGCTTGCTTAAAGCAAGAACAGGGTTGGTGTTTAATACATCTAATACAACTGAGGAGCGGGAGACCCGGATTTTCGGTGATCCTCTGGAACGTATCTGGAAAGATTGTATTTTTGATTTTTGCGGAATCAAGACTTTCGACAGGATCATGTTTCGAATTATAGCTGATAGTACCCGGGAAAAAAGAATTAACTGGTTAAATGAAGCCGCTGCCATGGTAAACAGTTATTTCCCGAAAGAATAAAAACAAACTTATATTATGATTAATTTATAACTTTATCCGGAAAATGGAAATACCTCCTATTCACATACAAATCGCCTGCAGAGAAGATCTGGAAAAAATATTACAGCTTCAAAAGCAGGCATTTATAACAGAAGCAGAATCGCATGGGAACTATGATATTGAGCCTTTGCAACAAACCTATGCATCCATTCTGTCTGATTTCTCCTCTTATACATTCCTTAAAGCTGTATCTAATGATATTATTATTGGCTCTGTAAAATACAGCACTTTGGAAGACTGTGTATGGATTGGAAAATTGATTGTACATACTGATTACCGAAGAAGAGGATTAGGTAAAATGCTTCTTCTGGAAGTGGAACAGCTAAATCCTGAAGCAAAAAAATTCCAATTATTTACAGCCGCCTCCAGTA
>Ga0192242_10161_pt1 | contig 32037 bp, 27 predicted proteins | sample Koala_Koa27_J3_FD_131235 | JGI IMG/M metagenome (GOLD analysis project Ga0192242, IMG submission 131235) | Enriched cells from koala feces incubated with labeled cellulose particles, San Francisco Zoo, California, United States - Koala_Koa2-7_J3 ...
TCGGAATTTTCACTATATTTACCAATGACGCCGCGGCACGTTACAAATCTATATTATTTCATGAGGAGGAGAACGCATGAAGAAGAAAGTAATTTCAATCATGCTCGTAGGTGCACTGGTTGTATCTATGGGCGCAATGGCAGGCTGCGGCAGCAGTTCTGACAGCAGCAGTGATACCAGTACAGATACAAGTGCTGCGACTGAGGCTACAGGCGGTTCTGATGACGGACATACACTGACTGTGTATGCATGGGATCCGGCTTTCAACATCCCGACTCTTGAGGCAGCTGCAGAGGATTATCAGACGAATGTGGATCCTGATTTTGTACTGAATATCGTAGAGCAGTCCGCATCATCCGATATTGAGACTCTGATCACGAACGTGGCATCCACCGGTGAGAGCGCATATGATCAGCTTCCGGACATTGTACTGTTCCAGGATCACTATTTCCAGCAGTATTACACCAACTATCCGGATGTATGGCAGGATGTGAATGATGCAGATGTAAGCTGGGATGATTTCTCCGCTGAGAAGCTTGACTATTCTACCATTGACGGCGTACATTACGGTATGCCGGTTGATGCCGGTACCTGTGTAGCGGCTTATCGTGTAGACCTTCTTGAGGAGGCAGGATATACGATCGACGACCTTACCGGAGTTACATGGGATGAGTTTATTGAGATTGGTAAAGCTGTTTATGATGCAACCGGCAAGTATCTGCTCTGCATGGACGGCGACGGCAATGACCTCGTTTACATCATGCTTCAGACTGAGGGTGTTTCCCAGTTCCAGGATGGTGAGCCGTACATCGCTGACAATGAGACTCTTGTAGAGATCGTTAATATCATCGTTGAGATGGCACAGAACAATGCTCTTCTGCTGACGAATGATTGGACTGAGTACACGAATACTGCAATCCAGGGCGATCAGGTGGCAGGTGTTATGAATGGTAACTGGATTATTCCTACGATCGAAGGCCTTGAGGACAATTCCGGTCTTTGGGAGATTACGACTCTTCCGACCATCAGCGGCGAAGAAGGTTATGCTTCCAACGGCGGTTCTTCCCTGTATATTACAGCGAACTGCGCGAACTATGATCTGGCAGTTGACTTCCTGTCCTACACATTCGGCGGCGGTTCCTATGAGGAGACCGGCACATCCATCACTTATGATAACGCTCTGACAAACGGCGGCGTTGTTGCCACATATGCTCCGGCAGGCAATTCCGAAGTATATTCCGCTGGTGTTGATTACTTCAATGGTACCGCGATTTATCAGCAGATTGCTGAGATGACATCGAACGTACCGACGATCGAGCAGAACGACGCTCATTATTCTGCACGTACTTACATGGCGGCAGCAATTATCAATATCATCAACGGCAACGATGTTACCTCCGAGTTGGAGAACGCTGAATCGCAGCTGAGATTTGAGATGGGTCTTGACTGATTCTGAGGATTGTGTGCTGCAAATTCTACAACACATTATAGCTTGAATTTAAAGGCGGGGAAACGATTTTCCGTTTCCCCACCTGCTTTTGTACAGAACCGCTTGCGGTTCGTGCAGTGAGCGGAAGACAAAATAATCTTTCCGCCTGATTGATAATGCAAGGGGGGGATTTCAATTGAAAGAGAAAAAGGGACTCGGTCTGCTTGCGAAGCAGTCGATCTCCGGATGGATCTGGCTGTTGCCGGCCACCGTTCTGATCGCGATCATGAGTTTTTACCCGATGGTTCGCGCGTTTATCATGTCGTTAAAAACGGGTTCCAGTGCCAGCATGGTCTGGAATGAGCCTATTTTTAATAACTTTGTACGTATGTTCAAGGATCAGCTGTTTGTTCGTTCCATTGGCAATACGTTCCTTTATCTGGTGATTCAGGTGCCGATCATGCTGATCCTGGCTATCCTGCTTGCCCAGATGCTGAATAATAAGGATTTGAAGTGCAAGGGCCTGTTCCGTACCTGCGTCTTCCTTCCGTGTGCAACATCTCTGGTTTCCTATGCGTTGATTTTCAAGTCTCTGTTCGCGACAGAGGGTCTGATCAACACGGTATTGACGAGTCTGCACATACTTGATACCGGTTACAATTTCCTGGGAAATCCGGGAAGCGCGAAAGCGGTTATTATCATCGCCCTGATCTGGAGATGGACCGGATACAATATGGTATTCTATCTGGCAGGTCTTCAGAATATCGAATATTCTGTATATGAGGCTGCGAAGGTGGATGGTGCGAACGGTATACAGACATTCTTCCGTATTACCTGCCCGCTGCTGAGACCTACCATCATCATGACATTCATTATGTCCATCAACGGCACACTGCAGTTGTTCGATGAGTCTGTCAACCTGACAAACGGTGGTCCTGCCAACAGTACCATTACAATGTCGCATTATATTTACAACAGTGCATTCGGTACCGGTGTGGCGAACTTCGGTTACGCGTCGGCCATGTCATTCTTTGTATTTATTCTTGTTGCGATTCTGGCTTTGATCAATATGAAAGTAGGTGATACGCGTGACTAAAAAGAAAAATAAATCCATGATCCAGCGTCGGCTGATTCCGACATATGTTTTTCTGATCATTGTGTCGTTCGTATCCGTATTCCCGTTCTACTGGATGGTCTCTGCGGCTACCAATCAGTCGATTGATGTGGCGCGCGGCCGTATCATTCCGGGTACCTACGCATTGACAAATTTCCAGAATCTGATCAGCAGCCAGAATCTGGGCGGCGCGATGGCAAACTCCTTTAGGTATACCATTCTGCAGACCGTGCTTGCACTGTTTGTCTGCTCACTGGCCGGATTTGGTTTCGAGCTTTATCATGACAAGGCAAAGGATGTCCTGTTTACGATTCTGCTTCTCGCTATGATGATTCCGCAGGTGGCGACGATGATCCCGTTGTTCAAGATGATGTCCAACGCAGGACTCCTGAACTCCATGTGGGGCTTCGTCCTTCCGACGATTTCGACGCCATTCCTTGTCATGTTCTTCCGACAAAATTCGCGAAGTTTCCCTCTCGACACGATGGAGGCGGCGCGTATTGACGGACTGAGCGAGTTTGGTATTTTTATCCGTATGTATATGCCGATGATGAGATCGACTTACGCGGCTGCAGCGGTTATCACGTTCATGAACGCATGGAACGCTTACCTCTGGCCGAAGGTAGTGTTGACACAGTCTGATGCACAGACGATGCCGATGCTGATTGCAAACCTTTCCAGCGGTTATACGATTGACTACGGTCGTCTGATGATGGGTGTATTGTTCTGCTCCATCCCGACCATGGTTGTGTTCTTCGTTCTGCAGAAGCAGTTCGCGGAAGGTCTTACTGGCGCTGTAAAATAAAACGAATGATCGTATGTATGATTATGAATTATATGAAAAAGACACTGCTATTCGGCGGTGTCTTTTTTTTGGGCAAATGGTGATGATTCAGACAGCAGCAATAAAAGGGAAAAATAAAATCAGATGTTCGGAAGAATCTTGCAATGCGAAAATTTATGATATATACTGATTAATGATACTTAAATTTGGGAGGGTTTATAATGGACAAATTTATTGTAAATGTGATCCACCGTCCGGAGATGGTGCCGGAGTATTCTGCGACCGTAACCGGACAGGGGAAGGAAGAGGATATCGGAGATACTGCACTTTTGACGGAGTCCCTGGATATTTTTAAGACGCAGCAGTGGATCGCGCATGAGAACGGACTGAAGGTCACCATTCATATGACATACGCATCCCTGTTTAACGATGAGGCGGTGGAGATCGCAAAGCATGATCATGAGGTATACGGAGACGAGATCGCGCTCTCTCTGCTGGGACTGCCGTGCGAGGAATTCCGTGAGAAATACCAGACGAAGGATTTCTGCATCTGGATGTTTTCCATGGAGGAGAAGAAAGCAATCGTCAACGATGTGTTTGAGAAGTTTTATGACCGGTTCGGCTTTTATCCGGAATCCACCGGCTCCTATTATATGGATGCCGATCTGACGAATTATATCAAGGAGACATATCCGAGCGTTAAATGTGCGATCGCGACCTGTTGGGAGGAGGGTCCGAAGGCCTATCATACCTGCAACAACTCCTGGTACACGCTGTTTGACGGAGGTCCGTGGGCGCCGTGGATTCCGTCGAAGCAGAATACGCACGCGCCTGCTGCGAATGAGGCGGAGGACAGCGGTATTGTTGCGATTCCCCATCTTTCCAGAGACCTGATCGCGTGTTATGACGGAAACGGTTCTAATTTCGGAACCCACCCGCAGAACGTGCTCCGCGGCATGATCTATGACACGAAGACATGGGAATATCCCTATCTGTACAACCTGATCGACCAGTATCGCTCTCTTGAAAAGTATAATAACGGCTACGCGTACAACATGATGTTTGTCGGCCCCGGCTGGATGAATAAGATGGGACGCTGGGAAGCTCCTTATGAGTTGCTGGTGAAGTCCTACACGGATGGCTGCAAATACTACGGCCAGCTGAAAAAAGAGGGAAAGCTGATCGATATGACGATGTCGGAATTTGCTGACTATTATCGGGAGAAAAAATCATATACGGAACCTGAGTGTGCGCTCTGGCGCGACATTCTGTACGGGTCGGATAAACAGCTTTTCTGGTATTGTGATCCCTATATGAGAGCCTGCGTGAACATGGATCAGGGTGGCGCAATCGTGGATCTGCGTCCCTACGCAGCGAAGCTGGAATGGCCGGTCGGCATCGGGACGAAGCATGTGCAGGATGCGTCTTATCCGTTCCTGATTCAGGAGAAATACCGGGCAGGATATTTTACTCATTACGCCGGAGAAGGAACGATCCGCAGTGCAAAGCTTTCTTATAAAGGTGAAGAGGTTGATCTGGCGCTGTGCCGTACGAAAGCGCATTTTTCACAGGAAGGGAAAACACGTATTCTGACACTGGATCCGGTGACGATTGAGTTTCGGGATCTCTCCGTGACATTACAGACCAGAGAATATTTTGAAGAGGGTTCGTCTTCGATTAAAATCGAGAGAAATATTCTTGAGATGAGTCGCCCGGATGCGGAGGTTATTCTGAACGAATATATGGTGGCCTGCTATGGCACGACCGAGTACCCTGAGGATATGACCGGCATTATTCTGAGGTGTGAGGGTGCGGATGAGAAGGAGATCCGTTATGAATACCGCTGCCGTGAGGTGGCGCTCGCGGGTGCGTCCGCAGTCAGCGCGGTGGTTCCGGCGATTGAGACAAAGGTTTCTCTTACGGCATCAGATGACACGGCGGAGGGATATGCCAGAGAAGGATACGCATTCTCGCCGATGTTTACGCTCGGATATCGGAAGAAAATTTCGGATAAGGAGGTATTTGCGACATGGCTCAATCTGGAAAAGGCAAATTAAATTACCGTTGTCCGTCCTGTTTTATGAGAGATCTGGACATTGATATGTTTTATGATAAGGACAAGGAAGAATATTACTGCATCCGCTGCCAGTACACCGGTACTGAGGAGGACGTTCTTGCAAAAAATGAGATGGTGCGGTTCCGTTACCGCGCGATGAATCAGAGATTTGACAAGTTCGATTTTGATTGACGTTCATTTCATTGCTTCAAAGTGGTTTAGAGTAGTTAGAGAAGTTTAGACGTGGTTTAGATAAAATTCCCTTGCGTTTTCCAGATGGTTGTGGTAGAATGCTAACCAGTTATGGGTGTCGGACAGACACGGAAAGTATTTGATGCGCGGGAGGTGTGTTTCGTGGACACAGTTAGACTGATCGTAAAGATTGTATTTATGATATTAAGTGTGATTATGACAATCATCGTTCTGATGCAGGAAGGAAAGAGTCAGGGACTCGGCTCTCTCTCCGGTTCCACCATAGACAACAGCTACTGGAGCAAGAATAAAGGCCGTTCCATGGAGGGTGTTCTGGTAAAGGTCACGAGGATTCTGCTGATCATCTTTCTTGCCGGAGCAGCTGCAATGAATATCGGAAGTTTTCAGGGTTAAGGATGTGCACACGAGAGGCTGTCGTAAAGAAACGACAGCCTTTTATCATATAGGAAAGTTCTCCGAACTTTCTATATCATACAGGCTGTTTTAATTGTATTTGAGTTATTATGAAGAAGGAAGAATTTGAGAAGCGAAAAAAAAGTAATTTATGATTTTATCTGCGATGAACTGTATGTTCCTATGAAGGCGAAAGAAATAGCGGCGGTTCTGAATATTTCAAAAGAGAACCGCGTACAGCTTCAGGAAGTGCTGGATGCGCTTCTTGCCGAGGGGAAGGTCGAAGTGTCCGCCAAAGGGAAATATCATAAGGGGCATAATCGCTTTGTGACAGGCGTGTTCACCGCGCATGCGAAGGGATATGGTTTTGTGACCGTGGAGGGTGAAGCGGAGGACATCTTTATATCCGAGGGCAATGTCGGCGGAGCCATTCACGAGGATATTGTTCAGCTTGTTTATATTCCTTCAAGCGGGAAACGCAGAGAGGGGAAAATCGTAAAGATTCTGGAACACGGCCTGAAGACGCTTGTCGGCACTTACGAAAAAAGTACGGAAAATTATGGCTTTGTGATACCGGATAATCCGCGTATAGGTATGGATGTGTTTGTCCCCGCGGAGCGCTCAAAGGGAGCCGTGACCGGTCATAAGGTGGTCGTGGAGCTGACATCCTACGGAGAACCGGTGCAGAAACGGCCGCGGAGTGATGTCTGCGCAGGCAGCGCGGAGCAGGAATCTGAGAGAACGGCAGTACAGAAACGGACGCGGGGTAAGGCCGGTACGGTCAGTGCACGGCAGAAAACTGAAGGGGTGCGCAGGCGGAAGCCGGAAGGCAGGATCACGGAGATCATCGGACATGTCAATGACCCGGGGACAGATATACTGTCTCTGGCAAAAGCTTATGATCTGCCGATGGTGTTTTCGGAAAAGATTTTACATCAGGCGGAGCGGGTGGCGAAGCCGGTGTCTGGCGCGGATATGGCAGGTCGTCTGGACCTGCGTGACTGGCAGACGGTCACGATCGACGGGGAGGATGCGAAGGATCTGGACGATGCGGTTACGTTAGCGAAGACGGAGGACGGTTATGTGCTGGGCGTGCATATTGCGGATGTAACCAATTATGTGCAGGAGTACAGCGCACTTGACGCGGAGGCGCTGAAGCGGGGCACCAGTGTTTATCTGGTGGACCGCGTGATGCCGATGCTGCCGCATACGCTTTCCAACGGTATCTGTTCGCTGAATCAGGGCGAGGATCGGCTGACGCTGAGCTGTATCATGACCGTAGACCGACGGGGGAATATTGTCGATCATGAGATCGCGGAGACTGTCATCCGTGTCGACCGCCGTATGTCTTATACGGATGTCAACAGGATCATTACTCTGAGGGATGAGAAAACATCGGCGGAGTATGAAGAATTTGTGCCCATGTTTTTCCTGATGAAAGAGCTCGCGGATCTGCTGCGTGCAAAGCGCAGAGCGCGCGGATCCATTGACTTTGATTTTCCGGAGACGAAGGTGATTCTGGATACAGAGGGGCGTCCGACAGAGATTCTTCCTTATGACAGGAACCCGGCGACCCGTATCATAGAGGATTTCATGCTGGCGGCGAATGAGACGGTGGCGGAGGATTATTTCTGGCAGGAGAGTCCTTTTGTATATCGGACGCACGAGAAGCCGGATGTGGAAAAAATTAAAAAGCTTAGCACCTTTATCAATAACTTCGGATTCCATATCCATATCGGTTCTGATGAGGTGCATCCGAAGGAATTGCAGAAGCTTTTAGAGAGAATAGAGGATACTCCGGCCGAACCGCTGATCTCGCGCCTGACGCTGCGTTCCATGAAGCGGGCGGCTTATTCAGTAGAATGTGTCGGCCATTTCGGGCTGGCGGCAAAATATTACTGTCATTTCACATCGCCGATTCGCCGATACCCCGATCTGCAGATACACCGTATTATCAAGGACGGGCTGCGCGGGCGCATGGATGACAAACGGCGGCAGCACTATGAATCGATTCTTCCGAATGTGGCGAAGCAGGCCAGTGATCTGGAGCGGCGCGCCGATGAGGCGGAGCGTGAGACGATCAAAATGAAAAAAGTCGAGTATATGGAGAGCCATATCGGAGAGGTTTATGAGGGCGTCATTTCCGGCATCACGCAGTATGGTCTGTATGTGGAACTGCCGAATACAATTGAGGGTCTGGTGCACGTGACAAGCCTGCAGGATGACTATTATCAGTATGTGGAGGATACGTATGAGCTGGTCGGAGAGCGTACCGGCAGGAGCTATAAGCTGGGGCAGACGGTGACCGTCCGGGTGACGGGTGCGGATCGGCTGATGCGGACGATAAACATGGAGTTGAAAAATGGGAAAAGACACGATAAAATTGATTGCAAATAATAAAAAGGCGTATCATGACTATTTTATAGAAGAGACATACGAAGCGGGCATTGCCCTGCACGGTACGGAGGTAAAATCCGTCCGCATGGGAAAATGCAGTGTTAAGGAATCTTTTATCCGTATCGAAAACGGCGAGGTGATCGCCTACGGCCTTCACGTCAGCCCTTATGAGAAGGGGAATATTTTTAATCGTGACCCGCTGCGTCCGAAGAAGCTGTTGCTGCACCGCCATGAGATTAACCGGATTGCCGGCAAGATAAAAGAGAAGGGATATACGCTGATCCCGCTGAAGGTTTATCTGAAAGGCAGTCTGATCAAGGTGGAAATCGGGCTGGCACGGGGGAAGAAGCTGTATGACAAGCGTCAGGATATCGCGAAGAAGGATCAGAAGCGTGAAGCTGAGCGGGAATTCAAAATGAAGTTATAAATCCGGCAGATAGACGTAAGAGATAAGGGATGAAAACATGGGAAATATACGATTGGAACAATTGCGTGAAGAGATGTGCAAAAGAGGCATCGATATCTATGTGGTGCCGTCTTCAGATTTTCATGAGTCGGAATATGTGGGCGAATACTTTTGCGCCAGAGAGTTTCTGACCGGATTTACAGGCTCTGCGGGAACTGCTGTGGTGACGCGGGACAAGGCGGGGCTCTGGACAGACGGACGTTATTTCATACAGGCGGCCGCGCAGCTTGCCGGATCCGGCTTTGATCTATACCGGATGGGTGAGGAGGGAGTGCCTGCGATACCGGACTTTCTGGAAGCCGAGCTACCGGAGGGCGGCGTTCTGGGCTTTGACGGACGGGTTGTCAGCGGAGCGTTAGCGGAAACGTTTCAAAAAGCTGCGGACGACAGGCACGGCAGCCTGTATGTGACAGAAGATCTGACGGATCGAATCTGGACAGACCGGCCGGCCATAGCCTGTACGCCGCTTTGGATCCTGACGGAGGAATACAGCGGCGAGTCAGCTGTTTCCAGGCTGGGACGTATACGGGAGAGGATGGCGGAGGAGAAGGCGGATGTCCATATACTTTCTTCCCTCTGTGATATTGCGTGGATTTTAAATCTCCGTGCAGATGATATTGAACATGTGCCGGTGTTTTTATCCTTTTTGTTTATTTTTAAGGAAAAAGCGGTTCTGTTCGTTCAACCGGATGCGGTGGGAGATGAGGCAGCGGCGTATCTGAAAAACTGCGGTGTGGAGGTGGATTCCTATTGGAGTGTTTACGATGCGGCGGCGCGGCTCCCGGAAGATACATCGGTTCTCATGAACCGGAAAATGGTCAATTATCGTCTGATCTCTTCTTTATCAAAAGGGGTGACGATTATCGACAGAGAAGATCCGTCAGAACTGATGAAGGCGGTCAAAAATGAGACGGAGCTTCGAAATACCCGTCAGGCGCACCTGAAAGACGGCGTTGCCATGACGAAATTCATGTATTGGCTGAAAACCAATGTGGGACGGATTCCCATGGATGAGTATACAGTCGGGTGTTATCTGGATAATCTGCGCAGAAAACAGGAGAATTTTCTGGATCTGAGTTTTGAGGATATCTGTGCGTACGGACCGAATGCCGCCATGATGCATTGCGCAGCCACGGCAGAACAGAAAGCACAGATTTGGCCGGAAGGCATGCTGCTGGTGGACAGCGGCGGTCATTATCTGGAAGGAACGACGGATATCACGCGGACTTTTATCCTCGGGCCGGTCACACCGGAGATGAAGCGGCATTTTACTGCGGTTGTCCGGTGCAATCTTGCACTGGCGAATCTCCGTTTCCTTTACGGCTGCGGCGGGATCAGTATGGACGTAGTATGCCGGGAGCCTCTTTGGGAATTGGGGTTAGATTATAAATGCGGCACCGGCCATGGTGTGGGACATATCCTGAATGTACATGAGGGACCGAACGGTTTTCGCTACAGGATTGTTCCGGAGCGCAAAGACAGCGGCGTGCTGGAGGCAGGGATGATCACGACGGATGAGCCGGGCGTTTATCTGGAAGGAGAATACGGTATCCGCATTGAGAACGAATTGATCTGCGTGAAAGATGAGAAAAATGAGTACGGTCAGTTTATGCGTTTTGAGCCGGTTACCTGGTGTCCCATCGATCTGGACGGTATAGAACCGGAACTGATGAATGAGAAAGAAAAGCGATGGCTGAATGAATATCACGCGATGGTGTGGGAAAAGATTTCACCTTATCTGACGGAAGAAGAGCGGGACTGGCTGAAGGTATATACGAGGGAGATCATATAGATGAAAAAAATGGTTCTGATTGACGGGCACAGCATATTAAACCGCGCTTTTTTCGGGGTTCCCGATTTGACGAATTCGGAAGGGCTGCACACGAATGCGGTCTACGGTTTTTTAAATATCATGTTTAAAATTCTGGACGAGGAGAAGCCGGATTATCTGACGGTAGCCTTTGACCGCAGTGAACCGACTTTTCGCCATGAAATGTATGCGGAATATAAGGGTACGCGCAAACCGATGGCGGAGGAGCTGCGCCAGCAGGTTCCCGTGATGAAGGAAGTCCTTCATGCCATGAATATTGTGACGGTGGAACAGGCGGGACTGGAGGCGGATGATATCCTCGGCACGATCGCCGGCCGCGCGGAAACGGCGGGGATGGAAGTCAGCGTTATCTCCGGCGACCGCGACCTCCTGCAGCTTGCCACCGAAAAGGTGAAGATCCGTATCCCGAAGACGAAGCGGAGTGGGACGGAGATTGAGGATTATTATGCTGCTGACGTGGAGAGCCGTTATCTGGTGACGCCGCGCCAGTTTATAGATGTCAAGGCATTGATGGGCGACAGCTCGGACAATATACCGGGTGTGCCGGGCATCGGGGAAAAGGGTGCGACGAATATTATCTCTGTATATAAAAGCATTGAGAACGCTTATGCGCATGTGGATGAGATCAAACCGAAGCGGGCGCAGACAGCGCTGGCGGAGCATTATGATCTGGCGCAGATGAGCAAGGAACTGGCGACGATAAGAACGGACGCGGATATCGATTATGATATGGAGGCTGCCGCGATTGGAGATTTTTATACACAGGAAGCCTATCTCTGGTTCAAACGGCTGGAATTCAAACAAATGCTGCTGCGGTTTGAACAGAGTGAACATACGGGTAATCCTCTGGAAGATTCTTTTCGAACCATACATGACAGGACAGAGGCGGAGCGTTTTTTTGCAGGGTTTTCGGCGACAGAGGCGGCGATTGCGGTTCTGGAGGAAGGCATGCGTACAGCTGTTCCGGGGACGGAATATCATTTTTACGGGGCGGCTGTGGCATATTCGGATTTTAGCCGGACGATTTCGTTGCATGACACGGACGTAGAGTCGTTTTCTTCGGAAATGGCTGAAGAAAATCCCGATGCTGCAAAAACCGGAGAAGAAGAATCAAAGACGCTGTCTGAGGCGTTTCATGTTGTGTATTTCCCCTGCACAGAGGAAATGCCGGCGGATTTCCTGGATCAGCAGCTGCAGCAGCTCTGTGACGCTTGCGGGTCGCTGGTCACATCGGATCTGAAGGCACTTCTGAAGCATGTCCGTATCGCAGAGGATAAGCAATCTGTGGCGGATGTCAGTCTGGCAGCCTATCTTTTGAATCCGCTGAAAAATGAATACGCCTATGATGATCTCGCGAAGGATTATCTGGGCCAGATGGTTCCGGCAAAAGCCGACCTTCTGGGGAAATTAAAGCTGCCGAAGGCTGTGCAGGAAAAGCCGGAGGCCGTGGAAAAACTGGCCTGTTTTACGGCTTATACGGCGTTATGCGTGAAACAGCCTTTGATGGAGGCGCTGCGTGAGAGCGGTATGGAATCTCTGTACCGGGAGATGGAGCTGCCGCTGGTGCGGGTGCTGGACGACATGGAGAAAGCGGGCGTTCTGGTGGAACGTGAATCGCTGCTGGATTACGGCGAGCAGCTGGGCGGACGAATTGAGCAGCTGGAGCAAAGCATCTATGAGAAGGCGGGGGAGGTTTTCAACATCAATTCTCCGAAGCAACTGGGCGTGATCCTGTTTGAAAAGCTGCATATGCCGAACGGGAAAAAGACAAAGACCGGATATTCCACGGCGGCGGATGTGCTGGATAAGCTTGCGCCGGATTATCCCATTGTCGCGGAGATTCTGGAATATCGGCAGCTGACGAAATTAAAATCCACCTATGCCGAGGGGTTAAGCGCCTGCATAGTGGCGGACGGACGGATTCATACGACCTTTAACCAGACGATCACGGCGACGGGACGTTTAAGCAGCACGGAGCCGAACCTGCAGAATATCCCGATTCGTATGGAGATGGGACGCCTGATCCGCAAGGTATTTATACCGGCGGACGGGTTCGTGTTTATCGATGCGGATTACTCACAGATTGAACTGCGTGTGCTCGCTCACATGTCGGAGGATCAGAACCTGATCGAGGCTTATCGGCATGCGGAGGATATTCACCGGATTACCGCATCACAGGTTTTTCACACGCCGATCGATGAGGTGACGCCCTTGCAGAGGCGGAACGCCAAGGCGGTGAATTTCGGCATCGTTTACGGCATCAGTTCCTTTGGGCTGAGTCAGGACCTGAGTATTTCCCGCAAAGAGGCGGAGGAATATATTGAAAATTATTTTGCCACATTTCCCGGGATAAAGAGTTATCTCGACCGCATGGTCGCAGACGCAAAGGAGACCGGTTATGCCGTGACGATGTTCGGACGCCGCCGGCCAGTGCCGGAACTGTTTTCCGGCAATTTCATGCAGCGTTCTTTCGGGGAGCGTATTGCCATGAATTCACCGATTCAGGGAACGGCTGCGGATATCATCAAGATTGCCATGATCCGTGTGTATCGGAGACTGAAGGCGGAGGGACTGCGGTCCAGGCTGATCCTGCAGGTGCACGATGAACTGTTAGTTGAGACGGCGCGGGATGAGATCGAACAGGTGAAGATGATTCTTTCGGAGGAGATGCGCCGGGCGGCGGAGCTTTCCGTGGATCTGGAAGTGGACATGAACGTGGGTGAGAACTGGTTTGAGGCGCACTGAGGCGCATCGGTTTTTGCGGGACAGGTTAAGTTTTATGGATGTTGGCATACTGCGTCAGTAGTTCATAAAGGTTTATAAAGAAATTCGGAAGATATGAAAGGCGGATGATAAGTATGAAAGTTTTGATGTTAAACGGAAGTTCAAAGAAAGACGGGAACACGAATCGCGCTTTACTGGAAATCGGGATGCAGTTGGAACGTGAGGGGATTGATTATGAGATTTTCCAGATTGGAGGCGCACCCATCCGTGACTGTATCGGCTGCGGTCAGTGCAGTGAGCAGGGCTGTGTGTTTGACGATGACAGTGTCAATGCGTTTATCGCAAAGGCGAAGGAGGCGGATGGCTTCGTATTCGGAACGCCGGTATACTATGCTCATCCGAGCGGACGCGTCCTCTCATTTCTGGACAGGGTATTTTACAGCAGTAGTGCGTCGTTTGCCTTTAAGCCCGGCGCTTCTGTTGCGGTGGCAAGAAGAGGCGGGACAAGCGCGTCCTTTGATGTGATGAACAAATATTTCGGCATTTGCCGGATGCCGGTGGCGGGTTCCACCTACTGGAATCTGGTGCACGGCCGTGTGCCCGGGGAAGCGGAGGCGGACGCTGAGGGGATGCAGACCATGCGCAATCTTGCCCGGAATCTGTCGTGGATGATGCGCTGTTTTAAAGTGGGTTCTGAGAACGGCGTGCCGCTGCCGGAGACGGAGCGGGAGTATGTGACGAATTTTGTCAGGTGATTTTGCGGAAAGGACAGAGACAGATGTTTTTTATCGGAATCACAGGCGGCGTCGGAGCCGGGAAATCCGCGATTTTAAATTACATGAAAGAGAATTACCGCTGCCGTGTCATGCTTGCGGATGAGATCGCTCATGAGCTGATGCAGCCGGGAAGCGTCTGTTATGACAGGCTGCTTCTGATGTTCGGCATGGAGGACGTATGGCAGCCGGACGGAAATTTTGATAATGCAAAGCTTGCGTCCGTTCTTTTTTCAGACAGCGAAAAGCGGGAGGCTTTAAACCGCGTGGTTCATCCTGCGGTCAAAATGTATGTGGCCGAACAATACGAATATGAAAATGAAAGAGAGCAGTTTGATTTTCTGATTCTCGAGGCGGCGCTTTTAATTGAAGAAAAATATGATGCAATCTGTGATGAACTGTGGTATATTTATACATCAGAGGAAAACAGACGGAAGCGGCTGAAACAAAACCGCGGATATTCGGATGAAAAGATTGACCGTATGTTCGCGAGTCAGATGTCCGAGGAGACATTCCGCACGCACTGTGCGGAGGAGATTGATAATAACGGTACGCCGGAGCAGGCGTTTCGTCAGATTGATTTGATTTTAGAAAAGAAATGTTTTCCGCAGGCAGAGTCGTAACATGTCGGTACGGTTAAGAGGATGAATATATTGGATGATCAGACCGCTATGAAACAGTGGAGGAATACATGGAACTTTGCAGCATAGCCAGCGGCAGCAGCGGGAACTGCATTTACGCGGGGACGGAGCACTGTCATCTGCTGATTGATGCCGGAATCAGCGGGAAACGGATTGAGGCTGGCCTGAATGAAATCGGCCTGAAAACGGCTGAGATGGATGGTGTTCTTGTGACCCATGAACATTCAGATCACATCAAAAGTCTTGGTGTGATCGCAAGAAAATACGGACTCCCCATATACGCCACACAGGGAACGATCGATTATATTCGTGATCATCATTCCATCGGGGACGTCGATGACACCCTGTTTCGGACGGTTTCGCCGGAAGTGCCGTTTCGCGTCGGCGATATGACGGTTACACCGTTTTCAACGTCTCATGACGCGGCAGAACCGGTTGCTTATATCATGAGAAAGGAACAGAAGTCCATGGCGGTCGTCACAGATCTCGGCATCTATGACCATTCGGTGGTGGACAGGCTGCAGGGGCTGGATGTACTATTACTCGAGGCGAACCATGATGTACATATGCTTCAGGTCGGCGTTTATCCGTATTATCTGAAACAGAGGATTCTGGGCGAGAAGGGTCATCTGTCCAACGAGCTTTCCGGGCAGCTCCTGGGAGAAGTGCTTCATGACCGCTTAAAGAAGGTTGTGCTGGGGCATTTGAGTAAGGAGAATAATTATCCGCAGCTTGCCTGCGAGAGTGTGAAGATGGAAGTGACATTGGGAGATAATCCATATAAAGGCTCGGATTTTCCCATTGAAGTGGCGAAGCGGGACGCTGTCTCTGAGATGATCGTTTTTTAAAAACTAAGCAACAGGAAGGAGATTTGAAAATGGCAGAAAACACGGCAGAAAAAATGACAGACAAAACTGTAATTACCGTCGTCGGTAAAGATACCGTCGGGATTATCGCGAAAGTGTGTACCTATCTGGCAGATCAGCATATCAATGTACTGGATATTTCACAGACCATCGTACAGGACTATTTTAACATGATGATGATCGTGGATCTGAATACTTCGGATAAGCCTTTTGATGAGTGTTCCGCGGATTTGGATGAGATCGGAAAAGAGATCGGTGTAGTGATTCGATGCCAGCGCGAAGAAATATTCGAAATGATGCACCGCATCTAAATGAGAAGTGCAAAAATCACTGACTGTCAGACTGCCTGCCTGCAGCCAGGACTGACAGTCAGGATTTTTATAGGGCGAATGCCCGGCGGTCATGAATAAAGCGAAGCTTTATGAATGGGCGAGGCACTTCGGAGTAAAGAAAAGAAAATCAGGCAGGATTTTTACAGGGCGCACAAGGAGATACACCCATGATTAATATATATGAAGTCAACGAAACAAATCAGATGATCAGTCAGATGAATCTGGATGTCCGTACCATCACTCTCGGCATCAGTCTGTTGGATTGCATCGACGCGGATCTGGATAAATTGAATCAGAAGATTTACGACAAAATTACAACGGTGGCCAGGGATCTGGTTTACACCGGTCAGGAGATTGAGAAGAAATATTGTATTCCCATCGTAAACAAGCGGATTTCCGTCACACCGATTGCGTTGATCGGAGCCGCGGCATGTAAGTCTGCGGAGGATTATGTGGAGATCGCGAAGACACTGGATCGTGCGGCGCACACGGTAGGCGTGAACTTTATCGGCGGCTATTCCGCTCTGGTGGCCAAGGGAATGACGACGGGGGATGAACTTCTGATTCGCTCGATTCCGAAGGCACTGGCCTGCACGGAGCGCATCTGCAGCTCGGTTAACCTCGGATCCACCAAGACCGGTATTAATATGGATGCTGTTCGCATCATGGGAGAGATTATCCGTGAGACGGCGGAGTATACGAAGGAGAGTGATTCTCTCGGCTGCGCCAAGCTGGTTGTGTTCTGTAACGCACCGGATGACAATCCGTTTATGGCCGGTGCTTTCCATGGCGTGACAGAGGCGGATGCTGTCATCAATGTGGGCGTCAGCGGACCGGGCGTGGTGAAAAAAGCCATCGAATCGGCACGGGGAGAGAGCTTCGAGGTATTGTGCGAGACGATTAAAAAGACCGCATTCAAAATCACCCGTGTGGGACAGCTTGTGGCAAAAGAAGCTTCTCAGATGCTGGGGATTCCGTTCGGTATCATAGATTTATCTCTGGCTCCGACGCCGGCGGTCGGCGACAGTGTTGCGGAAATCCTTGAGGAGATCGGACTGGAATACGCGGGAGCACCGGGAACGACGGCGGCTCTGGCCATGCTGAATGATCAGGTGAAAAAAGGCGGCATTATGGCATCCTCTTATGTGGGCGGCTTAAGCGGTGCGTTCATTCCAGTCAGCGAGGATCAGGGAATGATCGATGCGGTGGAGGCAAACGCCCTGACGATTGAAAAGCTGGAGGCAATGACCTGCGTCTGCTCTGTCGGGCTCGATATGATCGCTATTCCCGGCGACACGAGTGCGAGCACCATCTCCGGAATTATTGCGGATGAGATGGCAATCGGCATGGTGAACCAGAAGACGACGGCCGTGCGTCTGATTCCGGTTATCGGAAAAGGCGTCGGGGAGACGGCGGAGTTCGGCGGTCTGCTGGGATATGCGCCGATCATTCCGGTCAATCCTTATTCCTGCGAGGCGTTTATCAGCCGCGGCGGACGGATTCCAGCGCCGGTACACAGCTTCAAGAACTGATATGATGATACAAGGGACAAAATAAGTGAGATAGCAAATTTTAAATTTGCGTAATCGAACTTATGCAAAGCTGCAATCCGTAGTATCATACCCTTTTGTCGCTCGAATCATATGATGATGATACCATGACTTTGGGACCCGCAGGTATCATGTGATAAATGTAAAACGGAACATAAAAGGAGGAAACGAAATGGAAATGAGATCCATCGCAGAGCAGCTTAAGAACAATTCTTATCCGGGACGGGGTATTATCCTCGGGAAAACACCGGACGGTACAAAGGCAGTGGCCGCCTATTTTATTATGGGTCGGAGTGCCAACAGCCGCAACCGCATTTTTGTGGAGGATGGGGAAGGTATCCGGACGGAAGCCTTTGATCCGGCGAAAATGGAAGACCCCAGTCTTGTCATCTACGCGCCGGTACGTGTGCTCGGAAACAAGACGATCGTGACAAACGGCGACCAGACGGACACGATTTTTGAAGGCATGGATAAGCAGATGACTTTTGAGCAGTCACTCCGCACCCGTGATTTTGAGCCGGACGGACCGAACTATACCCCGCGCATCTCCGGTGTTCTTCATGTGGAGAGCGGCGCTTACAGCTATGCGCTGTCCATTCTGAAAAGCAATAACGGCAATCCGGCCGCGTGCAACCGGTTTACGTTCGCTTATTCTACGCCGATCGACGGAGAAGCTCATTTTATCCATACATACATGGGAGACGGCAATCCCCTGCCCAGTTTTGAAGGAGAACCGGAGCTTGTGGACGTTCTGGATGATATAGACGCTTATACGGATCTCTTATGGAGCAGCCTGAATGAAGAAAATAAGGTATCGCTTTTTGTCCGCTACATCAATATCGCCGATGGAACTGTTGAAACCCGCATTGTCAATAAGAATCACTGATACAGCGTGCGACACTTTCATAGTATAAGGAGAAAAATTCATGAAAGACCTCACATTAAAATACGGCTGCAATCCGAACCAGAAGCCTTCCCGGATCTTTATGGAGGACGGCAGCGACCTTCCTGTTAAAGTTTTAAATGGTAAACCGGGCTACATTAATTTCCTTGACGCTTTCAACGGCTGGCAGCTTGTCCGTGAATTAAAGGCGGCGACCGGTCTTCCTGCGGCGACATCCTTTAAACACGTTTCCCCCGCCGGCGCGGCCGTGGGGCTTCCGCTGACGGAGATCGAGAGGAAAATCTACTGGGTCGGAGAGGATAAAACGCAGATGTCGCCTCTGGCCTGTGCTTATGCGAGAGCGAGAGGCGCGGACCGCATGTCTTCTTTCGGGGACTTTATTTCCCTGTCTGATGTCTGCGACGCGGATACGGCGCTGCTGATCAAGCCGGAAGTATCAGATGGTGTGATCGCACCCGGCTATACAGAGGAAGCTCTGGCAATCCTGACTGCAAAGAAGGGCGGCAATTACAATGTGATTGAGATTGATCCGTCCTATGTACCGGCAGAAGTAGAGCATAAGCAGGTGTTCGGCGTGACCTTCGAGCAGGGCAGAAATGAATTGAAGATTGATCGGGATTTCCTCGGAAATATCGTAACGGAGAATAAGGAAATTCCGGATTCCGCGAAAATCGACCTGATCATTTCACTGATTACACTGAAGTATACGCAGTCGAACTCCGTCTGCTACGCAAAGGGCGGTCAGGCGATCGGTATCGGCGCCGGTCAGCAGTCGCGTATCCACTGTACGCGTCTGGCAGGCCAGAAGGCGGATAACTGGTATCTGCGTCAGGCGCCGCAGGTGCTGAATCTGCCTTTTAAAGAGGGCATAAAGCGTGCCGACAGGGACAACGCGATCGATCTCTATATCGGTGAAGAGTATATGGATGTTCTGGCGGACGGTGCGTGGGAGCGCGTGTTTACGGAGAAACCTCCGGTGTTTACGGCTGAGGAGAAACGGGCATGGCTGGCGGGAAATACAGATGTCGCCCTTGGCTCGGACGCATTTTTCCCATTCGGTGATAATATTGAGCGCGCGCACAAGAGCGGCGTGAAATATATCGCGGAGCCGGGCGGATCGATCCGTGATGATAATGTAATCGAGACCTGCAATAAATACGGCATGGCTATGTGCTTCACGGGCATTCGCCTGTTCCATCATTGATTTTGCGTTACATTCATTGTGAAAAACGCATAAAAAAAGATGCGAAAACTATACAATTTCTCCAAAATGACGAATTTATAAAAATTTAACAATATTTATTGACATTTTATTTAAACAGGAATAAGATACCTAGTATCAAAGGCAAGGGTGCTGAGAAGAATGACTTCCGGTGCCTTTTTCTTTTGTTTACAGATGGCACAATGGCGTGTTGATCCGCAATGCTGGCAGCGGATGGCACGCCATTTTTGTTTCACAGGAAAGTTCATTCCATGAAACAAAGCCATCTGTAAGGTGCCGGAAGCGGCACACATTTTTACTAACATAAGGAGGTAATTATGAGTCAGGAAATTATGAGTTTTGTAAGCGACAATGTATTTGGCGTATGGTTTCTGATCGGCGCTGCGCTGGTATTCTGGATGCAGGCCGGATTCGCCATGGTGGAGGCAGGATTTACCCGGGCCAAAAACACCGGCAATATTCTGATGAAGAACCTGATGGATTTCTGTATCGGCACTGTGATGTTCATTCTGATCGGCTGCTCTCTCTTGTTGGGGGAGGATATGATCGGTTTTATAGGAAAACCGGGCATGGATCTGTTTACATCCTACGCGGATTTCAGTTTTTCCGATTTTGTGTTTAACCTGGTATTCTGTGCGACGACGTCAACAATCGTATCCGGAGCCATGGCAGAGAGAACGAAGTTCCTTTCTTACTGTGTGTACTCCGCGGTTATTTCCGGTTTGATTTACCCGATCGAGGCGCACTGGATCTGGGGCGGCGGCTGGCTCGCACAGCTTGGCTTTCATGATTTCGCGGGATCCTGTGCGATCCATATGGTCGGCGGTGTATGTGCCCTGATCGGCGCGGCAATGCTTGGCCCCCGTATCGGAAAGTTCAATAAAGATAAAGACGGCAAGGTGACAAAAGTCAATGCTATCCCAGGTCACAATCTGGCACTCGGCTGCCTTGGATGTTTCATCCTCTGGTTCGGCTGGTACGGATTCAACGGAGCGGCGGCTACGACAGTTTCCCAGCTGGGATCTATCTTCCTTACCACGACGATCGCTCCGGCGGTTGCTACGGTGGTATGTATGATCTTTACATGGTTAAAATACGGCAAGCCGGATGTTTCGATGTGTCTGAATGCTTCCCTTGCCGGACTGGTTGCCATCACGGCCCCCTGTGATGTAACGAACGCGGCGGGTGCTGTAGTCATCGGCGGTGTCGCCGGACTGCTGGTGGTCTTTGGCGTATGGCTTCTGGATTATAAACTTCATGTCGATGATCCGGTCGGCGCTGTAGCAGTACATATGATGAACGGTATCTGGGGAACCATCGCGGTCGGACTGTTTGCGACACCGAGCGCACCGGAGTACGCGATTGCGGATAAAAACGGCGTGGAGATGGTCGGCCTGTTTTACGGCGGCGGCGTGAAGCTGCTCGGCCTGCAGCTGCTTGGTATTGTCACGGTAATCGCCTGGGCAGCCGTGGCGATTACGATCACATTCCTTGTGATTAAAGCTATCTTCGGTCTTCGTGTCACTGCTGAGGAGGAAATCATCGGTCTGGACGAGACAGAGCATGGTCTGGCAAGTGCCTATGCGGATTTCGCATTGGCTTCCAGCATTAACAACTTCTCATCTCACGTGCCGGTTGAGATTCCGGAAAACGCGGTTCCGATCGACGATGCCGTACCGGTTCAGGTACGCACACCGGATCCGTCCGTTGCGACAGCAAGCGACGTGAGCATTACGAAGATTACGATTTTTGCAAGACAGAGTCGTTTCGATGCGCTTAATGAGGCGATGTCCCAGATCGGTATTACCGGCCTGACGGTAACGAATGTACTCGGCTGCGGCATTGAACGCGGCAGAACCAGTCAGTACCGTGGTGTACCGATGGAGATGAACCTTCTTCCGAAGATTCAGGTGGATATCGTCGTCAGCAAGGTATCTCCGAGACTGGTCATCGAGACCGCGAAGAAAGCGCTCTATACCGGTCATGCCGGAGACGGCAAGATCTTCGTTTACAACGTAGAGAATGCGGTTCGGATCAGCACCGGAGCCGAAGGCTACGAGGCGCTGCAGGATTAGGCTTCAAAATAATTTTTCAGTACAGTATGATAAAAGGCAGTGTTCGGTTTGTCCGGATGCTGCCTTTTTTCTGCTACAATGTTCTGGCATATTTAAAATAATCTGAAAGTCGGCCATATATATCGTCCATATGTGAAATTGACTTTGTTAAAGTCTCAGGATATAATAAGGCAATAACTTTTTGATGACAGCTCTTGCATTTGGTTTATCCATTGTTGCGATGGTACACGGGATTAATTATTATGATACGGTCTGGGGCTATCATGCGGGTCAGGCGGAACTGTTTCTTGCCGCGGAGGCGGAGCGGCTTCGGCAGGATCCGAAGTGGGATGCGATAACGGAGAATACGGGAGAAACATCTGTTGCGTCCGGATATAAATAAACAGATGGATGTATTTGCTGTGAAAGAAAGTAGAAACTTTCATTACTATTTGTGTCGCCGACCTGGCGGCGGAATAGAGATTTGAATGAAACACGGGGAAAGGATACGGACAGCGTTATATGACACTGCAGGATGAGAGTCGTCTTTCTTTTTATAAAGAGATTGCCGAGATCAGCACGCATAAAAATGTTGTTCTGGTACAGCATGTGGAGACCAGAAAGATTTTTGCGCGGAAGGTTTTGCGCGTTTATGACAGAGATATCTATCGGGAACTGAAAGAACAGGCGCATCCGTTTTTTCCCCGTATTTATGAATGTGTCGAGACCGGTGACAGTCTGGTTCTGGTGGAGGAGTATATTCAGGGACAGTCTCTGGAAGAACGATTGGAAACGGAAGGTGTGTTTTCAGAGGAGGAGATGCGGCCTCTGATGTCGGATATCTGTGAGGCACTGCGTGTGCTGCATGAACGTCCGGTGCCGGTGATTCACAGGGATGTAAAGCCTCCCAATATTTTGCTGACGAAGGATTATCAGATTAAAATCGTAGATTTCAATATTGCGAGGCACTATGAGGACGGGCAGGAACGCGACACGGTCGTCATGGGGACAACGAAGTATGCTGCTCCCGAGCAGTACGGATATGCTCAGACGGATGTGAGGACGGATATCTATGCGCTCGGAGTCATGATGAATTATCTGTTGACGGGGAAGTATCCGTCGGAAGAATTGTATTCGGGCGGCCTGACGCCCGTGATTCAGAAATGCATGCAGTTTGATCCGGATAAACGCTATCAGAGCGTGGCGGAATTGGAAGCTGACATTTTACAGGACGGAGCTGATTTTTGTAAAGAAGACGCTGATTGCCGGGGAATGAATGAAGGCTTTCAGAAACAGAATGAGAATTCGGGGAAAACGGATGCCGGTTTCAAAGAGGAGGGTCAGAGTTCCGGTGAGCAGTCTTCAGTGCGAAAAAACCATCCCTTTCTTCCGCCGGGTTTTCGTACCGGTACCTGGTGGAAGATGCTGCTGGCGCTGATCGGCTATGCCCTGCTCTGGGCTGTCGGTCTGAGTCTGGAAGTGAATGATGCTGCCGGAAATCCGGGAACCGGGCTGCTGCTCTTTGCAAACCGGGCTGCCGTGATCGGAATCGGCATGATCTGGATTTTTTTCTGGTTTGATTATATGGGAATACACAGCCGCCTGCCGCTGATGCGGAAGAAAAAACAGAAAGTGGTCGGCTATATCGTATATACTTTTCTGATTGCATTTGTAATCATGATGATACTGATTATTTTTGAGAACAGTTTGTAATATATCAAAGCGGCGGCAATCCGTTGGCGGCAAGAAATTCATTGACGGAGATCATATCCGCGTATTCGTGGTTGATACAGATGATCAGTGCCGCGTCCAGCGTTTCCGTCGGAGCCAGAGCGGGCTGATCAGCCAGAAAAAGAGCGCGGTTTGTTTCTTTAACGGACATTTTCATTGCGATACACAGGGGCACCAGTTTATATTTGTCCGGATGCTTTTTTCGCCCGTTGAAAATCTGATAGGAATAGTTTTTGTCGGTGTTGGAACGTTTGATTACATCGGCAATATGAAGATCCGGATTTCTGGAAATATAATAGTTCAGGTAATCCGACAGGGTATGGAAGGTCTGAGCAGAGGAATGTTTTTCCATAAAAGCCTGAAAAGATTCCGGTTTGTCGTCCATATTGTTCAGTTCGTGTAAAAGATCTGTCGTGCGTTCATCGTTCATTTTATCTGTCGTTCCGTTTCTTAAAATAATAATTACGGAGATGATGAAAATGCGGTCATCTCTGTTTTTTAATGATAATATGATAAATTTGAAAAATCAATCATGTTTGCGGGGGAAACACGAAAAGTGTGCTGACAGCACACCGCGGAATGCGGTTTGTTTTATACAATAACATAAAAATCAGGAGGATCAGATGTTATGAAAAAGAAATTATTGACGCTATTGTTGCTGGGAGTGTTTGCACTTTCTGTTACGGCCTGTGGTTCTGACGGGACAGAATAGACATCCGATACAGAGGTAAGCACGTCAGAGACCGGGATATCCGATACAGAAGTAAGTATGGACGGACAGGAAGATTCTGATACGAGTCAGGCGGCAAATGAGGATGAAGCAGTACAGGAGGAGGCTGCTGATACTTCTGCTACAATGGGAGAACAGAATGCATTGAATGCTGCTGATAGTTATCTGGCATTTACTGCTTTTTCATATTCAGGTTTGATTGATCAGCTGGAGTATGAAGGATATTCCGCGGAAGAAGCTGCATATGCAGCAGATAACTGTGGTGCGGATTGGAATGAACAGGCTTTGGCGAAGGCCTTGGATTATTTGAGTTTTACTGCTTTTTCATATTCGGGGTTGATTGATCAGTTGGAATATGAGGGCTTTACTGCGGAAGAGGCTGCTTATGGTGCAGATAACTGCGGGGCAGACTGGAATGAACAGGCGGCCGTTAAGGCGCAGGAATATCTGGATTATTCTTCATTTTCCCGCTCTGAATTAGTCAACCAATTGGAGTATGAAGGATTCACATCAGAACAGGCCGAATATGGTGTTTCGGCTGTGGGATATTAAGCCGGAATGAAATGGATTTGCTCAGATTAAATAAAAGCCGGATGATAATTGCCAAAATTAACTAAAAAATAGCATTATATCGAACAACCACGCACGAAACAAAAACCGACAGGCGGCAGAATTTCGTGCGTGGTTGTTTATATGCACAGGAGTGCGTAAAGAATATGACAGCTGTGCTGTCGCCGTTTTGTTATACGGGGAAATGAAATGTCCCGCCGGATCACAGATTCAGACCCTTAGCCTCATCGCATCCGAGTACAATATTCAGGCACTGGATCGCTGCACCTGACGCGCCTTTCCCCAGATTATCAAACCGTGAGGATAAAAGGATGCGCTCTTCGTTTCCTGTGACAAAGATCTCAATCCCGTCCCATCCGGAGCAGTTGTTGCTTCCGAGGAAATTCCTGCTGTCGGCTTCCACGCCGAAGGGCATGACTTTTACAAACGGTTCTCCGGCGAAATGTTTTTCAAACATGGCGTGGACAGATTCGGGCGTCTGCGTTCCATTCAGCATGTCGGTATATACCGGTACGGAAACCAGCATTCCGCTGTAGTAATCTGCTACAATGGGGGAAAACAACGGTGCTTTGGAAAGACCGGTAACGGCCTTCATCTCTTTTAAATGCTTGTGCATCTGGGAAAGACCGTACTGTCTCGGGGCGAGAAGCTCCTGCCCGCGGTCATCGCCTTCATACTCCGCAATCATTTTCTTGCCGCCGCCGCTGTAGCCTGTCAGGGAAAAGGCGGAGACGGGATAAGTGCGCGGGAGGATGCCGCTTGCGATCATCGGATAGACCAGTGTGATAAATCCGGTGGCGTGGCATCCGGGAACCGCAATCCTATTGCCGGTTCGGATCGCTTCCCTGTGTTCCGGGGAGAGCTCCGGGTAGCCGTAGGCCCAGCCCGCTTCTGTCCGGTGCGCGGTGGAAGTATCGATCAGAATGACATCTTCATCTTCTGCCAGTGCGACCGCTTCGCGTGCGGCAGCGTCCGGCAGGCACAGGAAAGTGATGTCAGAGTTATGAATAAATTGTTTTATGACCGCCGGATCTTTTCTGGATTCGGACGGAATCTTCAGCAGTTCGATATCGTCTCTGTCTGCGAAACGTTCAAAGATGCGCAAACCGGTCGTGCCTTCGCTGCCGTCGATGAAAATCTTTTTCTTTGCCATATTGGTTGCCTCCTCTTATCTCTTGTAACATTATATAGCGGTTTTCATTTTTTGCAAGTAGTATTACTGACGGTAGTTTTTCAGGAAGTCCGCCAGATGACCCATGGCTTCCTCCAGTACCTCAACCCGCGGCAGGTAGACGACACGGAAATGATCCGGTTGTTTCCAGTTGAAACCGGTTCCCTGCACGATCAGGACGTGTTTTTGTTTCAGAAAATCCAGGGCAAATTGTTCATCATTTATGATATTGAACTTTTTGATATCAATTTTCGGAAAGATATAAAATCCTGCCTTCGGTTTTACCGCACTGATGCCGGGGATATCATTCAGTGCCTGATATACATAATTGCGCTGTTCGTATACTCTGCCTCCGGGAACAATATAGTTTTTGACGCTCTGATACCCGCCCAACGCGGTTTGTACGATGGACTGAGCCGGGACGTTAGAGCACAGACGCATATTGGAGAGCATGTTCAATCCCTCGATGTAATCTCTGGCAATCGTCTTGTTGCCGCTTAGAATCATCCAGCCGACGCGGAAGCCTGCGATCATGTGGGATTTCGACAGGCCGCTGAAGGTGACACAGAACAGATCCGGAGCAAGGGAAGCAATCGAGATATGTTCCTCGCCGTCCATGACCAGACGGTCATAGATTTCATCGGAGAAAATGATCAGCTGGTGCTTCCGGGCGAGTTCAACGATTTTCTCCAGAATTTCCTTCGGATACAGCGCGCCGGTCGGATTATTCGGGTTAATGATGACAATGGCTTTTGTGCGATCCGTGATCTTTTTCTCCATATCCGCCAGATCAGGATTCCAGTCGGATTTTTCATCGCAGATATAATGGACGACCTTGCCGCCGGCCAGTGTGGCGCTGGCTGTCCAGAGCGGATAATCGGGCGATGGGATGAGAATCTCGTCGCCGTCGTCTAAGAGCGCCTGCATGCAGATGGTGATCAGTTCGCTGACGCCGTTTCCGGTGTAGATATCATTGATCTCGACATTGGGAATATTTTTCAGCTGCGCATACTGCATGATTGCCTTCCGCGTGGAAAAAAGTCCTCTGGAATCAGAGTAACCCTCGCAGTCGGCGACCTGTTGGCGGAAATCATAGACGACTTCTTCCGGCGCCCGGAAGCCGAAGGGCGCAGGATTTCCGATGTTCAGTTTTAAAATATGGATGCCTGATTCACTCATGCGGTTTGCCTCGTCGACGACCGGTCCGCGCACGTCGTATAATACATCGTTCAGTTTGGATGATTTATTAAATTTTCTCATAGTGTTCTCTCCTATATGTATGTCAATCATTTGTTTGTGTAAGAAAGGCTCAGCCGCTGACGGGGACGAATGTCTTTGATCAGCTGCTGTGTTCCCGTCGGTTGGGGTGAATTCCCGGGTGGATTCTTCGGCAGAGGGGCTGGAATTCTCGGCAGTACTGCCGCTCTGCGGATAACCGGTATTGGCCGGATTCGGCCGTGCGGCGGAATCTCTCGGTACATCCTCCCCCTGCAGCCAGAGCGGGCTTACGTCCAGTGCTTTGGCAAGCACATATAAAATATCTGCCCGCGGCATGGTCTTGCCGCTGCAATACTGGCTCATATGGCTTTTTCCGATATGGATACCGGATGCCTCCCCGGTTTGATTGGCGAGGAGAATGACATCCGCCTGCCGATAATTTTTCTCTGCCATAATCATTTTTAAGCGTTCTGTAAATGAATCCATATACATCTCCTTTCGAATCAGGCAGCACATGATGATCATGTGCAAAAGCCTTATGATATAATAACTGTTGCTGAGTCGTTGTTATATGGAACGGATTTGGTTCAAAATAAATTCGAAAAGTTCAAATTTATGAATAGCATTATATAAAAAGTTCAAAACAATGTCAATGCCGGATATGAGAAAATTTTTAAAAGTTCAATAAATTGAACTGCAAAAACACTCTTTTCCTATGCAAACGGATGTGTTATACTGAGCACGGCGAATTTCATAAATAATGAATACAGATTTGAATTATAATTAAGGAGATATTTGTTATGGCAAAAGAGAAGAAATTAGTGGAGGCCATCACTTCCATGGACGTTGATTTCGCCCAGTGGTATACGGATGTGGTGAAAAAGGCCGAATTGATGGATTATTCCAGCATTCGCGGATGTATGATTTTCAAACCGGCGGGTTATGCTCTCTGGGAAAATATTCAGCATGAGCTCGACCGCCGTTTCAAAGAGACTGGCGTGGAGAATGTCTATATGCCGCTGTTTATTCCGGAGAGTCTTCTGGAGGTGGAGAAGGATCATGTGGAGGGCTTTGCACCTGAGGTTGCGTGGGTGACGCATGGCGGGATGAATCAGCTGCAGGAGCGCCTCTGTGTGCGTCCGACATCCGAGACTTTGTTCTGTGATTTTTACAAGAATGATATTGAGTCTTATCGTGATCTGCCGAAATTATATAACCAGTGGTGTTCGGTTGTCCGCTGGGAGAAGGAGACGAGACCGTTCCTCCGTTCCAGAGAGTTTTTGTGGCAGGAGGGACATACGGCGCATGCGACTGCGGAGGAAGCACAGGAGAGGACGATTCAGATGCTGAACCTCTACGCGGATTTTGTGGAGGAGTTTCTGGCGATCCCGGTTATTCGCGGGCAGAAGACGGAGAAGGAAAAGTTCGCCGGCGCGGAGGCTACTTACACGATCGAGGCTCTGATGCATGACGGGAAGGCGCTCCAGTCCGGCACCAGCCACAATTTCGGAGACGGTTTTGCGAAGGCTTTTGGGATTCAGTATACCGATAAAGATAATCAGCTGAAGTATGTACATCAGACATCCTGGGGTATGACGACCCGGCTGATCGGTGCGCTGATCATGGTGCACGGAGATGATTCTGGACTGGTTCTGCCGCCCGCAGTGGCGCCGACACAGGTGATGGTGATCCCGGTTCAGCAGCGCAAAGAGGGTGTGATGGAGGCCTGCACCGGATTAAGAGACCGTCTGGGGAAAGTCTGCCGCGCGAAGCTGGATGACTCGGATAAGAGTCCGGGCTGGAAGTTCTCGGAGCAGGAGATGCGGGGGATTCCACTGCGGATCGAGCTCGGACCGCGCGATCTCGCGGAGAATCACTGTGTGGCGGTGCGCCGGGATACCAGAGAGAAAATCACGGTTTCTCTGGATGAGATTGAGATGGTGATACCTCAGCTTTTAGATCAGATTCAGAGGGAAATGTTTGAGCGGGCGAAGGAGCACCGCGATACGCATATCAGCGACGCGCATGATTACGCGGAGTTCTGTGAGACGGTCAGCACAAAGCCGGGATTTATCCGCGGTATGTGGTGCGGAGATCAGGCCTGCGAGGATAAAATTAAAGAAGAAACAGGCGCGACGTCGAGATGTATGCCGTTTACGGATCAGGAGCAGATTTCCGATGTTTGCGTATGCTGCGGAAAGCCGGCGAAGAAGCTGATCTACTGGGGGAAGGCGTATTAATTACTATGAAAGTGTCATTAATAGACAGACTCGTGACGTGCTTGCACGGCTAAGAGGCTGGATATTGGATGACCAAGCCGGTATGAGTATGTAGGCCGATAGGCCGGAATACGAATACTGGCGGCGATTGTGAGGGCTCGCAGAGCGGAGCAATCGACTTTCATGGATGTTGGAGCGCTGCGACAGCAGCGCATGGGTGTTTACTATGAAAATCAGGCTGCCGGAAAAGGTATCTTTTATAATAGAAGAATTACAGCAGAACGGTTATGATGCCTACGCTGTCGGCGGCTGTGTGCGGGATTCCGTTCTGGGCCGGGAACCGCAGGATTGGGACATCACGACATCCGCGAAGCCGGAACAGGTGAAATCTCTGTTTCGCCATACGATTGACACCGGCATTCAGCACGGCACGGTAACGGTTATGCTGGAGCGGGAGGGCTTTGAGGTGACGACCTATCGGATTGACGGGGAGTATGAAGACGCCCGTCATCCGAAAACAGTCTCTTTTACTTCTGATTTGCCGGAAGATTTAAAACGCCGTGATTTTACGATCAATGCGATGGCGTACAATGATACGGCCGGTCTGGTGGATTTGTTTGACGGCCGGGGTGATCTGGAACGCGGCGTGGTCCGTTGTGTGGGAGATCCGGAGGAACGCTTCCGCGAGGATGCCCTGCGTATGCTGCGGGCAGTGCGGTTCGCCGCGCAGCTGGGCTTTCGTCTGGATGATGATACCCGGGCAGCTATTGTCCGTCTGGCCCCGAATCTGGAAAAGATCAGTGCGGAGCGGATTCAGGCGGAACTGGTAAAACTGCTGGTATCTCCGCATCCGGAGGAGATACGCACGGTATATGAGACAGGGATGGCAGATGTGTTTTTACCTGAGTTTTCCGCTATGATGCGTACGCCCCAGCAGAATCCTCACCACTGCGGTTCCGTCGGTGAGCACACGATCCGCTCTCTCGGCGGGGTACCGCCGGAGCGGGTGCTGCGTCTGACCATGCTGTTCCACGATGTCGCAAAGCCGGTCTGTGCACGGCGGGATGAGGAAGGTATAGACCATTTTCACGGACATCCGCAGAAGGGAGCGGAGATGGCCGGACAGATCATGCGGCGGCTTAGGTTTGATAATGATACGACGGCAAAGGTAAAAGCTCTGGTGCGGGCACATGATGACCGCCCGTTTCCGCCGACGGAACGGAATGTCCGCCGGAGTGTCTTTCGAAACGGGGAAGCGCAGTATCCGGCATTGTTTGCGGTGAAGCGGGCGGATATACTGGCGCAGAGCGATTATCTGAGAAAAGAGAAACTGGAGCATCTGGCAGAGTATGAGGCTGTTTATCACCGGATTCGGGAGAAGCAGCAGTGTTTTTCGTTAAAAGAGCTGGCAGTATCCGGTTCTGATCTGATCGCGGAGGGCGTGGCACCCGGCAGGGAGATTGGCCGGATTCTGAATGACATGCTGCAGGAGGTGCTGGAGCATCCTGATATGAATAAAAAAGATATTTTGCTGGACTGGTTTCGAAAAAATGAATCCATGGTTTGATATTCCGTCAGCCAGGTCGGCGGCACAAATAGTAAAGAAAAATGCGGCAGAACTGCCGCATTAATCAACATCTGTACTGTATTCGAGGATAACGCCGGTTGTTGCGTTTATCGTACATTCGTGCTCTGTCTGTCCCTGATAAAATTCGATTTCATAGATCAGGATGCCGTCGTCTCTTTCAAGCATTGCCTTCTGGAAGGTGACATCAGACGTTGTGAGACCGGCTTTTTCCAAAGCAATGGCTTTGGCTTCATCGACGCTGATGTAAGAATCCGCGGTAATGCCGGCTGTGTTGGAAGTGCCGGCAATAAAAGCTTCCGTGCTTTTGCTGAGAACCGTTCCGTCTGATATACGAATCTCATAATCATATTCGGTGTCTGTCGTGTAAAAATCAATTTCGTAAACAGCGACGCCGTTGTCGGTATCCTGTCCTTCTGCCGTGTAGATTACATCCGCTTCTGTCAGACCGGCGTCAGCGAGAGCGATGGCTTTGGCGTCCTCCAGAGAGATATCAGTTGTTGTATCAGCGGTCGCAGCGGTTGTATCGCTGTTTGCGGTTCCGTCATTGTTTGCAGTATTTTCTGTGTCGGCCGCCGCTGCGGTATCTGTTGTTTCGGCGGCATTCTCCGTGTCGGCGGCTGCGGTACTGTCAACGGCCTCTGTTTCAGCGACGGATCCTGTGGTTGTATCGGTGGTGTTGCCTGTGCATGCGGTTCCCAGACCGGCCAGAGCGATTGCGCCTGTAATACATAAAATTGAAACGATGCGTTTGGTTGAGGCCTTTTCGTTGTCTGTACGGAATTCATTGTCTATTCTGTCTGAATGGGTAAAAAGTTTTTTCATCATAGTGTCCTCCTTCTTCTTTTTTCTTTCCACTATCCGGTTTGTCTGCCGGATGTTTTCGGAGAGCGTTTTTCTTTTATGACTGCAGTATAGCAGTCAAACATTAGAAGAACATTAGAATTTTAAAAATTTACAAAAAATGTGCTGCCCTGTCCGGGTTCGCTTTCTGCCCGGACGGTTCCGCCATGAAATTCCGCAATCTCTTTTACCATGGCGAGTCCCAGTCCGCTTCCTTCTCC